>Ga0310345_10002987_pt1 | contig 16488 bp, 15 predicted proteins | sample HC15DNA20500_MG_FD_204667 | JGI IMG/M metagenome (GOLD analysis project Ga0310345, IMG submission 204667) | Marine microbial communities from station ALOHA, North Pacific Subtropical Gyre - HC15-DNA-20-500_MG | ecosystem: Environmental > Aquatic > Marine > Oceanic | place: Pacific Ocean: North... | reverse complement strand
ACGCGCCCCCCTCCTCCCTTCCCTCTCTTCCATGTCCGCCGTCTCCCCCGAACAGCGCCAGGAGCGCATCGAGAAGCTCGCCGACCTGATCGACGACATCCGGATCTGCATGCTCACGACCGTCGATACCGACGGGAAGCCGTGGTCGCGCCCGATGGCCGTCCAAGAAGTCGCCTTCGGCGGCGACCTGTGGTTCTTTACCCGCGACGACTCCGAGAAGGTCGAGCACGTCGAGCGGAACCGGAAGGTCGGCGTGGCCTTTGCCCACCCCGGCCGCCAGGACTACGTGACGATGGCCGGCACCGCGATCGTGGTCAAGGACAAGGCCAAGGCCGAGGAGATGTGGTCGAAGCCGCTCGAGGCGTGGTTCCCCAAGGGCCTCGACGATCCCCACCTCCGGCTCCTGAAGGTCCAGGTCGAGCGAGCCGAGTACTGGGACTCCCCGTCGAGCCCGGTCGTCTACGCCCTCGGGTTCGTCAAGTCCAAGCTCACCGGCGAGCCGGCCCGCGACCTCGGCGAGAACGAGAAGGTCGACCTCGAGTAGCGCCGGCCGATGGGCTCCTCCCCTGCCGAGCGGCTCCGCCAGTCATGGGAGGCCAACGCGGACGCCTGGACCCGGGCTGTCCGCGACGGCGCGATCCCGAGCCGCCGGGCCGGCACCGACACCGCCGCCGTCGAGGCGACGCTGATGCGGCTCCCGCCCGGCGGGCACGTCCTCGACGTCGGATGCGGCGAGGGCTGGCTCAGCCGGGCGCTGACCGCGCATGGCGCCACGGTCCACGGCGTCGACGGCAGCGCCAGTCTGATCGAGGTCGCCCGCGAAGCCGGAGGCTCGTTCGACGTCGTCTCCTACGCCAACGCCGAGGCGGACCCCGCCCGCCTCGGCGGCCCGTACGACGCGGCCGTGTTCAACTTCGCGCTCCTCGACGAATCGGTCGCCGGCGTCCTCCGCGCCGCCGCGTCGCGGCTCGACGTCGGGGGCCGCGTGATCGTGCAGACCGTCCACCCCGTGACCGTCGAGCCGCCCTACACCGACGGCTGGCGACGGGAGTCGTTCGCCGGAATCGCTGGGGGCTTCGAACCGATGCCGTGGTACTTCCGCACGCTCGCCTCGTGGGTCCGGGCGCTCGAGGCTGCCGGGCTCCGGGTCGCCGAGATCGCCGAGCCGACGGACGCCGGCACCGGCCGACCGCTATCGCTGATCCTGATCGCCGAGCCCCACTGAGCCGGCCCGCCTCGACGCCGAGGCGGGGCTACTCCGCGTCGGTGCGCTCGGCCTCGACGAACGACCACAGCCGCTCCTTGAGCCGGTCGAGGCCGGTCCGGGCGACGGCCGAGACCGGGACCACCTCCGCGTCGTCGGGGAACGTGGCGCGGGCCTGTGCGACCCACTCGTCGGCGAGGTCCGGCCCGACGATGTCCATCTTCGTGAGGGCCACGAGCCGCGGCTTCGCCATGAGGTGCGGGCTGAACGCCTCGAGTTCGTCGAGGAGCGTCTGGTACCGCGCGCCCGGGTCCTCGGCGTCGGCGGCGACGCAGAACAGGAGGACCGCGTTGCGCTCGACGTGCTTGAGAAACTGGTGCCCGAGCCCGCGGCCCTCGCTCGCGCCCTCGATCAGACCGGGGATGTCGGCCACGACGAACGAGCGCCAGTCGCCGAGGTAGACCATCCCGAGGTTGGGCTCGAGCGTCGTGAACGGGTAGTCGGCGATCTTCGGCTTGGCGGCGCTGAGGCTGCTCACGAGCGTGCTCTTGCCGGCGTTCGGGAAGCCGACGAGGCCGACGTCGGCGAGCAGCTTGAGCTCGAGGATCACGTCGCGCTCCTCGCCGGGCTCGCCGGGCTGGGCGTAGCGCGGGGCCTGGTTCGTCGAGCTCTTGAAGTGCGTGTTGCCGAGGCCGCCGCGCCCGCCCTGGGCCAGCACCACGCGATCGCCCTCCTCAACGATGTCGCCCAGGACCTCGCCGGTCTCGGCGTCTTTGACGGTCGAGCCCAGCGGCACGCGGAGCACGATGTCGTCGCCGGCTTTGCCGCTCTTGCCCTGACCGCCGCCGGGCTCGCCATGCGGCGCAAAGTGGTGCCGGTTGTAGCGGAGGTCGAGGAGGGTGTAGAGCGACGGGTCGCCCGTGACGATCACGGACCCGCCCTGGCCCCCGTCACCCCCGTCGGGCCCGCCCTTTGGCTCGAACTTTTCGCGCCGGAAGTGGGCGCTCCCCGCCCCGCCCTTCCCGCTGCGCACGGTGATGGTGACGTAATCGACGAACTTCATGGAGGGAGCGCGGGGTGAGAGGTGGGGACGAGGCGATCGCTCGATCAACCCATCCTACACACGGCAACGACGAAGACGTGGCGAGGGCTCCGCTAGCTTCTGTCTGTCGCTCCCGTCTTCCTCACCGCCCCCATGTCCAAGAAAACCGTCACCATCTACACGGACGGCGCCTGCTCCGGCAACCCGGGGCCCGGCGGATGGGGCGCGACGCTCCTCTACGGCACGCCGCCGGACGCGGTCACCCGCGACCTCAAAGGCGCCGAGGCCGAGACGACGAACAACCGAATGGAGCTGACGGCTGCCGCCGAGGCCCTCGAGGCGCTCCGAGAGCCGTGCCACGTCCGCCTCCATTCCGACAGCGCGTACCTCATCAACGCGTTCAAGCAGCGCTGGATGGACGGCTGGAAGCGGCGCGGGTGGAAAAACGCCAAGAAGGAGCCGGTCGCGAACCGCGACCTCTGGGAGCGGCTGATGGCGCAGGACGCGCGCCACGAGGTCGAGTGGGTCAAGGTGAAGGGCCACGCGGGCGTCCCCCTCAACGAACACGTCGACGGGCTGGCCGTCAGCGCGATGCGGACGCTGATGGCCGAGGCCGGTCTCTAGTCTGCCCCCCGCCTCGGCGCCGAGGCGGACAGAGCCGGCGCGTCGTGCGGTAGGTTCGGGCCATGCGAGACCGCGTCCTCGGCTGGGCCGATCGGGTGAGCGCTGCCATCGGGTGGCTCTCCGCCCGCCTCGTCGTCGTCATGGTGGCAGCGGGGGCGCTGGGAGCGCTGCTCCGGTACCTCGCCCCGCTCCTCGGCATCACGCCCGCGCTCAACGCGATCGGCGACGTGCAGTGGATGCTGTTCAGCGCCGTGTTCTTGTTGGGCGCCGCGTGGGCCCTCGCCGAGGACGCGCACGTCCGCGTCGACGTGCTCTACGCGCGGCTGTCGCCACGGCGCCGCGCCCTCGTCGACCTGATTGGGACGGTGGGCCTGATGCTCCCGTTCTGCGCCCTCCTGCTGTGGGCGTCGTGGCCGGCCGTCGTGGAGTCGGTCGCGATCCGGGAGGCCGCGCTCGACGCGGGCGGGCTGCCACGGTGGCCAGTCAAGCTGCTCGTCCCGCTCGGCGTGCTCCTGCTCGCGCTTCAGGGCGTCGCGCAGGCCGTCAAGGCCGCCGTGGCCCTCCACGCGCCCGACGCCTAGGTGGACGCGCTCCTCAGCCACCTCGCGGACTGGCTCGGTCCGATCATGGTCGGCGTCGTGCTCGCGCTCGTGTTCTCGGGCTACCCCGTCGCGTTCGCGATCGGGGGGGCGTCGGTGCTATTCGCGCTCCTCGGGCTGGCGACGGGCTATTTCGACCCGCCGTTCCTGCTCGCGCTCGGCGACCGCCTGTTCGGGATCATGCAGAACCCCGTTCTGCTGGCCGTCCCGTACTTCATCTTCATGGGCGTCGTGCTCGAAAAGAGCCGGCTGGCAGAGGACCTCCTGACGACCGTCGGCGCCCTGTTCGGGCGCGTGCGCGGCGGGCTGGCGCTCGCGGTCGTCGTGGTCGGCGCGCTGCTGGCGGCGGCGACCGGAGTGGTCGGCGCGAGCGTCGTGGCGATGGGCGCGATCGCGCTTCCGGTGATGCTCCGCCACGGCTACGAGCCCTCATTCGCGGCGGGGACGGTCGCCGCCGCCGGCACGCTCGGGCAGATCGTGCCGCCGTCCATCGTGCTGATCGTCCTCGGCGACCAGCTCGGGGTGAGCGTCGGGTCCCTCTTCGCGGGCGCCCTCGTCCCCGGGCTGCTGCTGGCGACCCTGTTTGCGGGCTACGCCGCGTTCGTCGCGTGGCGCCATCCGAGCGCGGCGCCGGCCTTGCCTCCGGACGAGCGGGCCGAGTCAGGCGCGGCGCTCGCTCGGCGCGTGGCGACGGCGCTCGTCCCCCCGCTCGCCCTCATCCTCGTCGTCCTCGGGAGCATCTTCGCAGGCGTCGCCACGCCGACCGAGGCGGGCGCCCTCGGCGCCGTCGGAGCCCTCGTGCTGGCCGCGGTCCACGGCCGCCTGTCCAGGCCGATCGTGTGGGACGCCGCGCGGTCGACGGCCTCGCTCACGACGATGGTCGTCGTGCTCCTGATCGGGTCGACGGCGTTCGCGCTCGTCTTTCGCGGGCTCTACGGCGACGTCTGGATCGAGGAGGCCCTCGTCGGTCTGCCGGGCGGGCTCGTCGGGTTCCTGGTCGTGGCGAACCTGCTGGTGTTCGCGTTGGGGTTCTTCATCGACTTCTTCGAGATCGCCTTTATCGTGGTGCCCCTCCTGGCGCCGGCCGCGGCGGCGCTCGGGATCGACCTCGTGTGGTTCGGCGTGATCCTCGGGATGAACCTCCAGACGTCGTTCCTCACGCCGCCGTTCGGGTTTTCGCTGTTCTACCTGCGCGGCGTCGCGCCGCCCGAACTGTCGACGGGCCAGATCTACCGCGGCGCCCTCCCGTTCGTGGCGCTCCAGCTTATCGCCCTCGCGCTCGTCCTCACGTTCCCGGAGCTCGTGCTCGCCTTCGCCGGCGACTGACCGTGCCCGGCGTCCGGCCGAGGCCGTCCGCCTCGGCGCGGCGCCGGCCGCAGCCGAGAGGTCACGCGCCGAGGCGAACGCCGCTGTACGCCTGCGCCATCGTCCGCTCGGCGAGGGTGAACCAGCGGTCGGTCGCGGCCTGGAAGTCCCGGTAGCTCTGGAGCAGCTCGCGCGAGGGGCCGTCGTCGGCCGCGGCGTCCATCAGTTCGCGCGACGCCTCGGCGGCGGCGGCCATCACGTCCCGCGGGAATGGGACGGCCTGGACGCCCCGGTCGAGCAGCGACGCGAGCGCCGGCGCGTTGAGCGCGTCGTACTCGCTGAGCATGATCGCGTTGACCTCGCCCGACGCCGTCTGCAGCGCCTCGCGGTAACTCGACGGCAGGCGATCCCACTCCGAGCGGTTGACGTAGAACGAGAGCCCAGCCGACGGCTCCCACCAACCGGGGTAGTGGTACGTCTTGACGACCCGGTAGAAGCCCATCTTCTCGTCGTCGTAGGGCCCGACCCACTCGGTCGCATCGATGGCCCCGCGTTCGAGGGCGCCGTAGATCTCGCCACCCGGCAGCGTCTGGGCCACGACGCCGAGTTCCTCCATGACTCGCCCCCCAAGCCCGGGGATCCGCATCGTGAGCGCGCGGAGGTCGGCGAGGGACCGGACCGGCTCGCGGAACCACCCGCCCATCTGCGTCCCCGTGTTGCCCCCGAGGAGGCCCACGACCCCGAACGCGTCGAGCGTCCGTTGTGTGAGTTCGCGGCCGCCGCCGTGGCGCATCCAGGCGTCGTGCTGGCGGGCCTGCATGCCGAACGGGACGGCCGTGTCGAACGTGAGCGCGGTCGTCTTGCCGAGGTAGTAATAGCCCGCGGTGTGGCCGATGGGGACCGAGCCGGCCTGGACGGCGTCGAGGACCTGGAGAGGCGGGACGATCGCGCCGCCCTCGTTCGGCTCGATCTCAAACCGGCCGTCGGTCAGCGCCGCGACGCGCTCGGCGAGGTGCTCGGCCGCGCGGTACAGGATCTCGGTCGACCGGGGGAAGCTCGACGCGAGCCGCCACCGGACGCGCGGGCGGGTAACCACGGCGGGGCCGTCGGCAAGCGCCGCCCCCCCGTTGCGGCGGCCGTGGCCGGGGCCGGGGCCGCACCCAGCGACGGCAGCGCCCGCCCCGAGGGCGGCGGCGGAGACGAAACGGCGGCGGTCCATGAGGCGGGCGGAGGGGCCGGGAAGAGTACGCACGGGGCCGGAACGCCCGAGCTTTGGGCTGGGAGACGCCGTTCGGCCTCCCGCCCCGTTCGGGCAGGCCGTAACCTGTGCCCCCCTCGATTCCATCCCCGATGCCTCGTCTCCGTTCGTTCGCCGTCTTGCTCGTTGCCCTCGGCCTCTCGTCCTGCGACCTGTTCGGGGGCCTCGACCTGGTCAGCCCGTCTCAGGTCTACACGATCCCGCCCTACGAACGGACGACGCTCGACCTCGTGAGCGAACTCGGAATCGAGCGCGAGCCGAACCTCTCGTTCCGCATCGGCAGTGAATCCGGCAGCGTGACCGGCGCCGTCCAGTTCCCGGACGCGCTGGCGGTCACACCGACGGCCGTCGGCTCGGGGACGATCACCGTCCGGGCGTTCCGTGGCAGTTCGGAGGAGGGCTCGGCGACGTTCCAGTTCGACGTCGAGAACCCCGGCCCGCTCCCGTCGCCTGAACGGGTGGTCATCGGCCTGGACGGACGCTACGACGTCGACGTCGCCCCCCTCTTCCGCCCCGTGTCCAACACCGACTACGTCATCCTCAGCGTGACGGGGCCGGTCGCGGCCTCGATCAGCGGCCGCTCGAACCTCTCCGTCTTCCCGACCGGGACCGCGACTGGCGACGCGTCCGTCACCGTGTCGACGACCCGGTTCGTGCCGCAGCAGTTGGTGATCCCCTTCCGGGTGGTCGAGAGCGACCCGTTCTAGGGAGGCGCGCTAGGCGTCGAGCACGGCCCCCCGCCCGGCCGTCGCCTCGATGAACGCGGCCTTGAGCGCCTCGGCCTCGGAGCGGCGGACGCGGAGGACCAGTTCCGTCCCGGCCGGCGAGTAGGCTTGGCCAGCCACCTCGGCGTCGAACTGGTCGAGCAGGCGCATGGCCGGCGCGGTGTCGTCGAAGGCGAACCCGAGGCGGACCGGGACGCGGAGGGTGACCGTCCGGACGCGGGCCGCGTCGAGCGCGAGGCCGGCCGCCTCGGCGTAGGCCCGGGCCAGCCCACCGACGCCCAGCTTCGTCCCGCCGTAGTACCGCGTGACGACGACGACGGTCCGGAACAGGCCGCGGCCCTCGATCTCGCGGAGGATCGGCGGCCCCGTCGAGCCCGACGGCTCGCCGTCGTCCGACGAGCGCGGCGCCGGAGCGTCGGGGCCGAGCCGGTAGGCCCACCCGTGGTGCCGCGCCGCGTGCTCCCGCTGGCGGACGGACGCGACGTGGTCGAGGGCCTCCTCCGCCGAGCCCGCCGGGAACGCGGCGCCGATAAACCGGGACCCCTTCGTTTTGGGAGGCTCTGCACGGGCCGGCGCCGCCACAGTTCGGAACGTATCGGTCATAGGTCTCGGCCGGTGCGACGCGCCGGCTCAGGGCCCCCCGCCCGCGTTGCGCGTCTGCTCTAAACTATGGCCCTCGCCGCCCTCCTCGCCGCCCTCCTCTCGCTCGCGCCGCCCACGCTCCGGGCCGGCACCGCGGACGCCATCGCCGTCGACGGCGTGCTCGACGAGGCGTCCTGGGCCACCGCCGAGGTCGCCGGTGGGTTCACCCAGTTCCGTCCGGACGAGGGGGCGCCCGCGACGCGGCGGACGGAGGTCCGCGTCCTCCGGGGGCCCGACGCGCTCTACGTCGGCGCGACGATGTACGACGATCCCGAAGGCATCCGCACGACGCTGAGCCGACGGGACAACCCGGAGGGCGACTTTTTCCTCGTCGCCGTCGACGCCTACGGCGACGGGCGCTCGGCCTACGAGTTTGCCGTCACGGCGTCGAACGTCCAGTTCGACGCCATCAACACCGGGGACGAGGACCCGTCGTGGGACGCCGTCTGGACGTCGGCCACGCGCGTGACGTCCGAGGGCTGGGTCGCCGAGCTCGCCATCCCGTACTCGCAGCTCCGGTTCACCGGCTCCGAGGCCACGTGGGGCGTCAACTTCGTACGGATGGTCCGTCGGCTGGAGGAGCAGACGTTCTGGGTGCCGCTCACGCGCGAGCGCGAGGCCAACTTCCTGGAGGACTTCGGCCGGCTGGAGGGGGTCGCGGAGGTCACCCCGCAGCGCGTTCTCCAGGCGCTCCCGTACTCGCTGGCGCGGACGAACCGGACCGAGGCCTCCACGCCCGGCAGCGCCCAGTACGACCTCGGCTCCGAGGTCGGAGCCGACCTCAAGGTCGGGCTCGCGTCAAACGTGGTCCTCGACGTTACCGTCAACCCGGACTTCGGGCAGGTCGAGGCGGACCCGGCGCAACTCAACCTCTCGACCTTCGAGCAGTTCTTCTCGGAGCGGCGGCCGTTCTTTCTCGAGGGCACGCAGGTCTTCGATCTCGACTACGCCTCGGGCGACGGGGCGCTCCTCTACACCCGGCGGATCGGCGGCTCCGGCCCGATCATCGGCGCGGCCAAGCTGACGGGGCGGACCAACGGCGGCCTCTCCTTCGGCGCCCTCGGCGCAGCGACGGGCTTCGACTTCGACCCGTCCCGGGCCTACGCCGCCGCCCGGCTCAAGCAAGAGCTCCCCCGGCAGAGCTACGTCGGGCTCGGCGCCACGGCGTTCTCGGCCTGGACCGAGTCACGGTCGCCCCGGAGCGCCGCGCTCGCCGCCGACTGGGGCTTCCGCCTGCTCGAGTCGCGCGACTGGCTGTTCGAGGGGACGGCGGCCACCACCGCCCGCGACGCCGACGAGGACGACCTTGGCTACGCCCTCTACCTCGGCCTCGACAAGGTCCAGGGGTTCTTCAAGCCCGGCTTCGGCGTCCGCGTCTACTCCGACCGGTTCGCCCTCAACGACGTCGGCCGCTTCCGTCAGGCGGACCTCATCTCCCTTCGCGGGGGCACCCAGATGCTCTGGAACCGGGGGGAGCCGGTCGGGCCATTCCGGCGGCTCGAGTCGTTCGTCTTCGGCACCCAGGAGTGGCGCTACACCGACGGCACGAGCCGCGGCTTCAACGGAACCCTCCGGACGGGGGGGCAGCTCCTCGGCTTTCAAGAGGTCGGGGCGCGGGTCGAGGCCTTTGGGCTCGGCGGCTACGACGTCCGCGAGACGCGCGGCCTCGACCCCGTCGCGAACGTGTCCGGCGGGTCCCTCACCGTCGACTTCGGGACCGACTCGCGACGCCAGTTCCGCCTCTACGCCGGCCTCGGCGGCGCGCTCTACGAGGACGGCGCGACCAACCACTCGCAGGAGCTCGGCGTCGACTGGATCGCGGGCGACCGGCTGACGCTGTCGCTCGAGGGGTACCTCGAGACCGGCGCCAACGTCCGGGCGTGGGTCACGAACGAGGGGTTCGTAGAGACCGCCGACGGGCTCGCCGTCGGCGCCGAGGCGGGCCTGCCGGGCCAGCTCGATCCGGCGACGCTCGTCCCCCTCGGCCTCACGCCCGAGGCGAGCGCGGCCCTGTTCGATGGGGTCGCCCCGGTCGTCGGAGACGACGAGGCCCCCATCGGGTTCTACCGGCCCATCTTCGGGGCCCGCGACACGCGGTCGGCGAGCCTCACCACGCGCGCCAACCTGCTCTTTAGCGCCGACCTTTCGCTCCAGCTGTACGGCCAGCTGTTCTCGGCCCGCGGCCGGTTCGACGACTTTCGACTGCTCGCCGGCCCCGACGACCTCCGCCCATTCGACGCCTACCCCCGTCGTCGCGATTTCGCGTTCTCGGACTTCAACCTCAACGCCGTCCTCCGCTGGGAGTACCGACCCGGCTCATCGCTCTACGTCGTCTGGGCTCAGTCGCGGGGCGATTCCGTCTTCGAAGACGTCCTAGTAGACGACCGCATCGGGCGGGGATCGCCGTTCGGCGTTTCAACCCCCCGGCAGTTCCGCGACACGTTCGGCGCCTTCCCCAACGACACCGTGCTGATCAAGCTGAGCTACCTGTTCATGGGGTAGCGAGGGAGCGGGCGCCCCGTTTCGGCCCCGCTGCCCCCGCCACGGCGGGCTACCCTTCGATCTCCGTCACGAGCTGGATCTCGCGGAGGACGCCCTGGACCCGGAAGCAGTCGAAAAAGTCGCCCTGGTAGACGCAGTCCTTGCCGCGTGTATGGACGGTCCAGGCGTGGCGCTCGCCCTGCTCGGCCGTGCAGCCCGTCGCCTTCATGAGTTGGAGGATGACCTCCTCGAAGGTGTGGATGTCGTCGTCGAACAGGATCACGCGCCACGGCGTCTCGACCGCGGCGTCCGTCTCCTCCTCGACGACCGGAGCGACCCCGGGGGTCGCCGGCTCGGCCGCCAGCGGGTCCTCCCAGCGCATTCTTAGGCCGCCACGGTCTCCGTGGGGACGAGGGCGAGGATCGTGTAGTCCTCCGTGACCGGGTTGGCGAGCAGTTTCTCGCACGCCTGGCGGACGGTCGCCTCGGCCAGTTCGGCGGACTCGGCGTCGACCTTCAGCTCGAAAAATTTGCCCGTGCGGACCGAGTCGATGGACGGCATCCCGAGGTCCCGGACGGCGGCGCAGATTGCCTTTCCCTGCGGGTCGAGGATGGACGGGCGGAGCGTAACGCGGACGTGGGCAGTGTACATCGGCGGGGCGAGGGCGGGACCGAAAGCTACGGCCCTCCCACGGGCTCCGCGTCTGGATCGTCGAGTGTCGCGACGCGCACGGCCCACGTCAGGGCCCGCCCCAGGCCCCACCCGAGGTAGATCACCGCCGCGGCGAGCAGGCCCTCCTCTTGGAACACGACGCCGAGCACCATCGCGAGGAGGAAGAGCAGGAACCGATACCGGTAGTTCCGGAGGTTCGTCGGGTTCGGCTGGGGGAGCGCGGGGAAAGAGATCGGCGACACCATCAGCGCCGAGAGGCCGACGACGAGCGTGATGAGGACCGAGAGCTGCGGCCGCGCGAGCACGTCGAACCACGGCCGGTCGATAAAGGTGAGGATGAACACCACGACCGTCCCCGCCTGTGCGGGAATCGGGAGGCCCGTGAACTCGGTCGACTTTACCCCGGCCTCGGCGAGCGAGTTGAACCGCGCGAGGCGGACGGCTCCGAAAAGGGCCGGCAGGCTGGCGAGCAGCCCCCCCCACATCGCGCCGAGTTGGTTGAGCCCGAACACGTAGAGCAGGAAGCTCGGCGCCACCCCGAACGAGACGACGTCGCTGAGCGAGTCGAGCTCGACGCCGAACTCGCCGGAGACGCCGACGAGCCGGGCCATTAGTCCGTCCAGGAGATCGAAGAACGCCGCGAGCACCACCAGCCACGCGGCGGCTTCGAGGTTGCCGGCCGCCGTCTGGATCAGCGAAAAGAACCCGGCGAGCAGGTTCATCAACGTGAAGAAGTTCGGCACGGCCGCCCGCGCCCGCTGTCCCGAGCGGCCGTCTCCGCCACGCCGTGCACGCAGGACGGGTCCTCGCCGGCGCCGGCGGCCCGCGCCCGTCGCGGCCTTCGATGCGCTCGTCTCCATCACGCGGCCTCGGGCTGTCGGCCGGGCCAACGGGCACCGGCGGTGACGGGGGGGTCGAGTCGAGACGTGTCGGGCACAGGAGTCAGGAGGCGGCGGCGGTCTGAACGCCGCGAGCGGGGCCCCGCGTTCCGCCCGCCTCGGCGACGCCGGCCTCGAGGTGGGCGGTGGCGGCGCGCGTAGAGCCTCGAAACGTGAACGGGGACCCACCGCAAGCGATGGGTCCCCGTTCGGGCTCCTCTGAGCGGTTCGCCGTCGCGCGAGCCGTAGCTCCGCTCTGGCGTTCCGTGTGCGTCGGCCATGGCGACCGTCGTGGACCGTCCGAGGACCGCGGTGACCCGCGGGCTCGACTGGCGACGACGTTGCTGGTCGCCACGGGGCGCCGGGTGGCGTCGGGGACGAATCCCCGGCTCCCGTCGCTCGGGCTGACACTTCCTGTACGAAACAATCTGGGCGTCGCGGATGGGCCGAGGCCCGATCGCGACGTCTCGCCCACAGCGTTCCGCCGCCGAAGCGGCGGTGCCGTCCTGCCGGGCCGAGGCCCAGCCGGGCGCGCGGTGCAGGTCAGATGCCACCTCCGGTCCGGTCACCCGTTTCACAGGGGTCTCGGTCAATCCGGAGCACTTCATCTGAGGCACGGCCGGCTCGCCAAGTCACCCCTCGGGTCTGCTATAGACACTGACCGTTCGGGGAGGCCGCCTGAAAGCGGCCGGAGGGCGACGAGCCCGCCGCGTCGGCCGAGGCCGACGCCGTTGCGCGCAGGGCATTCCGTGAGGAAGCCCTCGTGCAGCGTATGACGCACTGTCTCAAGGAACGAGACCGCGTATGCGGCCGTCTGCCCGAAGGCAGTGACCCATGGTACCGTGCAGATCCCGAGGAGTCAAGATGAACAGGCCGTTAAGTTGCCCACATCTCCACAGTCATCCACATGGCACCCTGCCCGTTTCGGACCGTCACTCCGACCGCCGTGCGAACGCGCGCTCCTGAACCTCCTCCCCCCCAACGGCCTCGCCCTTTGATGCGCACCCTCCTCCTGAGCCTCGGCGTCCTGCTCGCCGGCTGCACCGACCCTTCGAGTCCCCGCCTCGACACGCCGGCCGACAGCCTCGCCTTCCGCGTGACGGAGTCGGCAGGCGGGCTCCAGGCGTGGGACGCGCTCCCCGGCCTGGCCTTCGAGTGGGCCGTCGTCCGCGACTCCGTCGAGGTCGTCCGGACCCGGCACGTGTGGGACAAGGCCGGTGACCGCGTCCGCTCGGAGTGGCCGGGCGGCGACGACAGCCTGTTCGTGGCGGTCTACCAGCCGTCGCGGTTCGACGCCGACGCGCCCGAGGGCGACGTGGCGCTCAACGGCGTCGCGCTCGTCGGGCCCGAGGCGGCCGAGCGGCTCGCCGAGGCCAACAGCCGGTTCGTCAACGACGGGTACTGGTTGCTGGCGCCGCTCAAGGTGCTCGACCCCGGCGTCCGCCGCGCGGTCGAGGCCCGCGACGGGGCCGACCGCCTCGTGCTCTCGTTCGACGGCGTCGGACTCACGCCGGGCGACCGCTACTGGATCGAGGTCGACGACGTGTCGGGCGCCATGACGGGCTGGTCCTTCCGTCTCGAGAGCGGCAACGAAGGGCGGTACCAGTGGGTCGAGCCGGTGACGCTCGACACGCCGGGGGGGGCGATCACGCTCTCCCGCATGAAGGTGTCCGACGACGGCGGCGTCATCCTCACCGAACCGACGGCGCTCTCGGAGATCGACGAGACCGAGTTCACGGACCTCTCCCCCCGCCTCGGCCGCTCGGCGCTCTAGCCAACCGTCAATCGGCCTCCGGCCCCCACACCATCGCCACGACGACGCGCCCGACCTGCTCCAGGCTCTCGGGGCTCACCCGGGCCGGCGTGTCGGCGGTCGTGTGCCACGTGTCGGGGAACGGGGTCTGGATCAGGTCGATGACGGGGATCCCCTTCCGCAGGAACGGGACGTGGTCGTCTAGGACCGCGGTGCCCTCCTCGTCCACGAACGCCGTCGCCCCGACGCGCCGGGCGGCGGCCCACACCCGCTCGACGAGGTCCGGCGCGTAGCGGACCGAGTAGCCCTCTTTCGGGATCCGGAGGTTGGTGTCGCCGACCATGTCGAGCAGGAGCCCCCACTGCGGCCGGTAGGTCGGGTTGTGGAGGACGAACATCTCCGACCCCATCGCGAACGGGATCCGGAGCGAGTCGGGCACGGCGGGGTCGGTCGTCCCCGCGTCCTCCAGGTCGAACAGGACGATGTCGACGCCGACGCCGCGGGTGAGCGGGTGGAGGTCGAGGAGCCGGGCGATCTCGAGGAGGACGGCCACCCCAGAGCCGCCGTCGTTGGCCCCGAGCACAGGCTGAAGGCGCTTTGTCGGATCCGGGTCGTCGTCGGCGACGGCGCGCGTGTCCCAGTGGGCGGCGAGGAGGATCCGGCGGCGGAGGTCCGGCTGCCACGACGCGATGATGTTGGCGCCCTCGAAGGCGCGCGTCGTGTCGCGCGGGTCGGGGATGCGGAGGCGCTGCTCCACGACCTGATCGGCGTGGACCTGGAGCCGCTCGACCAGCCAGGCGCGGGTCGAGTCGTGCGCCGGCGTGCCCGGGATGCGGGGGCCAAAGTCGGTCTGGGCCTCGACGAGCGCGTAGGCGCGGGATCCTTCGAACTCCGGCAACGGCTCGGGCTGGCGGAGCCACCAGATGAGGGCGACAACGGTGACGAGGGCGAGGACGGCGCCCCCGACGATCAGGCGACGGCTCACGCGGGCAGGGCGAAAAACTGGAGGTCCACGAGGTCGTCATCGAGCCGGCCGCTGGCGTCGGGTGCCGGCAGGCTCTCAGCCAGCGCCTCTGCCTCTCGGAGCGCCGCCTCGAACAACTCCTCCCGCTCGCCGCCCGAGGCGGTCCGCCCCACGCCCGAGGCCGCGCCGGCCACGACCTCCCGGAGGCTCAGCGACGGCGCCGCCGGCCGGCCGCGGCGGATCCGCCAGTCGCCGCTCGCCACGTCGAAGTCGTAGAGCGGCAAGAACCGGGCGCCATACTCCGCCACGAGCTCGACGGCGCGGAGCAGGTATGCCACCTCGGCGTCGTCGTGGGCGTAGTGGAAGCCGACGCGGGCCCAGCCCGGCTTGAGCCCGTGGATCCCGTCGACGAGGCACTGGCGGTAGCGCGCGCTCCGGTGCGGCCCGATGTCGAGGAGCCGATGGCCGTACGGCCCGGCGCAGGAGCAGCCGGCGCGGCTCTGGATCCCGAACAGGTCGCACAGGAGGACCGTCACGAAGCGAGGGTGGAGCACGCCCCCCAGCCCGTCACGGACGTTGAACGAGACGATCGAGAGCCGGTCGAGGTCGGTCGGCCCGAGGATCTCGATCCGCTCGTCACGGCCCCACCGGTCGAGGACGCGGTCGAGGTGGGCGTGCTCGCGCTCGCGGATGGCGGCTTCCCCCACCGCCCGCTGGACCTCGAGCGCGATCGCGGCGCGGAGGGCTTGGTAGAGCCCCGGCGTCCCGGCCGTCTCGCGCGCCTCGACGTCGTCGACGTAGTCGTGGTGGATCGAGTTGACGTAGACGACCGTCCCGCCCCCCCCGACCGTCGGGGCGAGGCCCTCGGGGTAGAGCGCCTCATCGAACACGAGGAGGCCCGATGACCCGGGACCGCCGAGGAACTTGTGGGGCGAGAGGAAGACGGCGTCGAGCCGCCCCTCGGGGTCGCCCGCCGGCCGCATGTCGATGGCCACGTAGGGACCCGCGGCGGCGTAGTCGAAAAAGGCGAGGGCGCCGTGCCGGTGGAGCACGCGGGCGATGTCGTGGACCGGCGCGAGCACGCCGGTCACGTTCGAGCCGGCCGAGAACGACCCGTAGAGCGTCCGCCCCTCCCACTGCGGGTCGGACAGGTGGCGCTCGAGGTCGGCGAGGCAGACCTGGCCGCGCTCGTCGAGGGCGACCTCGACGACGGTGCACAGCCCCTCGCGCCACGTGACCTCGTTCGAGTGATGCTCGTAGGGGCCGACGAAGACGACCGGCCCGCGCTCGCGGAGGTCGTACATCAGGCTCCCCGCGGCCTCGTCGCCGAGCGCGTCGGTGAGGCGGACGCCCAGGTCGCGGAGCGTCGCCGGCGGGATCGCGATCCCGAGGATCTCCTGGAGCTTGTGGATCGCGGCCGTCGACCCGGCCCCGCAGCAGACGACCTTCCCGCGCGGCCCCGCGTTGACGGCCCGCTTGATCGCGCGCTCGGCCTCGTGGAGGAGCGTCGTCGCCGTCCGGCCGGTGAGGCTGTCCTCGGTGTGGCTGTTGGCGTAGAGCGGCGCCAGCGACCGGAGGTAGTCCTCGACGAACGCGAGCTGCCGGCCGCTCGCGGTGTAATCGGCGTAGACGAGGGGGCGCTCGCCGAACGGCGTGTCAACGACGGCGTCGGCGCCGAGCGTCTGGGCGCGGAGGGCGGCGGGCGTGAGGGGCGGGAGCTCCATGCCGGAAGATAGGACGGCACACGGCGTTCCCATTCCAGCCGTTCGTCGGACCGCGTGAATCCCGGCCCCGCCCCGCGCCGCATATTGCGACGTCCCTCGCCCGCCATGCGACTCCTCCCGCTCGCGCTCCTGCTCAGCCTCGCTGCGGCCCCATTCGCCCAGGACACCACCGTGGCGGACGACACCCGACGGCCGCCACTCTACCTCATCAGCCACGCCGGGGCGAAGGTCTACCTCCTCGGCTCGGTCCACGTTCTGCCGGTCGGCGCGCTCCCCCTCCCGCCGCACGTCGAGGACCTGTACGAGGCGGCGTCCGTGATCGCGTTCGAGATCGACCTCGCCGAGGCAGAGGACCGGGCGTTCGAGATGCTCGGCGCGGCGACCGACGAGGCCGTCATCGGCGAGCTCCTCGACGACGACCAGCGCGACGCGCTCCACGCGTCGGTCCGGTCGTTCGGCCTGCCCGGCCCGACGTTCGACGAGGTCGAGCCGTGGTTCGGGGGGATGAGCTACGGGATGCTCACGCTCCGCGGGAGCGCCGAGGTCTACGGCCAGGGCGTCGACGCGTACCTCTACGACCGCGCGTGGCTGGACGGCAAAGAGGTGATCGCGCTCGA
>Ga0310345_10002986_pt1 | contig 16502 bp, 22 predicted proteins | sample HC15DNA20500_MG_FD_204667 | JGI IMG/M metagenome (GOLD analysis project Ga0310345, IMG submission 204667) | Marine microbial communities from station ALOHA, North Pacific Subtropical Gyre - HC15-DNA-20-500_MG | ecosystem: Environmental > Aquatic > Marine > Oceanic | place: Pacific Ocean: North... | reverse complement strand
CACCACCGCCTCCCCCGCCGAGGCCGCCCATTAGCGCACCCATCGGGCCAGCAAGTGCGCCAGTAGCAACGCCCGCAAGCCCGCCAAGAACGGTTCCCATTGGGTCGGTGCGTTGGGTCATCTGAGTTCCGTATATGCTTGCCTGAGTGCTGTAGACATTAGTAGCAAACCCAGCACCAGCGGCCATCGCATTGGGATTCTGGCCAATTCCAGCCTGTAGTTGTTGGGCCATGAACGGAGCCGCCCCTTGTTGCGCTCCCGCCACCTGACCAAGCTGACCCGTCTGAGGCATACCCATATAAGACCTAGCCATATTCATACGCTGACCAAGCAACTGTCTGCCCATATTGTACTGAGCCAATGTCTCCTGAATCGCTGGGGCCGTTCCGATCATTGATGCACCACGGGCAGTGGCCGATCTACGGAATGCTTGCTCTGCAAAACGAACCTCCTCGTCCGACAACTGCGTACCTTTCTCCAACTCAGCCAATGTAATTTCGGCTAATCGTTTTCTAACTTTCGTACCAGTTGGGTCGGACTGCTCAATGCGCTTGAGAGATTCATCTAGGAAATCAGCACCGTACTTCTTTTGGATGTCCAAGGCTACCTGAGCCATAGTATCCGCACTTCTCTTCTGCCCCTCTAAAAGTGTTACTTGCTGGTCTAAATCGCCAATGCCAGTAAAGTCGAAATCTACAACCTCATCACCTATGGTCGCAGACCCCTTCGTGCCAGCCCTTGACGCAGCCTCAATCTGCTTTCTAGCTGGTAATGTCGTTACATCTGCAAGGATGCCCGCTTTAGTGGAGGCAGCATAGTCTGGTATGTTTGGGGGCGGTGGAGTTCCTTTGCATATGGCATCGGCAGCAGCCCAAAATCTCTTCCGGTAGGACTCAGTTATCTGTTTGGCTAGTTCAAGACAGTGTTGGTACATTATTACTCTCCCATTCTTTCATCGCACTATCATACATTTCCATCAGGTCGCTTCGCCCTAACTTCACCATGTTTTCAACGCTAACGAACTCGCCGTACAGGTCTGCATTATAGTCAGTTATATATGTTTCTGCAATCTCAGGGGCATAATCTGTGATAAAGACAAATGCCTTCCCCAGCCCAATCCCGTCAATGTCATACGCGCCACCGATGTAAACACCAGACAAAATAGGCTTTTCCATAAGGATGTTAGCAGTAGGAACCTTGTCCTGATACTTTCTCCCCCTAACTACTTGTCCGGTTAAGCGCATAATAATTTCTCAAATACCTTGCTTTTCAATTTCTTCTTACGTCCATGCCTAAAGGCAAACAATTTAAGGTTTCGCCAGTTGGGAACCCTCTTTTCAAGTTCATCGACACAAGACGCCATCGCTTTCTTTGAAACGCATACGAGGTCTGACACGTAGAAAGAGTCGCCTCCCCTGTCGAAGGGTTCCCAATGCCTATCCAATCTATCTTCATCGCACTGGAATCCCACTGCCACCCCGACCAGTACGCCAGCATCTTCGACGAGACAGAGACTTCCATTGTTGTGGTGGAACCTAAAGTAAATTTCCAAGATATTTCTCGGCCATCCACTGAAACACAGCCCTCTGGTGTCATTCCTCCGACAGAAATCAATGACATCACAAATTCTAAATCGTCGTGGTCTACCATCGTTCATTTTTCTAGGGGCATCGTGTTCATGTATGCACTTGCCTTTATGGAGCGCAGATGGAGTTTCCCGCTCTCTGATTTAACCTTAAACTTAATCTCACCGAACTCCCCCTGATTGGTAAGGTTATATGACTTTGAAAATATCCCAATTTCGGGCAGCGTGAAATCGAGGTCTACCGGAAGCGGAACGCCAGTTGAATCGTTGGATATATTGCTCGCAAGCATTGAATCTCTTAACTTATTGCCCTCATCTGTCGTGGCCAATAGATCGACACAATGACATCCCACCGTGCTGGTTTCGAGTTCAATCTCAATATGATTACCGAGCTTAGTTGACATATAATCACCGAACACATGACCCCTGCTCATCATCATGGACTCGTAGCTTACCCCGTTGTCCTGATAAGAGGCATCCGATTCAGAGGCTTCCTCTACAAAGTCCTGCCAAGTAAGAACATTACCTGAGCTATCCCCGAACACCATCTTGGGATTATCGCTAAAGCTGGACACACAGAACGCATTTGGAGTCCATCCTGTCCAGTACCCAGACCAAGAACGCGACACCGTGTTGTAAATGATTGTGTAATTGTTAGTTGTAGAACTATCCAGTGGCACGGAGAGCATATACTTGTTGTCCCAGAACGTAGCGCAACATTTACTGGCATACCCCCAATTTATTCTGCCTATAATATCATCTATCGGGATTGAAATTGGTTCGGATACGGAAGATTGTGCGCCCGCCAGAATTGTCCTAACTGTTCGGATTCCATCACGGGCAAGGAAGAAAACATCAGGCCCAGCTTGAGCGATAGTCCTATGCCCCACGCAGCCCACGGTGTTATCAATCCTGTGAACTTGCCAAGAGGCAGCGGAGGATTCAGCGGGGTTGGTGGATACCACATGAATGGATCGGGTCTTAAATACCAGAAGGTTAAAGTTATACCAGCTTACTATCCCCGTTATCGGATCGCCCTCTCCACCACCAACACGGAACTGAAAGGAGGAGGCCCAAGTGCCGCCATCAAGGAGGTCGCTCGCAGCTACTTCGTCATTGAAGTTTTCCGTGTTGGCGGCAAAGATGCGATTTGTGTGGGTAGCGATAAACTTGCATTTAGGGGGATCAGAGCTAGTGGTTCCCTCATCAGTTACAGCAGTCCCATTATAGGAATACACATTAACCGAGTTGTCTGTCATATAGACCTTATCAATAAGCTGGGCAAAGTTAACATCGTTGGCAGTTGCCGGTGTGTACCCAGATACGGAAGAGAAAGTTGAGCCAGTTGATTTGTACAGGACACCATTGGACACAGTAAGAAGTTGCTCGGTTGTCGGGGTGTCCATAAACGCAAGCCCGCGAATTGGATTGGTAAGAGTTGCCCCCACAATAACAGTTCCGCGCCGTGTAATAATAGCCCCGAACTTGTCAATATCCATGTTCTCGGATTCGGAGAATTGGGTGGCTGAGAGGAGATTTGCCCGCATATGGCTGACCTGACCACCGACGAAACTGCCAGTAAGGTCATAAGCCAACTGGTCGTCTAGTCCATCGTTATAGTGTACGGGCATTAGATAAAGCTGTTTGAATCCCAATGTCCCGCAATCTCAGGAATAACCCTAGTCTGGGATGCTGATTGGTGGTTCTCCAAGTCCTTGGCAATGTTTAAGTGATTCATGGCTTCCGTAAATTTAACCTGAGCCTTCTGGTACTGGCGCGTGTGTTCGAGCATATCTCCCTCAACCATAGACACTAAGACATTATCAATGCCGTTAATCTTAGGTGAGTCATCATCCTCCAATGCGACAATCTTCAGTTTGCCAAGTATTAGTAGGGACTTGCTGACATCGGGCTTCCTTAGGAGTTTGATTTTGGCATTCTTATCCGAGTCTTTTGGTAGGACAATAAAGTTAACAACAGCCCCAGCATCATTGAATAGTGTGGGATCAATCTGGAACACGGCAGAGTAGTTTATCGGAGCGATCTCCTTGTCATCCCATCTAGCCGAAACGGGAAAGTCCACGGTGGATTCTAACGTAACTTCCTCAGCATCGACAGCCACGGTGTATGAGGTTGTCCCTTGAGACTCCCGCCATAAAGCAGAGTTCCAAATCATATCGTACCGCCTGTCCACGAAGGACTTTAGCATTGTTACGGAAACGGGATCACTCTTCTGGAGTTTGTCTGCCACGAATTGTGATATTTCTCTTTTAGTCATAATGCTTTGCCCTAACCAATTACCCGAACAATTACTGCACCAGCCCCGCCATTCACGCCCTTGCCGCCACCTTTGCAATAGGTCGAGTTCACGATCATTGAATCTAAACTCATAGCAGTAGGTTGGCTTCCGGTGACTGTTCCGTTAGCTGCCTTTGCTACTGCCCCTTGCAAGCCGCCAATACCACCTGTACCCGTCAAATAGCTGCCGAACGAACTGGAAGTGCCATCGGTTCCGTCATTCGTTCCACCAGTAGCTCCTGTCCCGCCTGTTCCTATTGTTACCGCAACAGTCGTAACGGAGGTAACATCAATCCAATCTGAAACTGCACCTCCGTCTCCGCCTACACCAGTGCCAGAAGCACCCGTCTCATCTCCTCCGCCTCCACCAGCACCGAGGACTGTGACTTGAATGACTTTTGCTCCGGTGGGTTTTGTCCAATCTCCAGCAGATGTGATTGTGGTAATTGCCGAAAGGTCACCCGCCCCGTTACTGGCCGCTGTCAGTCTCCCCTGATCGTCTACGGTAATTGATGCGTTAGTGTAGGCAGCAGCAGTCACATCAGTATCCGCGAGCTTATCCGCAGTCACCGCATTGTCAGCGATCTTGGCCGTAGTAATGTTGGCGTCCAATACGCTTGCGGTAAGCACCTTGTCTGCACCTATAGCCGTAACACCAGCATCGCTAATAGTAACGTCTCCGGTCACTGTGCGATATGTCGGAACCCCATCCCCGCTTGCCCCGACAATAACCTGACCAGAGGAGCCGTACGCCAACTTACTCAGAGCAATGGCCGCAGAAGCCGATACCTTGGAGTTGATAATGGCACTGGCGGCAACCTTGACCTCAGTAATAGCCGAGTCATTGATGGCCGCATTTCCGACTAGGTTGTTCAGCTTAGTGTGGTCAACCTCTTCGCCGCTGGTGAACGTATGTCCTCTTGTCAGGTCAGGCATTTACTTACCTTTCTTTTTGGCAATAGCAGACCACACAACACCCGCAAGTGTAATAATAGCTCCCACAACCAGTTCGAGTTCTCCCTCACCAATCATGCCTTTAGTGACTAACGCACCACCAGCAGCAGTGAGGATATGCCGCACGATACCATTCAGCACCGTGTCCTTAGTTCCATTCTTAGTATTCATTTGTTTTCTTGGTTTTTCTTTTGCTCACCATTGAATTGCCAGAAGCCTTGGCCGCTCTCTTAGCCGCCTTAACCCCAGCCTTTGTGTATGGATAACTTTTCTTACCTACCTTTGGCATTATTTACCACCTTTCTTTCTTTCCTTAATTAACTGAGCGCACTTCGCTATAATATAGAACAGAGAGGCTAGGGAAATCAAGACTTGCAGAAAAATATCTACCTGTAGCAACCAATTCCCTATGCCGCTTATAGTAGCTAAAGCCACCTTTATGTCGTCCATATCTATCATTTATCCACCCGATTCTCTCTTGGCCCAGTTGAGACTTGATTCATCCCAACCGTAAAGTTCTCCATCATCCGCATCTGGGTACGGAACTGGCGATTCCCAATCCAAACTTAACTCATCCAACTCCCAGCTTGGGTACGGTTGGGGCGGGATAAAGGCATCTCGCAATTTATCGTAAGCGTAACCCTTCCCAGCGTACCTCATCCTCATATTATTATTGTAACTTGTCTGCACCCACTTGCCGCCCAACAACTTCTTGCAGAACTCCACGCCGATCCCTTCGACCTCATTGCCATCAGCATCAGCCGTGTCTGAATTACTAACCACGATTACTCGCAGCACGATTCCCTCATCATCAATTTCTGCAAAGTGTGCCATAATTATTATTAAGGGCCGGGGGGGTCGCCGCCACCTTCTTCTGCTTGGTATTGGTATCGGATAATCACTATACCGGAGCCACCATTACCACCCGTTCCAGTTCCGCAACCCCCACCTCCACCGCCAGTGTTGGCTGTACCGTTCGTGCCATCAGTTCCACCATCGCCCCCACCACCATCGCCGCCACTACCCGAACTGCCGCCGCCGAACGCGCCACCCCCTCCAGCGCGGTTGGTTGGCGAACCATCTATCTCTGAAGCACTACCACTACCGCCATCGCCGCCATTAGCGGTTGAACCATCACTTCCAACTGCGCCCGCACCGCCCCCACCTCCACCGCCACAGCCGGACACATTTCCGTTACCCGACCCACCATCATTGCCCTGCCCAGCCGTTCCAGAGCCAACAGAATTAGAGGAGTACGCACTCCCGCCGCCAGAACCACCATCGCGTCCATCCTCATCTCCAGAGGAACCCCCACCTCCACCGCCAACGGCAGTAAATGAGCCAAATACTGCATCGTTGCCATCACTACCCTGTGCGCTCATACTGGTTGAACCGCTGCCTCCCCCCTCAACCGTAACGGTGTATGTTGTTTGCGAGGGAGTAAAGGTTGAGGTTAAATATCCGCCAGCCCCGCCACCTCCAGATTCACGGTAGCGGCTGGTGGTGTTTCCGTGACCGCCGCCTCCCCCGCCACCAATCACAAGATATTCAATGTCGGACTCCGTACCTCCAACACAGGTGACTTCAAAGGTTCCGCTGCTATTGAAAACGTGATATTTGTAATCGCCATCTATTTCCGAGCCATCAGATTCAGTGCCATCGCCTCCCTCTGCCTCGTTGTAATCACACGTTGCCAGAGCCGAAGCAAACCGATGTGGATTGATAATGTGCGTCATTCTATCTGTATCCTATTAGCCAAATCTTAACGCCAACACCAGCAGTGCTAGAACCCACTTGGTCAAAATCAATTGTCATCTCGGCGTCATCCGCCAGTGCTGTATCTGAAATCACCGCTGGGGTTGCTGCTGTGGTGGATGTTTTCTCGCTGGCATCAATGGTGAGCTTGGTAGAAAGAATTGAGCTACCGCCCTCGTTAATATCAATAATAATGGTTGAGCCAGCAGGGGCCGTTTGAACATTCGCCCGAACTTCCGTGAGCGTCATCGCGTGAGGCATCCTGAAGGTCAACTTTGCCGTTCCCGTGGTGATTGCATTTGTCTCGTCGCTGCAAGCCATTCCCAACTCAACAGGCATCTTAACCTTCTTCGGGTTGTTGGAATCGCTCGCGTCAGCCACCGGTACATAATCACCAGCACCGAATGTGGCTACACCGAAAGTAGTTGTGCCAACATCAGCCAATCCGTTTACATCCAACTCAAGTTCAGTGCTGGTAATCTTCAGGCCACCTGCGCTCTTGAGGTCTGTGCTAAATGACGTTCCACTTAAATCCAACCCATCACCAGCAGTATAGGTTGTGTTCGTATCAGTCCAAGGCACATTGGTAACACCTTGGTCACTAGAATTTAATTGTAAACCATAAGTTCTATTAGCCGTGGTACTTACGGATTCAGCCGCAACAGATTGGTCAGTATCATCTTCTATCTTTATAACTCCTGTAGCACTGGCAGTTGCGGTACTAGCACCAGAAACTGTATTTGTAATAGTAACAGTTCCGTCTGCTGTTGTTTCGCAAGAAATACCAGTACCTGCAGTAAACATTAAGTCGTCACCCTGTGTTATAGTTGTGGCATTGGTGTCGGTGGTAGCAGATACAGTAAAGCCGCTCCCCATCGTGTTGGCAGTCATGTCATCCACAACCAAATCAATCGTGCCGTCCCCGTCCTCGTATGTCGCCGCAACCCTAGTCTCAGTATTTCCAGAGAACATTCCGCCCACTATATCCTGAACTGCCTCAGTGGTGAGTTGAGTATCGGCGGTCATGTCGTCAACCACTAAATCAATAGTACCGTCACCATCTTCATAAGTAGCGGCCACCCTCGTTTCCGTATTGCCAGTAAACATTGCGCCGACAATATCCTGAACCGCCTCAGTAGTAAGGGCAGCAGTATCGGCATCATCCGCCACAGCCCAAGACGAACCATTGTGCTTGATTATCTTCCCACTGGCCGCACCCGTTGTGTCTACATCACTTAAATCGTTTAATGCGTGCGCGTGACCGGAAGCCGCCGCACCGATGTCGGACAAGACCTCGCTAGTGCTGCGACCCTCCACCCCTGCCGCTGTGAATTTTGCATAATCATTATCTGCAACATCAGCAGCGTCAACCTGAACAAGCTTATCATCAGCAATTCCAACATCAGCAGCTAGGGTTTGAGTGTGTTCGCCAGTGCCTGTGTCCTGTGTCCCGCTTAGGCCCGTTCCGGCAGTAATGTTAACGCGAGTAATATCTCCACTACCACCACCACTTGATTTACTACTTTGACTCATATTGTTACCGCAGTGAACCAGCAATCGGCACTGCCTATGGTTAGGGTTGTGTTAGTGGATGAGTTGGCAATATAGATTCCATTGCTGAACTCCATGCCCCTCACCGGAATTTCGATGTAAAAGTTGTCCTCCCCGCCGATGAAGATGGGATGAATCTTTGGCGCAGTGCCATTACTTACGGCTGATGCGCTATCAAACACCATGACATACTGACTGCCAGTGTTCTTACTGGAACCCAACAGGCCGAGCATTACCGTGCCAACTGCACTTACCAGAAGATCATTGTCCCAAGTCGTATTGGATTTAATCTGACCTACACTTGCTATATCTTTTCTCGCCATTATTTACTCCATGCTTTTAGGATTTGCTTTTTGCTGTATTTGGAACTCCATCTGCTGCCGGAATTGCACTCCTCGTTATAGTAACCCTTCAGCACCCCGTATGCCATATTAGTTGGATTTTGTGCATTTCCCGTGAAGGAAGTTGGCTGGGGGTCGGGGACTCTTCGGAACCCATCGGGACACTTATCGCGGTCTTTGAGTAACCGAATCTCTTCGATCCTGACACCAGACTCATTTTCATAAACGTAAATTGGCATCTTACATCTCCAAATTGTAAAAACCGAGGGAGTTTCTTAGGCTCCCCCAGCTATGTTAACCTTTCGACTATTCAGCGTAAGCCGAACGAGAACGGAGAACTACAAACCAGTTCGCGTTAAGAACCTTGGCGCAGTAGTAAGCCTTCCAGCCGATTGTGGTTGTTTGGTTTAGGGGATCGCTCTTATCAGCCGTATCCGTAATAAGAACGGACGGTGATTTAGCCGAATCGCCAGCCAACGCGGGTACACCGAAGGCATCTCCACCCATTATGAAGGATGAGTAGATTCCACCACCAGAGGGCGAGGCATCGTATGTTCCCTTAACATCAGCCGCATCTTCAATGAATGGGTTGGTGTCTTCAATGACTTTTACGCCATGAAAAGAACCGACCTCACCCTTGAACAGACCTTGAACAGCACTGTACTTATGGGCTTCGAGCCAATCAGTGTTGTTCATTAAGTCACGGGTAACTTGAGGGGCAGCAATCATCACATAGTGACCGCCAATTTGCGGAGCGCGGTTAACCTTGAGGTTAGTCACACTGTCCAGCAGATCGGTAGCTGAGATTTTGCCATTAGCGTCAGATAACGCAGCGAGTGCATCCCAATCAGCCGCGCCACCGGAGTAGCGTTTGGTGCGGGAATCACTCTCGTCGGTGTCACCAGTGTTAACCAGTTCGTCTCGGATGAGCGTATCGCACTTGAGGGCGGCATCTTCGCCATTAGTTTTGACCGCCTGAGACATGATATTCAGCAACGAGGTCGCATTTAGAATATCCGTCACGGCAATCACCTGACCGATTTGTGCTAAGGTCGCATCGACGTTCTCAAGGGTCAACTCACGGTAGTTGCTGCTGGAAATAGCAGTTCCTTCAGTGAGGTCTTGAACGGATGCGGTTGAAGGCTCGCCAAAACGGAAGAACCGAATCGACTTCGCGCCCGCATTACGGGGCAACGGAGCCGTTTGGGCAAATTCCGCCTTTCGGAGAGCCTGTACAGCGTAGTCTAGCAATTGCTTACTAAAGTACGTTTGATACTGATTCGCAATGGAAGCAGGATTCGTGGTTGTTACAGTAGCCATATTTTATTTAATGCACTTGTATCCCATCCATTAGTAGCCTCCCGATGAATCCAGCATAGCGGCTTTCCGTTGTAGCTCGGCAAACTGTTCCGCTTGGGAAAGGTTGTCAAACTTCGTCTGGCCGCTGGGACTGACTGTCGGATCGGAACCACCAATGGATAGTTTCGATTTTAGGCCAGAGTTCTCGTCTGTGAGAGCCTTGACCTGTTCTTGAAGTTGGGAAGCATCGCCAGCTTTCATTTGCATTGCAACAATATCTGCTGCATCCAAAATCCCACCTGAATAGGTAGTAAGCACGGCACGTTCTTCCAGCATACCATTAACTGCCTTGCGGAAGGGTGAACTGTGATCTCGCAACTCAGGATAAGACTCAGCGGCCCTATCAAAATTGCTACTCCATTCGTCTTTGAATGTGTTATCCGTTCTATCCACCTTTGCTCCGCGCTCAGAGTCTCTCACCGATTGGGCTTGTTCCTTGGCCTTTTCAGCAAGACCGTGTTCACCCTCAGCGGCAAAGTTCTGAGCAGCAGCTTCGTAGTCTGCGGCAGTGTGTCCGTCCTCATCAACGTACTCGTTTGGCTTGGCTCGGTCATTCAAGGAGCTTCTCAGTTCCTCAAGTTCCCTACGCTCTTCGGCAATGCTTTCTTTCTCAGAGTTGACTTTACGCCAAGTCTCATTAAGACGCTTTTCCGACTTCGCCAGACGTTCATCCGCAACTTCATTTTTCAAAGAACCGTCATCAGTAGGCGGGGATTCTTCCAGCTTAGTTTCAGAAACCTCCTTGGCCACAGGAACCTCTTCCTTTTTGACCGCAGCGGGTTCATCAATCTTGTCTGGCTTGGGAGCAACTTCCTTCATGGATTCAATTGCCTTTGCGGACTGAATGGCAGGGTGTTCCCCATCATCATCATATCCAGACAATCTATCCTGTTCGGCAGCCAACTCTTGCAGCCCCTCTAACGATAACACTTCATTTTCTTCACTCATGGTTTATCTTTGTGCATTTTATCAAGCAGTCGCGCACTGTGACCGCCTGTAGTGTGTCTACTGTTCATCTTCGCCACGACACGTTAACGAAAACGTATGCCCTATTGTTCGAGTTCATCAAGCGGACTTTCCTGAGCCTCGTAAAATTCTGAGTTGGCCAGAGATTCTATACTCGTAACCGCCCCTCTGAAACCATTAGCAAATCCTGCCTCAAATTCAAGGTCTTTTTTACTCTGCACACACCTTGCATTGCCCCGAACTACCATATTACGCAGTATTAAGCTTAATTTCTTACCAGTATGAGACGTTAAAAAACTTGTTAATCTCTCGGAATCTTCTCTTTCCCACCTTGGTTCGTCCACCCAAGCAACGTGACGGGCGAATAATATCATAGCTTTTATCTTTCCAAACATATCTTATTTCCTTTCCTCAGGTTATCTTTACTTAACATTGGCTTTAGATTGCTGAAGTGCCAACAGGCTTCCCACTCTCTGTCATTGTCTGGGTCAAACGCATCTATTGGTATGTGATGGTCTAAGTGCCACACCTTCCCGTAGTTGTCCCAACTCATTTCTCCCTTGAACTGAACTTCTATGTGCCTGAACAAATGCCTCCTGTCGCATCCGACCAAACTCATAGTGCGCTTGCTCTTGCCGACAATAACGGAATTCAGGCGGGAGCGGAGGTTCTTTATTATCCTCATCATCGGATTTGACTTCAGCCTCTCCCTTCTCTTGGCTTGCAAAACGTCCTTGAACTTCTGGAAGTATCTCTTTTGAACTCTTCGGCAGTGCTCCCAATTTGCATAGTAATGCTCTGAACGATACTTTTGCAGATCGTCCTTGTTCTTCAAATAGTATTCCCGCTGTTGCTTCCGTATCTTCTCCCTGTTTTTCTTATAGTATTCTCTGTTACGCAACGATACCTTGGGCTTGTTCTTGCGGTAATACTCCTGACTCCTGCTCAATTCCGCCTTCACCCGATACAACTCCCTGACGCTCTTGCATTAATGATTCCGCCGAAGCAGCTAATTGTTCTCTCATAGCCTTAGCCGCCTTCGCATCAACTTGCTCGAACGCCTGTAAAAGTTGCTCGATTCTCTGGACTATGAGTTGTTGAGTCTTTTCAGAAACATCCATTCCTTCTTCCATTCTGTTATCCAAGTATTGAACCAGTACGCCAATGCGAATCTCAAATCGTTCGTTTCCTCGCACCGGAACAGGGAAGCCCGTCTCCATAATTGTAATGTTGTTCGCTTCCTCAAGTGCTTCATGCTGTTGCCTCATGTTAGCATCCATGAACATTCGACGCACCAAGCTTGGATCATCCAGTTCCAGAATGCTTCGATCCAGTTCGGCTTGGTTAATGAACGGTGATCCAGCGAATAGTTGCTTACGGGCCATTGCCTGTTGAAGCTTGAGGGCGCGGTTCTGGCTATCTGGGCCACCCTTGGGTTCGATAACATAATCGCCCATAAAGGAATCAGCATCCATCCTTCCCGTATCTTCACGATAACGAAAATCCAAATCCTTTTTATTGTACTGGAGGAACAGCGACCAAGTTTGTCGATACACCGCGCCGAGCGATAGGCGAAACACTCTTGCCCGCAAGTCATTCGATTCAGCCATCATCCCGCTAATCGCATTAATCTCAGTGGCCGTTCGTCTGTCGCCGCGATCATACATTGATTGAACACCGAAATCCGGCATCCCGATTCTCTGCTCCGCAATCTGCCGAGTGGCCTGAATCTCCGTGTCCCAACTGATTGGCGGGGAGGGCATTTGAACCGGAACGAGTCCCACTGGTAGAATTTGCCCCGGATGGTGGCGTATATTTGCAGCATTGGGAATGTCTCTCTCAGACCTAAACATCGGACTATTATACAAGGCCATCGCATCGTGCTTGTCATTCCACATCTTGCACAGTGACGATTCAAACGGCGCAACTATTTCGCAGACCCCTCGCGGTGAGTACCATCCCTTGTCCTTTATCTCATAACTGAAATCTACAAACGGATACTGATCGTGATTGTAGTCCAGTTCCATCGTGGCCCGTAAATCCATGTCCGGTGCTTCGGGGCAGAATGTCTGAACAGAAATCTTTCCATCCTTCCGCTCATAAACCTCCCACACAATAATCTTGGTCTTGTCGGCCTGATAGTTAATGCCCTCACGCCTGAACACCTTAATATCCCTCTCCTCTGAATTTCCGACTTTCCCGCGTTTGCTCTGAAGCATATTAACATCCACATCCGAAAACCTCTTGTCGCTCTTGAAGGATTCTAGGGTCATTTGCATTATGTGGACAATCCGCTCCGAATCCTGAAGTGACTTTGTTCTGTCCGGCACGACAATCATCATCGGATCAATTGCGTCGAACTGCGCTCTTTTCTTTTCGGTATCCCAATACACCTTGATCGTTGATCGACCCGCCATTAATCCGTGGTCAACCCAAGTCAGTGCCTCTGTCAGAAAATTAGTGCGCTCCTTCATCTGGTAATCGAACCAACGCTCCGCAGTAACCGTCATCCCTTGGTCTTGCTGGCGCATCGGAACAAAGGACGAAATGGTATCCATGCCCACAATCTGCATATAGTAAAACGGCTTGAGTCTCTCGACAATTGAATCGGCCATCGGGAAGTGAAGGTCGGCAGCATTCTTCCACGGCTTGTTTTGCCTACGAAGTCCCTGATGCCTCATTTCGTACCAGAGTGCCTGACGCTGCTCCCATTTGGTGCGGTCTTTGATGTCCCTGTTAATCGAATCGTGAAGTTCTGTTCTGTTAGTCATTCTTCGTGCTCCCTATCTGTTGCTTTCCAGTTTTCTCTCTAGTTCGTTTATGTAGGTTCCCAAGTCCCTTATCAGAGCCGCACCCGCATCTGTCTCAGTCGCGTCCTCCATCCCCTGAGGGTTCCTCTCCGCTATCTCCTGAAACCCGTTCAGCTTGACGCTTAGACAACCGCCGCTCCCTAGCAGCAGCAATAAGATCATCAACACCTTTATCTTTTTCATCTTTCCTTTTCTGAGCCATCTGGGCCGTAAGAACGTCACCAAGCGACTCAACTGCGTCTATCAGTCTAGGCAGGGCAGCTAAACCCTTTAGTGCTTCCAGTATCATTTACCGTATTCCATGTTAAATGCACGGACACTTTGTTTCAAGTACACCCAGAGAAAGTGCAGTCACGGAATCTCTCCGCACACCATCCGCATCCGCGCTCCTCAATTCGTAACAACACGCCCCACATAACTCAAGTTTCTTATTTCATGCCACTTTCTCCTTCACGAACATTCTCTCTCACAAGAAACTGAACCTCCGAAGTCTCCAATTTCCTCCAGAATACTCACAACAGAGTAGAATAAAATAGAATAGAATAAAATAGAATAGATTATCATCTATAGCCCATTCGCCAGAGAAGCTTTGAAATGTTGAGTGCTGCTGTATCCACCCACTCTTCCTCCTCATTATCAGTTATCGAGGGGTATTCAGCGTGTAGGCATTCGTGAATCACAACCTCAAGCCTTCGCCTACCCTTCAGTCTGGGGCTTATAGTGATTGACTTCTCAGTGTCGGGAACCACATCAGGGTCGCAGCATAGTCCGTCAATGTCCTCAATGTAGATATTGAACTTCCCCGTGCTGAACTCATGTGTGCGTATAGCCATTATCCTGCATCCATTCCAGATATTCCATACCCAGAAGAGTAATCCCCTCCCTCATCCCATATCAAATCAAACACACTCTTGCGCTGCCTGACCACAGCCGAATTGTTAACACCCCCACACGATATGCACCCCACAACCGCATCACCCCTATCAGGAGAACTCATCCCCCTAGACCGCATATCATCCTTACTCTCCAGCATTAACTTGCCCTTACTGTTAGTCTTACCCAACCTAGTGGTCAATTGCTCCACCATAATATCATCCTCCGGCAAAATAATCTCAGCCTTCTCAATCATCCTAGCAGCCTCGTACCACATCTCCGCACCCCTGTTTCCGTAATGACGGTCATCGTAAGCTCTGGAACCGTTGTTGACGCGATTCACTACCCACCCCGCCTCAGCCAAAGCATCGCACATCGGAATGCCCAATCCGCCCGCATCAGCATATATTTGATCCGCTTCCAATCCATGCTTCCTAAACTCCATTATGAACCTACCCACCGCATCCATCGTGTTCCTCTCCTTCCAACACTTCATTGGCAAAACCTCGTTCCCCTCCCTAACACATAACACATTCTCATCCCCACCAGCCGCGAAATCGCAAAACGCAATCTTACCCTTCTTGTTCCTCACCGGAGGGCTTTGATAACAATGCTGAACCGCGTTATACGGAATCACCAAGTTCTCAGACCCCAAATCCATGAACTCCCCGTAAATCATCGACCTGACCAGCGGATGCTCTATGCCCCACTTCTCCGTCTGCTCCTCAATCCAATCCTTAGGTATATGCGGACAGTCAAACGCCGTGACACTATGCGTACTCCAGAAACTCGCCTCCTTCGTAAATGCACGATAGAACGCCCCGCTAGGCCCACCGCAACTAGACATAATCAAAAGCCTACTCGGCTGACATCTGGCTATCGCCTCGTATATCGTATCAGGGACGGTCTTAGCCTCATCCACTATCATCATCAAATTATCACTCGCCCCCTGCCTGTGCCACCCCTCAAACTTACCAGCATCATTCGTACTAAAACCTATCGCCCTGCTCCCGTTCTGATGCTCAATCTCACTGCTGGTCACACGCCACCCATCACCCAACTTCGCCGTATACCCCCTCAAAGCTGGCCATAACTGATCCTCCACCTGTCGCCACACCCCAGCAGTCGTAATCGTAAGGCTCTCTGGGAATCTTATCATGTGCCACAGAACTGCCGCTGCTGCGACCACAGCCGTCTTCCCAGAGCCGTTCGCTGCCTTCATGGCTACACGGGACTCCTTGAAATTCAAATCCCTTAGAACGCGAATTTGCCAATCATACGGTTTTACGCCCAGAAATAACTCAGGGAAGTTCTCCAGATGTGCAGCCCTACTAAGCAAAGCAGACTTACTCAATGGCTTGTCACCCTTCTTAGCCACGGATTTGCGTATTTCTTCAGCCGACTTCTTAGAGATCTTCCCTGTTTTCAAGGGTTTGCTCAACTTCAACTCCGGTTTTTTCATGCTGCGATTTTGTGAGGGGGGTATATATTCCCTAAGCCGCCAAGGGGGGACGTGGGGGTCATCGTTTCTTCACTGTTTCGGGTGCGGTGCTCATTGCGCGGAGGAGTTCGGGGGAAACTGTGCCTGATGCCGTCTGTTTTATCTCCTGTCTCTCCGTTTTGTTCCATTGAGCGTGGCGTCTTTCGAGGATTGCGATGGCTAATTTCCCGTCACGGGCGGCGTGTTGCTCAGCGAGGGATATCATTCTGTGTTCGTGATCAGCGGATGCCTTCTCCACAGCCAATCTGAGCGCGGGGTATTGACGCAGCCATTTCTCGATTTGAGGCAGGGAAACCTCCACGAATTTGCAAGCGGATGGAAGGCTGAGGCCATCTCGTACTGCGTCGGTCAAGGCGTCAATCTTGTCGGCGGGAAGCGGTGGCAATTTGGTTGGTTGGATGATTTTCGGCATTTCAATTAATTATTTTACCCTCGCCCGTATTTATATATGAGAGTGAGAGAGGTCGCAAGGCTTTTCTCGGTGATAGCCTGTCATTACCGTGGCGGGC
>Ga0310345_10002983_pt1 | contig 16516 bp, 14 predicted proteins | sample HC15DNA20500_MG_FD_204667 | JGI IMG/M metagenome (GOLD analysis project Ga0310345, IMG submission 204667) | Marine microbial communities from station ALOHA, North Pacific Subtropical Gyre - HC15-DNA-20-500_MG | ecosystem: Environmental > Aquatic > Marine > Oceanic | place: Pacific Ocean: North... | reverse complement strand
AAACACCCAAAGGAGCAGACCAGACAGTAGACTTATCCACATCCGAGCAGTCCATTTCTTCGTCAACCTAGTGGCTCAGTTTTGGACGTGACGCCTGGCTCAGTTTTGCTCGTGATTCAACAGGCCGCCCATTTTTCCAAGGCTTGACGGCGCTCGGGGATCTCCTCGCGCACATCGTAGACAGCCTCCATGCCTTTGAGCGCGTGATTGAGTGCAATCTCGGTGATGTCGTTGGGGATCCCCATGTTTCGCATATGCCCCTTTGCCGTGCTACGGGTGTCGTGAGGGGTAAAGCGCCGCACGTCGATGTCGCCGCGATCAAAGGCCCGGGTGATTGCCGCCCAAAGCGTCGTTTTTCCCACATGAGTGTCACCCACACGTTTGCGGCGTCGATCCGTTCTGGCAGGCAAAACCCAAGGGGAGTCACCGGAGAGGCACTGGAGACTTTTGAACCACTCTGCAACTGTTGGTGTGATGGGGACCAAAAAGCCTGTGCGCGTTTTGACCGATTCGGCCGGCACCCACCAAGTACCAAGTTCGAAGTCGATGTGCTCCCATCTGGCTTTGGCCAGTTCGATGGACCGAACACAGGTGGCCAGCAAGATGCGGAAGGCCAGGCCGTTTTCAACGCCAATGTCGCTGATGTCCTTCAGGAGCGCACGCAGTTCGTCCTCGGCCAGCATCACGCGCTTGCGAATGGGTGGGCGTGCGCCCATCAAAGCAGTGAGGTCAATGCCCACGCATGGGTTCACATTGATCAGGCGCTTGCCGCACGCGTGTGCGAAAAGCAATTTCGCTGAAGTGAGCAAGCGTTTGCAGATCGTCCAGGAACGTTTGCTGGACTCAATCACGTGCACGATGTCAGCAGGGGTGACGTGGCGTACTTCCATGGAGCCCAACTTGGGTCCGATAATCTTGTCCAGATCCCACTTTCGGTAGTAGACAGTTCCCTCCGCCAATGGCGGTGTGGTCAGCTTCTTTTCCTTGTAGTCCGAGATCAACTCCCGCACTGTCCAAGCCATCTGGGTCCTCATTTTCAGGACCTTCTTGTCCGCGGCAGGATCTTTGCCTTGGTCTACATCAACGCGTCGCTCACGAGCAAGCTTTCGGGCTGCAGCGAGGGTCAGGTCCGGATAGTTTCCAAGCGTGATTTCTTTGCGGCGCACACCAGAGACTCGGTAGCGCAGAACCCACGTGGCGGTTCCTGCACTCGACAAGGTGAAAGTCAAGCCATCGCCATCAGATCGCGCGATGGCGGCGCCCTTTGCGACCCAGCGTCGAATCTGTACATCGTCCAGCAAATTTCCCCGGCGTGCCATGGCTCGTCCTCCAATGGGTAGCTAGGCGCAATTTTAGTCCGCTAGCTACCCAGCTAGCTACCCATTTTTGTTGTGCTTCAGTGAGACGTGATGGGACGCTATGGGAGAAAAGCTGTTTGTTGACAACAGCTTATGGTCGTTGCGTGGGATGTGTTGAACTCCCTTGAAACGCTAATTGAACTCGCAGGTGGCGAGTTTCAAGGGAAGGCCCTGCGGGGTGGTTTCAAGAGATCGGTGTGTTCGCTGCGGATGATAGGCCCGCGGCGGTCGGTCTCAGGCGCTCGACCTCGGCCAGCAGGGTGGCCACGTTGATGGGTTTGGTGATGTAACCGGCAAAGCCGGCGGAGCGCGCCCTGGCGGCGTCGCCCGGCATCGCGTTCGCCGTGACGGCCAGCACCGGGATGGCGGCGGTGGCGGGGTCGGACCGCAGCCGCGCGATCACCTCGTAGCCGTCCATGTCGGGCAGGTTGATGTCGAGCAGGATGAGGTCGGGGCGCAGGTCACGCGCCATCCCCAGGCCCTGCATCGGCTCGTTGGCGCTCAGCAGGTGCATGCCGGGTTGGCGCCCCAACAGGTGGTCGATGAGCTGGAGGTTCAGCTCGTTGTCCTCGATGCACAGGACCGTGCAATCGGGCCGTTCGGGAGGCATGCGTGAGGTGTTGCCGCCTGCGGCCGTGGCGGTGGGGGAGGCGTCATCGGCCTTGGCGGGCGCGCTGAGGCTGGCTGTTCCGTCTTCACTGCGTGGCAGGGTGACCCAGAACGTGCTGCCCTGGCCGGGTTCGCTGTCCACGCCGATCTGGCCGCCCATCAGGTCCACCAGGCGCTTGGACAAGGCCAACCCGATGCCGGTGCCTTCGATCTGGCGGTCATCGGCGTCCAGTCGCTCGAAAGGGGTGAACAGCCGGGCTTGTTGCGCCGGGCTCAGGCCCATGCCGCTGTCCTGCACGCGCAGTTGCACGGTGTCGGCCTGCACGTCGATGTGCACGCTCAGATCGCCTGCCTGACGGTTGTACTTGATGCCGTTGGACAGCAGGTTGATGAGCACCTGGCGCAGCCGCGTGCGGTCGGCGCGCACCTGGCACCCGGCGGGGACGACCGGAACCTGTGCAAGGCGCACACCGTGTGCCTCGGCCAGGGGGCGCACCAGCGCGAGGGATTCCTCGATCAGTTCGGCCAGTGGCACCGGCTCGAGGCTCAGCGTCATCTGTCCGGACTCGACGCGCGAGAGGTCCAGGATCTCGTTGATCAGCGACAGCAGGTGCTTGCCGGCGCTCAAGATGTGCCCCACCTGGCGGTGTTGCTTGGCGTCTTGCGCCGACAACTCCAGCAACTGGCCAAAGCCAAGGATGGCGTTGAGCGGCGTGCGCAGCTCATGGCTCATGCGCGAGAGGAACTCGCTCTTGCTGTCGTTGGCGCGCTCGGCCTCGTTTTTGGCTTTCAGCAGTTCGGCGGTACGGCTTTGCACGCGCTGCTCCAGCGCTTCGTTGAGTTGCTGGAGGCTGGCGGCGGCTTCCTTGCGCTCGGTGACGTCCCGCGAGATGACCAGGAAGGTCGGGCTGCCGTGGTCTGGTGAGGCTTTGCGCGCCACGGACAGTTCAAACCATCGGTCCCCTGCTGGCACCTGCAAGGCCAGTTCACGCCCCCACACGGCCCCGGTGACGGCCGCATCGTCGATCGCTTGCTGGACCACGTGTGCAGCCTCTGCCGGCATGACATCGTGCACCGTGCGGCCCATCAGAGACTGCGGCGCCTGCACGACCAACTCCGGGCGCACGGCGAGCACGCGCAGGTAGCGCCCTCTGGCGTCTAGCTCGAACATCAGGTCTGGGATGGCGTGCCAGGTGGCCGACAATTCCTGACGCAAGGCCTCGAGGCCTCCCGCCAACTGGTCTATTTCGACGAAGCCGCCGCGTGGCACGGGCACCGACAGATCGCCAGCGCGCAGGGCATCGGCCGCATCGTCTAGCCGGGCCAACGGGCGGGTCACGTGGCGGCCCAGCCACCACGCCATCAACAGGAAGACCACCAGCAGGCCGGCGAACTCGGGCAGGCGTGACATCACCTCGCCGGCCGTGGCGGCAGCGCGCTGCTCGCGCAGGTCGTAGGCGACGTAGACGAGGCCACGGCGTGAGCTGCGCAGCTCGTCTTCCTGCAGGGGCAGCTCGAAGGGTTGAACCGCGTCCATGCGGTTGCCGTCCGCTTGCATCTGCCAGTGCGGCATGCGGGCGAGGCTGCCTTGCTGCAAGCGCCTGCCATCCAGTTCCGGGGCGATTTCCTTGAGCGTTCGGCCACGCCATGCTGCACGGTGCGCGTTCAGCACGGTGCCATGGTCATCGAGCAACAGCACCATGTGGACCTGCGGGCGACTGGCGATTTGGGCGACTTCGGCCGCGACCAGCGCGGAGGTGGAGCCCATGCCTTCGCTCGTGAGCCGGACCAGGCGGGAAACGTCGGCCAGCACGGATTGCCTGGCGTCCTGCGTCAGACGATGCTGTTGTTCCTGCACGCTCAGGCTGAGCGACACCGAGCCGGTGAGCAGCATGACGGCCAACAAGGCGAGCGGCAGGAAAACGCGCAACGATCGGATGTTCATGCAGCCTCGGGCAGGAAGCGGGGGTCACACAGGGTGGCCGTGTCGGGCGGGCGCTGCAGCAAACGGGCATGGGCCATCAGTTGGCCCACCGAGCGGGCCGCGGCGTCCAGGCCTGGGTTGCTGCCGGTCAGCCAGCCGCGGTTGGCGGCAGCGTCGGCCAGCCGGATGCCGCTGAAGGCTGCCAGCACCGCATCGGGTTCGATCTGCTGGTGTTGTGCCAGCAGGCGTGCAGCGTTGGCGGGGTTGCTGCGCAGGTGCTGCAGGGCTTGAAAGTGTCCGGCAAGAAGCAGCCGGAGTTGCGGCGCTTGCTGTAGGCCGGCCTCGGCTGACACCGCCAACACGTCGACAATGAGTCCGGGAAAGCGACTGCTGTCCAGCATGGGCCGGGCGCCCAGTGCGCGCAGGCGCGAGGCCATGGGCTCAAAGGTGATGACCGCGTCGACCCGGCCACCGGTGTACGCGTTGACGTGCTGGTCTGCGGTCAAGGGCACTTTGGTCACGTCCGATGGCGCCAGACCCGCAGCCTCCAGTGCCCGCGACAGCATCAGGGCACCCACGGCTGTGGACTCCACGGCGATGCGCTTGCCGCGCAGGCCCGCCAAGCCACCGATGTCGGGCCGGACCATCACCACATCGGCCCCGGCCGATTCATCGAACACCAGTGCGGCGCGGACGTTCAGGCCGCCCTCTCGGGCAAGCAGCAGCTCGTCGAGCGTTAAGGCCGCAGCGGCCACTTCGCCGTTGGCGAGCGCCATCATGCTGGCGGTGTTGGAGGGGAACTCCACCAGGCGCACGGCTGCCTCGGGCACGTGTCCGAGATCCTGCGCCAGAAAGAACGGCGAGTAACCGATCCAGCCGTTGAGGGCCACGCGCAATGCGGGCGTCTTGGTGCCGCAGGCGGTCAGTCCGACCAAACCAGCGCCAGACGACAGCCACCGGCCGCTGACCCAGGCCCCTCCCAGCAACAGTTTTCGTCGATCCATGTGTTGTGACGTGCCTGCACGCGTTCAGCGTCGGGCGCGCCCCCTGTTGTCCACATGCGCCGATTGTTGCACCCCCAGAAGGGTTTTTTCACGCAAGCAGTCCCCGAAACGCCCGCCGATACCACCCTTTTGAGCTCAGGGGCATTGAAGCATCCGGGCAAGCCCTCGCTGCGTACGGAAGGAGGGCGGCGCCATGTCGCGTCCGCCACCGCCCCCCCTACAAGGACACACCATGCCGACGATGACCCGTTTTGCCACCCGCACCGCCCTTGCTGCGGCAGCCATCACCGCCTGCGCAGCGCTGTCGCCCGCCTGGGCTTCCAGCCACCGAGAAGCGCCTTTCATCACTACCAGCCCGAAGGTGGATGGCACGGACTTCTACATGTTCATGAGCTACGGCAGCGACCGCGCCCTGGACAGTGGCTACGTCACTTTGATCGCGAATTATTTGCCGCTGCAAGACGCCTACGGCGGCCCGAACTATTTCGCGCTGGACCCGAACGCGCTGTACGAAATCCATCTGGACAACAACGGCGACGCCAAGGAAGACATCACCTTCCAGTTCCGCTTCAAGAACACGCTGATGGGCAAGACCCTGCCGATCGGCGACAAGAACGTGGCCATTCCGCTGGTCCAGTTCGACTTCATCTCGGGCAGCAATGCGGTCCGGAACTCTCCGGCGCTGAACCTGCGTGAAACCTTCACCGTCGACATCGTGCGCGGCGACCGCCGCAAAGGCGTCAAGAGCGCCTTGACCAACGCGTCGGGTGGCAGCGCCACCTTCGACAAGCCGGTCGACAACATCGGCGTCAAAACCATCCCGAACTATGACGCCTACGCGAACCAGCACATCTACACCGTCAACATCCCGGGCTGCGCGATGCCGGCCAAGTTGTTCGTGGGGCAGCGCAAGGACCCGTTCGCTGTCAACCTGGGCACGATTTTCGACCTGGTCAACGCGCCTGCGTCGGTGCTGACAGACCCAACGCTGAAAGACGCCGCGCAGAACACCATCGACGACAAGAACGTGACGACGCTGGCGCTGGAGGTGCACAAGAGTTGCCTGACCAACGGGACGGACCCGGTGATCGGGGGCTGGACCACGGCCAGCGTGCGCCAGGCGCGTCTGTTGAGCGGTGCGCCGGCCTCCGGTCACCAAACGACCGAGCGGCCTGGCGGCGCCTGGGTACAGGTGTCTCGCCTGGGCAATCCGCTGGTCAATGAGGTCGTGATCGGTCTGCCCGACAAGGACAAGTTCAACACGTCCAAGCCCATGGACGACCTGCAGTTCGCCAACTACGTGACCAACCCCACGTTGCCCAAATTGCTGGACATCGCTTTGGGCGCCACCGTGTCGCCCACGAACCTGCCGCGCACTGACTTGCTGAATGTCTTCCTCACCGGCATTGCTGGCGTGAACAAACCCATGGGCACGGTCAAGCCCGCCGAGATGCTGCGTTTGAACACGGCGATCGCACCGGTGAGGCTGACCAACCAGAATCGGCTTGGCGTGGCCGGTGAGGTGTTGCGGGTGGGGGGCGCAGGCAATCTGGGCAGCGCCATCGACCTGGCGGGTTTCCCGAACGGTCGTCGCCCCGCCGATGACGTCGTGGACATCGCCCTCGTGGCGGTGGCCGGTGGCCTGTGCGTGATCAACAGCAACGCGACGATCTCCAACATTTCCCCCACCGACAACAACAACGTGCTGGGGTTGAATTCCTTCACCATCCCGGGTGTGGCCACACTGACCTCCGAGTGCAAGGTTGCCAACGTGCCGCTCGGCGCCACCGCGGCAGCATTGCATGACGCGGTTGATCAGTCCGGCCTCAAGGATCCCAGCGCGCCCAAGAGCGAGGGCAACCTGAAGTACCCGCTGCGCGACACCTTCCCGTACCTGTACACGCCGGTGGGCGGTACCTCGGCCCAGTGAGGAGACCTGACATGAAACGATCGATGGTTTACCAAGCTGCCACGGCGGTGCTGGGGTGCACCCTGTTGACGGCCTGCGGTGGCGGCGGTGACAACGGCGTCCGTCCTGTGACCGCGACAGCCGATGTGACGACCCAGGTGCCCGCAGCCGCGGCCACCGAGGCGGCTGCGGCAACGTCTTATGTTTCGGCCCTGGCGGACCAACCGCCGGCCAAAACCGACACGCTGGAGCCGGTGGCTGTGCCCGCTGCGCTGGCCACGGACGACACTGCCGAGCCGACCTGAGCGAAGGTCACTGGCCGGGCGGGCTGAGGCTCGCCCCGGCTTTAATCGCCCCGCAAGGGGCTCTTTTTTCGGCTGCGCCGCACGACGCCCATGCACCGATGTTTGTTGGACGTGACCTCATCCCCAAGCCGATCCAGCACCTGGACGCTCCCGAGGGGCGTGGCGTGGCGAGCGGCCGTGTGGGGTGCACTGGGCCTCTGTCTGCAGGCCGACCTGGCGCTGGCAGCGGGTCTGTGGACGCCGATCCGGGATAGCGATGTCGTCGAGGTGCTGCGCGAGCGTCCGGTGAGCGCCCCGGAGAAAGCCTGGCGTACCTTGCGAGCACAGGCCCGCAGCCAACCCGACAACGTCGGCTTGGCGGTGGCCGTTGCGACACAGGCCATCCAGTGGTCTCGCCAAGATGGCGATCCGCGCTGGCTGGGGCAAGCGCAGGCTGCGCTGGGTCGTTGGTGGTCCCAGGCCACGCCGCCGCCTCAGGTGCGCCTGTTGCGCGCCACCTTGCTGCAAAGCACCCACGATTTCGACGCCGCTCTGAGCGATCTGCGTGCCCTGGTGGCATTGCCAGACAGCGCGCTCACCGCGGCGCAGCGCGACCAGGCTTGGCTGACGTTGGCATCGGTGCTGCAGGTCACGGCCCGCTATGACGAGGCCCAGCGCGCTTGTGACGCGCTGGGGCAGGGGCCGTCGCCCTGGCTGTCGAGGGCATGTAGTCTGGAGTTGCGCAGCCACCTGGGCGAGGCCGATGCGGCGGAGCGCGGCCTCGCGCAACTTGCCTCGCAAGTGCCGCGCGAGTGGTCGGGCCATGTCCAGCTCATGCGGGCCGAGTTGGCCGAGCGCCTGGGACAGCCTGAGCGGGCCGCCCAGCTCTACCAAGCGCTGTTGCTGCGCCAGAGCGATGCCTACACCGAAGGCGCCTACGCCGACTTGCTGCTCGACCAGGGACGGGCCGCCGAGGTGCTTGCGTTGCTCCAGGGACGGGAGCGCAACGACGCGCTGCTGCTTCGGCTGGCGGAGGCCGGGGCAGCAGCGAAAGACCCCGCCAACGCCAAGCGCGTGGCAGCCCTGCGCGCTCGTTTTGCGGCCGCCCGCGAGCGTGGCGACAGCGTTCACGGCCGCGAGGAGGCGCGCTTCACCCTGCGCTTGCTGAACCAGCCCGTCCAGGCTCTCAAATTGGCGCAGCGCAACTGGGGCGTTCAGAAAGAGCCCGCAGATGCCCGCATCCTGTTGGAAGCCGCCCGCGCTGCAGGCGCCGAGCAGCCTGTGGCCGAGATACGCGCCTTCATGCAGCGCTGGGGCTGGCGCGACCGCCGCCTGGAGGGCTTGCTGTGACGACGAGGTGGTTCCCAGCCCTGGTCAAAGCACTGCGCCCCGTGCTGCTCGCCCTTTGCCTGCCGGCATGGGCCCACAAGCCCAGCGACAGCTACTTGACGCTCACGGTGGGCGAGGCGGGCCGAGTCGGCGTGGTCTGGCACGTGGCGCTGCGCGACCTCGACAGCGAACTGTCGCTCGACGCCAATGACGATGGTCGGCTCACGTGGGGCGAAGTTCGTGGGCGGTGGGGAGACCTGCGCCGATTCGCCCAAGCGCACCTGCGGCTCACCCACGCCGGTGAGGCGTGTGCGCTGCAAACAGAGCGCGACGGTGAAGCCCAGCAGCCAGCCCTCACCGAGCACACCGATGGACGCTATGCCGTGTTCGGCTGGACGCAGCAGTGCGCCTCGTCGCCTGGCCAACCGTGGTCGAACGTGACGGTCGACTACGACTTGTTCGCTTTGAGCGACCCCACGCACCGTGGCATCGTGCGATGGCGCCTGCGGACCGCGGCGGGTGCGCTGCAGGACCTGGGTGTGGTGGTGCTGGGCGCCACACGCACCAGCCACGTCCAGTCATGGGCGCCGTTCCCCTCGTTGCCTTCGCCGGGTGCCGTCCGCCCAGGGGATGGCACCGTGCCGAATGGCCCGGCGAATGCCGCACGGGCCTCTGGTCCAGCAGATGTTGGTGCCCCGCCATCGGCCTCGCCCGTGCCCCCTGGGCCATCCAGGTGGGCGCAGGTCCAGCGCATGGTGCACGACGGCATCGAACACATCGCATCGGGCACCGACCACATCCTCTTCCTCGTGTTGTTGCTCCTGGTGGCGGTGTGGCGGCGCGACGCTGCGGGGCTGCGGTCCGCACCCATGGCCGGTTGGTCGCCGCGTGACAGCGGCAAGGGCGTTGTGGGCGAGGTCTTGCGTCTGGTCACGGCCTTCACGGTAGCCCACTCCATCACCTTGGGGCTGGCCAGTTTCGGGGTCGTGTCGCCACCCTCGCGCTGGGTGGAGTCGCTGATTGCGCTGAGTGTGCTGGTGGCGGCGGTGGACAACCTCTGGCCGCTCATGCGCGCGCCGCGCTGGGCCGTGGTGTTCGCATTCGGCCTGGTGCATGGCTTCGGCTTTGCGGGCGCCATGCAAGATCTCGGCTTGTCCTCCGAGGGATTGGCCTGGCCGCTGCTGGGCTTCAATCTGGGGGTGGAGTTGGGGCAACTGGCGCTGGTCGCTGTGGTGCTCCCAGTGGCCTTTGCGCTGCGCCGCACCGCCATTTACCGCTGGGGCGTGGTGCTGCCGGGGTCACTGGCCATCGGGTTGTTGGCCGGGGTGTGGCTGATCGAGCGCAGCACCGACCGCATCATTTTGGGCTGGGGCGGCGGCTGAACGGTGCCGCCCCAACCCAGGGGGTCGGCGGTCAGAAGCCGTATGTGATGCCCGCGTTGGCGAGCCGCACGGTGCTGGTGGTGCTGGCGCCTGTGCCGTTGTTCAGCTTGGCGCGGGTCATGTCGAGGCCCACGTCCAGCGACACGTTCCTCTTCAGCGCGTACTGCAGGCCCAGGCCGATGTAAGGCTGCAAGGAGGTGCGTGCCTCGGTGGCGATCACAACGCCGTCCGCGCGTTGCTCCAGGGAGCCCCGCACACGCGCCAGCCCCCCGCGTGCGATGCCCGTGATGTCTTGCGCCAGGGGGGCACGCAAGGCCACGTTGGCCACGAGCGCGTAGGCACGGAACGTGCCTTCCAAGCCAAAGCCGTTCTGCGTGCCCGTGGACACACTTTTGCCGAAGTCGATGTACGCCAACTCGCCAGCCACCATCGGCGTGTAGCGGTAGCCGCCAAAGAACTTGACGCCCACGTCGGATTCGTCACAGCGGCTCAGCCCGGCACAGTTCACCTTGAAGCTGGATGGGCCGACCGCCAGGCCGACGTGACCCTCAGCGGCTGCGGTGCCGAGCCATGTTGCCCAGAGCGTCGCCGCCACGCCAAACGCGATGTACTTCTTCATGCCAATGTCCTGAAAATGGGAAACAAATGGCATCGTAGGCAGCGGTGCGGGGCTTGCAAAGGCAAAACCCTGCGCAAGCGGGCAGCATGCGCGGTGCCTGCATCCGCGCCGCCACGGCCTGCGTACATGGGCCCTCAGCGCCGCCGGTAGGTCACGAAGGCGAACGGGTGTTCGTTGGGCGTTTGCGCGCCGTGGTGTTCGCGGTGCACCTCTGCGAAGGCGTTGCGGTCCCACGGCGGGAAAAACGTGTCGGCCTCGAAGTCGGCGTCGACCTCCGTCAGCAGCAGCTCATCGGCATGGGGCAAGGCCTCCGCATACAGCTGACCGCCACCGATCACGCAGACCTTGGGCGCATCGCCCACCAGTGCCAACGCCTCGGTCAGCGAATGCGCGCGCTCCGCCCCGGGCGCTTGCCAGGCGGCATTGCGCGTCACGACGATGTTGCGGCGGCCGGGCAGCGGGCGGAAGCGCTCTGGCAGCGAATCCCACGTGCGCCGGCCCATCACGACGGGGCAGCCCAGGGTGACGGCGCGGAAGTGCTTCTGGTCGCGGCTGTCCTGCCAGAGCAGGTCGTTGTCGCGGCCGATCGCACCGCGCCGTGCCACCGCGGCCACGAGGCTGAGGCAGGCGGGCTTCTTCGTCATGGCCGACATCAAACGGCCACCGGCGCCTTGATGGCCGGGTGGTGCTGGTAGTCGAGGACTTCGAAGTCTTCCAGGGCGTAACCGAAGATCGAATCCGGTTTGCGCTTGATGTTGAGCACGGGGTAGGGCAGGGGCGTGCGGCTCAACTGCAGCTCCACCTGCTCGGTGTGGTTGCTGTAGATGTGGCAGTCGCCGCCGGTCCAGACGAAATCACCCACGTCCAGATCACATTGCTGGGCCAGCATGTGCGTCAACAGTGCGTAGGACGCGATGTTGAAGGGCACGCCCAGGAAGATGTCGGCGCTGCGCTGGTAGAGCTGGCAACTGAGTTTGCCCTTGCCACCTTCGACCGTGGGCGGCGCCACGTAGAACTGGAAGAAGGCGTGGCAGGGCGGCAGCGCCATCTGGTCGATCAGGCCAGGGTTCCAGGCACTCACGATGATGCGGCGCGAGTCCGGCGTCTGCTTGAGCTGCTTGACGACCTCGCTGATCTGGTCGACGTGGCCGCCGTCAGGTTTGGGCCAGTTGCGCCATTGCACACCATAGACCGGGCCGAGCGAGCCATCCTCGCGGGCCCATTCGTCCCAGATCGTCACGCCGTGGTCGTGCAGGTATTTGACGTTGTCGTCACCGCGCAGGAACCACAGCAACTCCACGATGATGGACTTGAGGTGCACCTTTTTGGTCGTGACCAGCGGGAAGCCCTCGGACAAATCGAAGCGCATCTGGTGGCCGAACACGCTTTTCGTGCCGGTGCCGGTGCGGTCGGTCTTGAGCACGCCCGTGGCGTGCACGTGGCGCATGAAGTCTTCGTACTGGCTGCGCACGGGGCGCGGCGCGAGGGGGGCGGTGGTCATGGCGCGCATTTTAGGCGCTCGTCCGGCCCATCAGGGTTGTGCGGATGCCAGCCGCAGCAGCCGCTCGTAGAACTGGATCATCTGCACGTGGTTGGCCACGCTGATGCGCTCGTTGCTGCCGTGGAAGCGCGGCATGTCGGGCGAAGTGACGTGGATGGGCGCGAAGCGCAGCACCTCGTCGGCCACCCCGGTGAAATGGCGTGAATCCGTGCCGCCAACCAACAAGCCAGGCGCGACCACCACGCCAGGTTGCAACTCCTTCAACGCGCGCGATACCCACTTCAGGCCTGACCCTTCCCGAGGCGACACAGGCGAGGGTTCGTTGAACTCCTTGCCGATGTCTGCCGTGACGGGCAAATCACCCAGCACGCGGCGCACATGGGCCAACACAGCGGCACTGCTGTCGCCGGGAAGCAGACGGAAGTTGACGCTGGCTTGCGCCACGCCAGGCAGCACGTTGTCGCGTTCACCTGCGCGGAACACGGTGGCCACGCCCGTGCTGCGCAACATGGCGTTGCCGGCCGGCAGCTTTTCCAGTTGACGCTCCACCAGTGGCGAGGTCAGCCACAGGTTGCTCAGCACCCAGCGCATGGCGCCATCGGCCTCGGGGGCCACGGCCTCGAACGTGGCACGCGGTAGGCCGCTGAAGTGGGTGGGCATCGGGTGCGCCTCGACACGCGCCACCGCCTCACCCAGGATGCCGATGGCACTGCGCGGCGGCGGCATGCTGCTGTGGCCGCCCGCGCCCTTCGCGGTCAGCTTGACCGTCACGTAGCCCTTCTCGGCCAAGCCCACCAGGGCGACCGGCTTGCTCACGCCGGGCACCATGCCGTGCGTGATCAACAGGCCCTCGTCCAGCACCAAGCCCAGCCTGATGCCCTGTGCTTTGAACTGCGCCGCGATGCGTGCCGCGCCGTCTGCACCGCCAACCTCCTCATCGGCGCCGAACACCAGGTACACAGTTTGGCGCGGCTGGAAGCCAGCCTGCAGCAGCGATTCCACCGCCTCCAGGATGGCCATCAACCCGGCCTTGTCGTCCCATGCGCCACGGCCCCACACGAAGCCGTCCTTGATCTGGCCACCAAAAGGCGGCGCCGTCCACTGTGACTCGGTGCCCGGCCCCACCGGCACCACGTCTTGGTGCGCCATCAGCGCGATGGGCTTGGCTGTCGGGTCGGTACCAGGCCAAGTGAAGAGCAGGGCGTGACGACCCACCTCTGTGCGCTGCAATTTCGCGTGAATGTTGGGGAAGCTGCTCGCCAAGTGTCGGTGCAAGGCGCGGAAGGCTTCCGCGTGGGTGTCGTCGGCATCGGCCAGGGTGACCTGCTGCACCGCCACGCTCAAGCGCCGGGCGGCGGCTTCGGCGTTCACGGCCACACCGGTCTGGGGAGGCACCGCCTCCTGCGTGCGGCCCAGCCGCCAGGTGTGCCACGCCATCGCACCCAGCAGTGCGATCGCAGCCAGTGCCAGCGTGCCCAACAGGCGCACCACGATTCGGCCCTGGTGTCCTTTGGGCATGCGCACCGCGACTGCCGATGTGAAGGCCGAAGTGGCGGGGTGTGGGGGTTGGTTGGCTGATATCGGCGCGGGCATGGTGGGTCTTTCGCGTGTGGCTGACCACCCGTGGAAGCCAATGGCTTCCGGCGATGGCCAGGCCATTGTGCCGCTGCCCCGCGCGCCTCGGCCTGCAGCCAGGGGACGTCTCACGTCGACAGGCGGTACACCAGCACCTTCAGTGCGCGCTCCGGCGACACATCACCGAACGCCGCCGGGTTGGCCACCCGTTCCACGAAAGTCAATTCAGGCGCCAGGGACTGCATCTGATCTTTCAAGAAGGCCACGCCCAACTCCGGTGCGTTCAGGCACAGCAGCGCGTGCCCGCCGGGCGACAGCAGCTCTGGCAAACGACGCATCAGGCGGGCGTAATCCTTGGTGGCCACGAAGCTGCCCTTCTGGTAGCTGGGCGGGTCGGCGATGACGAGGTCGTACGGCCCCGTTCTCCCCACCTTGCCCCAGGACTTGAAGAGGTCATGCACCAGGAAACTGGCCCCGGCCGCCACACCATTGAGATGGTGATTTTGTTGCCCGATGCCCATGGCGCCGTGGCTCATGTCCACGTTGACCACCTGACGCGCGCCGGCCTGCAAAGCAACCACCGAGAACGCACAGGTGTATGCGAACAGGTTGAGCACCTTCAGCCGCTCCCGCTGCGGGTGTGCCGCAACGTGCTCGGCCACCCAACGCCGGCCCTCGGCCATGTCCAGGAACAAGCCATGGTTCTGCCCCCGCAGCGCATGCACCTTGAAACGCGCACCGTGCTCGGTCACCACATGGGGCTCCGGCACCTCGCCTGCCATCAGGCGCGTCTCAGTGCGGCCATCGTGGCGACACTGGTACACCCAGTTCAATGGATGCGGCTGAGTCCACTGTGAACAGCGCGCTGACAGGGCGGCGTGCACGGCGGCGAGCTCGTCTTCAGACGCCGGCAAAAAAGACGTCAGCACCCACACGGGCGGGTAGGCGTCCAGCGACCATTGCTCGCAACCCGGATGCAGGCCGCCACGGCCGTGAAAGACCCGACAGGCGTCGGTGGGCGGGGCCATCTGGCTGATAGCGTGGAGCAGGGCTTGCATGGCGGTGTGGCGCGGGATGGCACAACCCTGCCCCAAGCGGCGTGGGCAGAGAGGCCGATCGTGGCTGAGTAAGGGAAGTCGGGAGTTTATGCAGGCTGGTGGGACATGCGCCCTCGGCGTGTCCAGTGTCGGCAAGCAGGTTGTTGACCCGCATCATCCGTCAGGCCTCAGGTTCAAGTGCCTGCGTAGACCCACTCTGTCGACTGCCCCTTGTTGGGCGGGAGCGCATCACCCTTTCGCCAATAGATCCGACCTCCCAGGTCATCCCTCGCCGCCCAGCGACCCGTGCGCGCAGCGGGCTCACCAGTGCGCGAGACGATCAGGTCATCTGGCCGCCAGTCGTCTTCCAACTCGTCGCCAACGAAGCGAGAGAAATCTGGCGGCGAGAGTTCTTCCGGGTAGTAGTCAGCTTCTTCGGGCGGGATGGTGCCATCGAGGTATCGGTCGTCTTCCCAAATCAGGCGCCAGGTGATGGGCTGACCGCCGCCAGGGTGCGAGCAAGGTTCGCCGTAACGCAACGCATCTGCACCCGCACACATGTAAACCATGAGGCCGTCTTTCACCTGCGCTTCATAGATGCCGAAGGCTAGGCAAGCCTCGCCAGTACGCACAAACACCTCGTTTACAGGCTGTGGTACCAGGGGAAGCTCCCTGAGATGAAAGGCTTCTTGTTTCCAAAGCTCGCTGGTGCCGATGACCTGCTTTTTGCGTTTCTCAAGCGGGTCATAAACCTCGCGGGTCTCTTCCCAAATGGCCGGTGCAGACATGTTGGCCATGGCGCACTGAACCCCACCTGCAGCCAGCCCCACCTGTTCGGCACTCCACTGCAACGCGGCCTTCATGGCAAGCACGTACTTGCCGTAGAACACCAGGCTTTTATCTCCCCTGGGGCCACCCAGGTAGACATCCTCATACTCGCGGTGAGCACGGTTGTATGCGTCTTCGAACAGGCCTCGGCTGGTGTGTTGAAACACGGAGCGATCGCCTTGCTTCAACAGCGCCAGTCCCTTGTCAAACAGGGCAACACCATTCAGGGCATTGGCATAGGTTGCTGACGTCCATTTCGTGATGTTGCTGTCCCAATTCTCGATTTGGCTCATGTCAAAGGAGTCGATGACACCGTCAGCAATAAGCTTTTGGTAGGCGATCCGATCTCTGGCTAAAGCTCTCTCATTCATCCGCCCAACAGGTTCCTCTCTGCATTGCCGCTCCATCAATTCCACGTACATGGCGTAAGCATCCCGACAGCGCTTCCAAGCCGTGTAACTGGTCCCGCGCTTGAGAATCCAAAACTGGCGAGCGCGGTCATCGTCACTCATCTTGACGGCAGACCACTTGGGTTTCAAAAAATCAAAGAACGCCATCACTTTCTCTCTCTGTTGGGGGTTGCACGCTGGTCCTTGGCCACCGCGCTGCCCGTCTGGCCTGCAGCTTGTTGGGCGCCCTGCTGAACACCAGTCTGGGTGACCTTGCCCTGCATCTCAGTCACGCCCAGGCGCTCCACCACCCCTGCGCCCTGAATCACCTCAGAGCCATATCCGACCTTGCCGTTGATGCCCTTCCAGCCGCTATGCCTGACTTCAATCTCGATACCATTCGCGAGCTTCGCTTTGCCACCGCCTTTGGCCAGCAGTAGCTTCATTGTTCGCTCTACCTCTGCCAAATCCGGCGCCAAAGCAAAATCAATCGCCGCCTGCTTGCCGCCGCCCTCCAAGTATTGCCCGGCGAGGTCTTTGCCGAACTGTTCACTGATGGTGCTGGTGCAGGCCGGCACCTTGGGCTGCTGCCGGTTTGAAAGACACCTTGTTAAGGTGTGAAGTCAAACCGGAGGTGGTTTATGGCAACGAGAAGGCTGTTCAGCCGAGAGTTCAAGCTTGAGGCAGTCAAGCTGGTCGTTGAGCGCGGCGTGTCCGTGGCACAGGCGGCCAGAGATCTGGATGTTCATGAGAACGTCCTGCGCAAAT
>Ga0310345_10002979_pt1 | contig 16541 bp, 17 predicted proteins | sample HC15DNA20500_MG_FD_204667 | JGI IMG/M metagenome (GOLD analysis project Ga0310345, IMG submission 204667) | Marine microbial communities from station ALOHA, North Pacific Subtropical Gyre - HC15-DNA-20-500_MG | ecosystem: Environmental > Aquatic > Marine > Oceanic | place: Pacific Ocean: North... | reverse complement strand
TTGTTACATAGATCGCAAATTTTGAAATATTGGGTACAAATATTTTCCTTGTTTTTCCAAAATCGGTGATCTAATAAACTATTAATTTGCTTTCTTAAAGAAGACATTAGGACTGGTTTAAACCTTTATGTTATATAGAAGTATTTACGAATTGTTTATATTATTTAATAATTATTTTATATACTAAATATACATCGTAATACATATTTAGTATATAATCTATGTGTGATTAATTTTTTCTTTTTGGATCACTAGATGGATCAAAACGAATATTAACAATATTCAGTTTAGGATAAGCAGATTTTCTTAATTGTTGTTTTTTTTTATTCATTATTGCGATCAATCTTCCATTTGAGATCTTTTCTTTATTTAAAATACAAAAATCTTTAGCAGTCTTTAATCTTAGAGATATTTTTGTTTTATCCAATATTTCTTTTTCATCAGATGATCTTATTTTAACTTTATAGTTTTTTTCTAAAAATGCTCTAGCATAACATATACAAGCACCAATTGTAAAATCTTCATTCGATGTAATTGTACATTCCCATGTAGTCAAGTTTGGCATCATTTTTTCAAATTCCGAAATTACTCGCATAAAAACTGTTTGACATAAACCTTTCAAATCTTTCCTTGTTGCTATACTACCAAATTCTATAGTAGAGATTTTACTTAGATCAGAAGTATCAATATCTTGAGACTTCTCTGTACTACCAAAAATTCCAGTAAATAGAAGTCTATTAGTTTTTGGATTAATAAGAAAAATTGTAAATCTCCACTTATCTTTACTTTTATCTATTTCTATATTCTCAGATGGTTTATTAAATTCACATATTTCACATTTGCCTTGAGCATTATTATTTATATAAGTACAAAGTGGACAACGCCATTTTCCTTCTTCAATTTCTTGTTCTGCTTTCATATCATCAGTATCAGTAAAAGGACTCCCAAAATGGAATTCTTTATCTAGATTCTTATATTTGAATTTTGGATAATGTTTTAATATTGTTTCAAGCATTTTGCTATTAGAAACTGTTGTTCGTTTTCCATAAATAACTAAATCCAGTTCTTGTTCATTAATAAATTTTTGTTTCTGACTAAGTGGTATAACTCTATAGATTCGATTTCCACCTTTTTGTGTTTTTGATTTAACAATTTGTGGTAATCCTTTTTTTAATTTCCCAGAATTTCCTCCAGTTTGAATAATTCCTTTATGTTTTCTTATCTTTCTATTTGACATTATATATATATATATAATATTTAATTAATAAACTTAGATTCTAGCCCATTTATATTTACCAATTTTTACCCAAGGTCTTGCTCTTCTTGACACTTGATATGTTCTCATTCTGGCATTGTCAGGCAAATATATAATTTTTTTTGTTGGTAATGTATATTTTAGAATAATTATAATAATGTCATTTGCTAATTGAAATTTATTCAAATCATTAAAATGTATTCTTTGTTTTATCTGAACATAAATTAAATTTTTAAAAAAATTAACTAAATCGGCCTCTTTATCATAATCCATTATTATATGACTATATTGATATTTTGTTACAATTAATAGATTGCAAACAAAAGTATTTATATGTGAACTTCTAATTTGAACATTATTTAATATTGTTAACATTAAATTATTATATATATAATTTAACATTGTACAAGAACTGATATTTTTTACGAAACAAATTCTTATAAAGTCATGTATTTCGTCTACACTTGAATTATATATATTTATATTTGTATTTGTATTTGTATTTGTATTTGTATTTGTATTTGTATTTGTCATCTCATCTAATATCATTATATTCAAAATTAATATTTTTATTAAAACTTAAATTTTTAAAAAATAAAGAAATTTTGGACATGAAATACCTAAATTAGATTACCTTAATATAAAATGTAAATTAAAATTTAAATATTATATTAAAATATAAGATGATTTCTTTTAAAATAGAGAAATGCGATTTAACAGATTCTTGTTTTCAACCAAAAAGATCATACAGTATGGAATCACTTTTTGGAAATTTACATGAAAGATTAGATAAAGCAAAAAGGCTTCAAGATCCGTATTACGAAAAATTAAATTTTCAAAAAGTAGTTTCAATATATGATATTTTTAAAACAACAAAATACAAAATAGCAGTAAAATCAAATGCTCAAAACATTTCAAATGCTTGGTTAAAAATGTATGAGCTTATTCATCAGTTTAAATTAATAAAAAAGAATCAAAAAAAAGTCGTTCACTTTGATAACGCAGCTTTTCCAGGTTCTTTTATTTTAGCTGGAAATCATTATGCTAAAGCATTTGCCAGAGTAAAAAATTATAATTGGTATGGCAGTTCTTGGATTGGATATAACAACGAAAACCTAACAACAGGTGAACTTTTAGAAGATAAGTATAATATGTTTAAAAATTATCCAAATAGATGGCTAATGAATAAAGAATTTGATGGTGATGTAAATAATATTAAAAATCAAAAATATTGGGAAAAAAAACTGAATCATAGTGTAGATTTATATACATCTGACTTGGGATTTGAAACTGGTGAAAATAATGATTATTCAAAACAAGAATATTCACATGTTCAACCAAATATTGGTCAAGTTTTAGCAGGTTTACTTACATTAAAAAAAGGTGGCTCTCTTGTTACAAAACAATATACATTTTTTGAATCATTAAATATTTCATTATATGCGGTATTAACAAATCTTTTTGAAGAAGTTTATATTTGTAAGCCAATAACTTCAAGACCTCCAAATTCAGAAACATATGTTATTGGAAAAAAATATTTAGGTCCATTTAAAGAAGGAACACTTGGAAATAAATTAATAAAATTAATAGAAAATAAAATAAAAAATTATGATCGTAAACCATTAGTTTACAAAAAATGTTTATCGAAAGAATTTTTAAAATCAATTGTTGAAGCATCAATGATTTTTGAGAGACAAATTGTCTATATAAAAGACCGTTTAGATTGGTATGAACAAGTGAAAAAAAAACCAAAAAATGTAAGAAGAAAATATGGTAAAAAAATATTAAACGAATGGCATAATGAAATTACAAGGAAATGGAGAAAGGAAAATCCTGTATATTATTTAAAAAATTTTCAGAAAATAAAAAAAATTAAAGAAACATTTAAAAGAAATTAAAAGTGATTTAAAATATTAAGTAAAAAATGGCACAATCAACCTTATTTTTTAAAATTGTGGGACTTCAACATTATGGAAGTCACCAATTTACACATACAGATGAAAATAAAATTAAATTTAAAAAAGAAGAAACGAATCAATATGATTCAAATGCGATAAAAGTACTATTGGAAAATAAGCATGTAGGGTACATAAGTAAAAATGATAACAAAAAAGTTTTAAATTTTATTAAAATACATGATACATATGAATTAGAATTATTTGTATCAAATATACAGGAAGCTGTTTTTATTTTGAAACAAATTTAATTATCCTCCCATATAAGTATGATGACATAACCATCATTATAATAATCATCATAGTTAATAAATTATATTCAAAATTCATCTTGAATTTTATCAAGACATATTGAACATATCATACGTATTATTAAATATTATAAAATAACATTTAAATATAATTAAATGGAAATTTGTCCAATTTGTAGAGAAAATTTAAGTAAAAGTATCATAACAGAATGCAATCATACATTCCATTTTTCTTGTTTACACAAATGGTTAATGATAAATCCTATTTGTCCTATGTGTAGAAGTGATATTGAATATTTAATTGATACAGAACTGAATAATATTCATTATTATAATTCAAATGAGGAAGATGATTTTTATTTAAGTGATGATGATTATGATGATGATTATTATAATGATCATTATATTATTGTCGTACCAACGAATATTAGTATGTATTTAGGTATAATAACGAGTTATATATTGATTTGTATATATATATATATATATATAACGTACAAAGATTCTATACAAGTTATATGTACTATTTTGGAATTAATCTTACTTTTCCTTGAAATATTAGAATATTAGAATATTTATGTGTAAATATAGATAATAAAATAAAAAATTGGTTATTACCTTAATTAATTACAATATATCATATAAGTTTATATATTATATTGTAATATGTCCATTTTTCAAAATGAGGCAACTATTAAAAATTTTATTTATAATAGTGGAATAATTGCATTAGAATTAGATACATCCTTAGATATAATTTGGAAAAGTGATGAATTTAACAAAATTTTTTGTAATACAGGAAAAAATATTAAAAATTATTTTTTATTAGATGATTCATTAGAATTAATTATTAATAAGTTATTAAAACATGATAAAATAGAAGGAATTGTTGTAAAATCAAAAAAAAGTGATTTATTTTACATACATAGTTTAATTATTTTAGAAACAAAACAACATTTTATTTCATTTCGATATATTATTGGCAATAATAATATAATAAATTATGATAATGTAATTATTAATTTACAAAAAAATATTAAAAAAGCGAATGAATTTACTAAAAATAGCTATCGTTTTTTAGCAAATATGAGCCACGAAATTCGAACTCCAATTAATGGTATAGTTGGAATGCTTTCGCTTTTAAATGACACATCTTTAAACGATCAGCAAAATGATTATTTAGAAACAGCAGACGAATGTTGTAATAATTTATTAGGTATCATAAATGATGTTCTTGATTTTACAAAATTAGAAGCAAATAAGGTAAAAATAATAAAAGATAAATTCAGTTTAAGAGAGTGTATTGATTCAAGTATAAATATAATAAATTTAAAAGCTAATCAAAAAGGTTTAGCTATAAATTTAAAAATAGATAATAATGTTCCAACTCAAATTAATTCCGATTATAAGAGATTGAGACAAATATTAATAAATTTATTATCAAATGCAGTAAAATTTACAAATAAAGGTTATATATATATAATTGTTCGTTCTGAATTAATTGATGATAAAAAAAAATTATATAATATAATATTCTCTATTCGTGATACAGGAATAGGAATAAAACCAAAAGATTTATCTAAAATTTTTATAAGTTACGGACAATTAAATAATACACCAAATTCTTATCAAGGATATGGAACAGGATTAGGTCTTGCTATTTCAAAACATTTATGTAATTTACTTGATGGTAATATATCTTGTTCTAGTATGATAGATAAAGGTTCTACATTTAAATTTAATATCAGAGCTAAAGGTTTTCTTATTAATAATATTAAACAAATAAATAAACATTTTACAGGAAAAAAAATATTAATTGTTGATGATAATGAAGTTAATAGAATTTTATTAATGACTACGATTTTAAAATGGGCACATCAACTAATTCCTGTCTGCTGTTCTTCAGGAGACGAGGCATTAAAGTATATATCAAATATGAATTTTGATCTTGGATTAATAGATATAATAATGCCAAAAATGGATGGATTTCAATTGGCAAAAAAAATCAAAAATATTAATAAAAATCTTCCATTAATTGCATTATCTTCATTAACAGAACTTGATGTTTTAGATGAAAATAAAGATTTATTTGAACATATTTTAATAAAACCAGTTAATGAAAACAAATTATTAAAAATTTGTAGTTCAATATTTGATAAAAAGTCAAATCAAATGGTAAAAAAACTAAAAATAGAAAATGCGAAATCTACAAAGATATTAATAGCTGAAGATATTATAGAAAATCAAAAAGTAATAAATGGATTTTTATTAAATTTTGGATATAAAGATATTACTATTTGTAACAATGGTATAGAAGCTTTAGAAAAAATGAAAATCAACACATATGATCTATTGTTTTTGGATATCAAAATGCCATTAATGAATGGTATTGAATTATGTTCAATTTTAAATAAAAATGATACTGGAATTATACGTCCATATATAATAGGATTAACAGCAAATGTAATGGGTGGAGATAAAAATTTTTATATAAATTCTTGTAAAATGGATAAATATTTAACAAAACCAATTTTAAAAAATGAATTATATGAAATATTAAACACATATCATGAAAACAATATAATAATATAATTATAGTTTATTAAAAATGAATTAATTTATACATTATATATAACAATTTAGTTTTTCAATGAAAAATTTTCAAAGAAAAAATCGAATTAGTAAAACTTTAAGTTATATTTTACGACATGGTGCTATCAAATATAATTTACATATTAATGAATATGGTTATATTAAAATTGATGATATCTTAAATCTCCGACAATTTTCAAAAGCCCCAAAAGTAACTATGGATGATATTTTCGAAATAGTTTATGATGATAGTAAAGGTAGATATACTATAAAACAAAGTTTAGATACATTTTATATTAAAGCAAATCAGGGGCATACAATGTATGTTCCGAAATTAGAATTAAAAAAAATTACTAATCCTAATTTATATCCAATTATTATTCATGGAACATCACATAAAAATTGGTTATTAATAAAAAATGAAGGTGGTTTAAAGAAAATGAAAAGAAATCATATACATTTAGCAATAGGTGAACCACATCAAGCAAAAAGTGGAATAAGATATAACAGTTTAATAATTATTTATATTGATTTGAAAAAAGCAATAAATGATGGTATTGTTTTTAAAATATCACCAAATAGAGTTATACTCACAGATGGCATTGAAGGTTTTTTATCAAGTAAATATTTTTTAAAAGTTTATGATTATAAAAGGGGGGAAAATATTGAACTTTAGTTTATACTAAACTCATTTTAAAATTTCTTTTTCTGTTGTCATAAATAAATTTTGGATTTCCACCAAAACCATAAGTAACATATGAACCAGAAAAACAATTATTCTTAGCATTACATTTTGGTTGAGGATCAGAATGCCATGAAAATACATTTCCGATTCCAGTAAAATTTTCTTTTTTCTTAGATAAAAAGCAAATTCCCATTACTAATCCAAGTATTATTATAATTATTAAAGTATTTTTTGGAAACATTAAGATATATATTTACAAAACATATTTTATATACGATATAGAATTAAAATTGAATTAGATAATAGATAATTAATAATTAATATAAAATTATGGTAATTAATAGTGAAATTTGTTTCCACAATTTTAATAAAATTAATAAAATTTTACCTAAATGTTTAAATAAACTGATTTATACATATTCTTCAGATCATCCTCCTCCTCGGATAGAAAATTTTCTAAAAAATTTAGAAGAAAATACAGAGTGGCGGTATGTTTCAGAAATGAATCAGCAAAAAGGTATAGAAATTTCATTTTATAAAAAAAAATGTGTAGTTGATAAAACATATCAATATAGTGAAGATGATACTATATTTGAAGAATTATTAATTAGTTATAAACGTATGTATTATTATGAAAAAATAAAACAGGACCAAAAATATAGTCATTTTTTTGAACCACATTTATATAATAATATTTTAGATAATGAGAATCAAAAAAATGAAAAATTGTTAAAAATTTATTTAAAAAATCATAGAATTATTTATTTAAATTTAAAAAATTTTTTCATAAATGAATATGGATTTAACACACAAGATTTTACTACTTTGTGTGTTGTAATGTATAATAGATTAATTTAATAAATCTTAAATTAAGGACTGGAAAAAATAAATTAATTAAATTTGAGCAATTGTGTTCGTAATGCCCATAAAGATTCACAATCTATGAAATTATATCTACTAACAATATCCATAAAATGTTGATATTTTTGTTTATTTGTGTAATATGTAACAGCAGCAGAAATTGAATTTGCACCATCCATACCATTATCTTCCCAATTTATATCAATTAATCCATGTTTATAAAAACATTTAGTGACAGGCTTTAAACCAAATCCTTTACAAGGAACTTTTATTTTTTCTTTTTTAAAAATTTCTTTTAAATCAATGAATTTACTTTCATCAAAATTAGCAAAAAATTCAAGTTGTTTACTTCGCATTTCCGTTTTTATAAAATGTCTAAAATCAATTAATTCTGCTGAATGCCAATGAAATATTCCATAATCATTTTTTAAATTATTAGTTCTTGACATAATATAATTATTAAATTTTTGATACATATTAAATACACTATTAATAGTTAATTCTTCAGCAATAAATTGTTTTCTTTCAATTAATTTATTGTTTTTGTATAAAATAACACCAATCATATATACTGCTCGAATACCACCAACAATTGATAAATCTGAAAAACTATCTGTATGAATATTTTTAACATTTTCATTATCTAAACAAAAAATTATATCTTTATTAAGAAGATTTTGTGTTTTTTGACTCAGAGATAGATTTTGTAAATTATTTGGAAAATCTATCTCTAATTCTTGACTATTTGGATATAATTTATTATGATATGCTTTTTTTATGGAACTAAAACAACCATCATATTGTTTTCCTGTAAATTTTGGATAAATTCTATCATTAGATGGTTCTGGTAATAATGTCCATTTACCGCCATTTTTACGCATATTTTGGATCCAAATTATTCCAGAATTTATAAATTCTTCAATTTTGGAATTATGTTTAAAAAAACCAAACGCATTAAAAGAATCACCACTTAATAATATAGATTTTCTTACTTTCATTTGATGTCCAAGAATACAACTATAATTTGGATTAAATTTTTGTAATTTTCCTAAAATTCTATGATAAACAGCTAATTGGACAAAATAATGTTTATGATTACTTAACATAAAATAATCATTAAGTTTTTCGACACCTACATGTATCGTTGTTAATTTACAATCAATTATTGTATAAAAGTATTCACCATTTGATGTAGCCCTTTTATGATCTTTAATAAAATATTCAGGTAAATTTTTGATACATTTAATCATATAATCATTTCTAATTAATATATCCGCAAATCCATAAATTTCATCATCTTGTAAATAAGCTTCAAAAATAATTGGAATCTTTCTATCAAGACATTTTTTTGTTCTTTTTAAAAGTTCTTTACGACCTTCGCTTGTTGCACATTTTTTATAATCACGTGACAAAATTATACTATCGCCATCATTATTTAAATTAATAATATGCTCATAGCATTTTACTTCAAAGTTATTACCTTTTGAACATATAAATTGTCCAAAATCATATTCTGGTTCTGGTTTATCTAATGATACTCCAATTTCTTGAATTACTTTTTTGGTATATCTTTTAGCATATAATAAAAAAGCATTATCATTGAATAAAGTTTTTAAATCTGACGCTGATATTAATTGTTTTTCCATAATTAGTTATTATAGTTTTATATTATCAATTTTAATTTAAAATAATATAAAAATATGTCCTTATAATAATGATGCAAAATATTAAACCCAGCGCACCACCACTCCCTTCTTCAATACAGACTACCTATTCTAATACTCAACAATTCCAAATGAACCGCCAAGAAGGTGAAACATATACAAATTGGGAACAAAGAGTAAATAATCCTCTAAATCATTCTCCAAATAAACAACCAATATGGCAATCACCACATCCACAATATGTACCTGCTTATAATCCAAGAAATATACAATATAGACAAAGATATTCTATAACGTCATTATCACCTGTATATTCTCGCAGTTTATTTAAAAATTCAAAAGGGATAAATTGTATTTGTAAATATTGTAATAGATATCAAAAAACTAAAGTAAAATTTAAAAATACTTTTTTAAATTATGTATGCAAGTTAATATCCATATTAACTTGTTGTTGTTGCATTTATTCATGTAATTATCATTCATTACAAAAAAAATATCATTATTGTGGATATTGTACTAAATTATTAGGACATTCTTAATCAGCGTTGTTTATAATATTTTTTTGATTGGAGCCAAACATATGCACCTAAAGCACATAATAGAATAACTGGTGAAAGAAGTTGAAAGAATGCTAATATAGAACATCTAGATGCTTTTAAGCAAGATGCTGTTAATGTAGAAATATAAAAACAGAAAATACAAGCAAACATACCCGGAATCCATAATTCAAATGTAATTTTGTTATCTTTTCTTTGTTTTTGTTCTTCATACATTGCAGAACCAGCCACAAAAAAGAGGCAGATTATTGAAAGAAGAAATGTCCATTTAGCTGGTGACCACCATTTTACATTAATCACATCATGAATAAAAAATTTATCAAATACCATGTTTTAGTTATATATATATATAATTATATTTTTAAAATTTATGAAAAAATAAATTTTTAATAAAATTAGGTGAATTATTAGAAACTGTTAAACTTTTAATTATTCTTTTTACTTCACAAACATTACTTAGATAATATTTAGCTGTTGTAGGTCGTAATCCAATTGTTGTTGTATATTTAAATTTAATATTCGGTAATTTAGATGATATCATAGAAAACATAGTATCATCTGAAATATCATTACCTATTGATAAAATATATGCTTTATTTTCATTTATATTTTCGAAAAATAGTTGAGATTGAAAATATCTTAAAGCAACCTTTGAAGCATTTTTTTTAGAAATATATTTTAATCTTATTTCTAATAATCTACAAGTTTCATATTGATTTATTACTACATTTTTATTTTCAAAAATTTGTCCTAAATATTTAGATAAATCAGAAGCTTGCATTTTTCCATATTCTGGATCACTTTTTTCATAATTCCATAATATATATGTATCTTTCACCTCTTTATAAGAACCAGGCGTAACATCAGTATAATCTTGAATAATTTTATCTGCTATTTTTACCCATTCAATATCATTACTCTTATATGATTTTACCCATCTACTTGAATTTGGAAATTTAATAAATGCTCCTTTTTCAGCAATTAAACCTACATTAGGTATTTTTTTTAAAACATTATCTAATATATCTCGCCTTTGACCTGAAATTATGATTACTATATTTCGCTTATCCATTACCAATGTTGATAAATTGCGTAAAACTTCATTATCTATATCTAATAAAATGTTATTTTGTCGTTGAACAAGTGTCCCCCCATAATCTAGTAAAATTAATCTTTTTTCAGATATATCAAATTCAGACAAATAATTACTATTTTCCAGATGTTCAATACTTAAATCTAATGCTATTAATTTAGTATTAGAACCCCAGCCAATTTCCATATATTTTTTTTTTGAATTATTTTTTGAAATATCAAATAATTCTTTAATAAAATCATTTGCCCAATATTCAAAATTATGTTTTATAATATATTTAGAACGCAAACTATGTGATATTTTTCTTCTTTCCATACTCCTTGTTAATCCTTCATTTAAAATTTCAGATATATTTTTTAAACATAATGGATTTACAGATAAAACACCCGGGAGACATCTATAACAACCCATAAATCGAGATATTATTAAACTTCCAGGTGTTTCATCGTCAAGTAAAGTATATTCATATGGAAATGTATTAAGACCATCCCAATAAGATGTAAACAATCCTAGACATGATATTTTACAGATTGATGCTAAAAATAGTAAACTAGTAACATCATTATCTTTAAAATTAACAACTTTAATTATATTACTACCATATTTACTCTTAATATTCTCAATTTCTTCATATATATGTTTTCTTCTTTCAAAATTTATATTTTTTTCTTCTAAAAGAAATTGAAATAAAACAATTTTGTCTTTAAATTCTGGATATGTAGACAAAAAATAATTAAAAGCTTGTAATTTTAAAACACCCCCCTTTACTATGTCCGTTCCATCAATACTAAATATTATTTTCTTTTTTTTATATCTTATTTGTAAATCATTTACTATTTCTTTAATTCTATCATCTTTTGAAAATTTAAGAATTTTATTAGAATTTATACCAAGATGACTAATTTTTATACCAACATCTCGTCCATGATAATTAAATCCTAAACGACCATTTTTTAAAACCTTGAAATCTAAATATAAAAGTCTACGACAACAAGACAAAAAATGTCGAGCATAATCATATGTATGAAATCCTATCAAATCACACGATAAAATACTATGAATAAGTGTATTTGTTTCAGGTAAACAACGAAATACATCCGAACTCGGAAAAACAGTATGTATAAATAAACCTATTCTTACTGCTGGTTTTCTCTTTCTTAGTAAACTCGGTACTAAAAAAAAATGATAATTATGAATCCAAATTAATGTATCCTTATCTTCTAAAAAAATACAAATTTTTTTTACAAATAAACTATTTACAACATAATATGAACCCCAATACTTTTCCCAATTTTTAGAATAATTTACATCATTTGTTAAAGGTATAGAATAATGTAAAACCGGCCATAATAATCCTTTACAAAAATTATAATAAAATTTGTATTTTAATCTTTTCTCGATAAATACAGGAATACAATTGTAAGTTTTCAATAAACTTTCTACTTCATCTCTATCTTCGATTGGAATATCTTCTTCTAAAGTTCCTATCCAAATTTTATTTATATTAGAATCAATTTCACGAAAATTAGCTATTGAAGAACGACTATTTTTCCAGGTAATTTCATATTTATTATTTACTTTTTTTAAACTTACTGGTAATTGATATGAAACAATAATCAAATGTTTACATTTGTCATTATATATTGACGATAACATTTTATATAATTATTAGTCATTTCTTCTTAATTATATTTTACTTAATAAATAATCTGGAAATTTCTTACCATTATTATAATAATAATTAACTAATTTAAAACAAACATCATGATCACCCGGTAAAATTTTATATTTTGAAAAATCATATGGCGAAATCCAAACAAAATCATCATGAACATTCTTCTCAAACTTTTCTTTTAAAGTTGACGTTTTAACCCAATAAAAATAAAGTTTTATTTCTCCTGTATCATATTTATATAAAGTCGACTTAAAAAAACTAAGTATTTCACTATTTATTCCTAACTCTTCTTTTAATTCACGAACTAAAGCCATTTCTGGTGTTTCAGATTTTTCAAGCTTTCCACCTGGAAATTCATACCATTTTGCAAGTGGTTCTGTTTTAGCTCTACGAGCAAGTAATATATTACCATTTTTATCTAATATTAAACCTGCAGCAACTTCTTTCATATTTTACTAATTTATATATTAACATTTCATTTTTTTTTTTCATTTTTTTTTCTATGTCGAAACTAAATGACTACATCAACACCTGAAAACCAAAGTGAAAATATTTTAAATATATGCTTTAATCAAGATACTTCTTGTTTTGCTTATTCCGGAAATACTGGATTTACAGTATATAGCTCTGATCCATTTAGACAAAGTATTAAACGAATTTTTAATGGTGGAATTGGCATCGTCTCCATGCTATTCAGATGTAACATTATGGCATTAGTTGGAGGTGGAAAAAATCCAGAATTCTCTCCTAATAAAGTTATGATGTGGGATGATCATAGCCAAAAATCAATAGGAGAACTAATATTTAGATCTCCTGTAAAAAGTGTAAAATTAAGACGAGAAAGTATTATTATAGCATTAGAATACAGAACATATATTTATAATTTCTCAGATCTAAAATTAAAAAATACTATACACACTATTAACAATCCTAATGGATTAGTGTCTATTTCTATTACTTCTAATTCCAATGTTATTGCAACATTAGGAACTACAAAAGGAAGCATTCGAATTGAAAATTATCAAACTAATAAAACACATATTATTAATGCTCATGAATCTGATATATCTTGCTTAAATTTAACTGATAATGGTAAATATTTAGCAACAGCATCTTCTCTTGGTACTATTATTAGAATATGGGATACATATAACGGTCAAAAATTACAAGAATTTAGAAGAGGCACTGAACAAGCCACTATATATAGTTTGATATTCTCAAAAGATAATAAATATTTAGCTTCCTCTTCTAATACTGGAACAATACACATTTTTAAACTAAAAACAAATGCTGATAGATATAGCGAAATATATAATCTATCTACAAATGATAAACAAGACAAAATCACTAATTCAACATCATCATTATCTTTATTTAAAGGCTATTTACCTCAATATTTTAGTTCTGAATGGAGTTTTGTTCAATTTAGACTTAAACATGAAAAAATTTTTATATCATTCACAGAAGAAAATCATAAATTATTAGCTATTTCTGATGATGGACATTTTTATAAAATAGGTATAATTTTTGGAAAAAATACTTGTATATGTAAACAAGAAGAACATTTCGTTTTCTCATAAACTATTACTTAAATAATTGTTCTAATTTAAATTTAGAACTATTATAGTAATTTCTATTACTTAAAATATTTCTTTTCATTAATTCTTCTCTCGATTGCCGAACTCTTAATTTATAATTTAAATTATTATATATCTTCCATTTGTCTAATTTATCAGCAATTTTATGAAATAATGGGGATAATCCATTATCATAATGAATTATATTCCTACTAATCAAATAACTTACGTTTTTTCTTTTTTTTAGTTTTAAATTTAATTTTTCTTTAATTGAATTAAAATTCATATTCATATACCTCTAAATATATTTTTATTTAGAATAAAATTGAAAAATATATTTAAAAGTATTAAACATTACTTAGTACATCATAATGAATTCTGAATTAACTATTAGTTCTTTGTATTTATTCTGCTTTCAAATTATATTATTTATAGTTAAAAAAAAATCTACATTATCAAATCGAGACAACATACATATAGCATCTAAAATTACTAGTTGTATTAATGCCGGATTAGCTGTCATTTCCTCATACCTCTATATTATAGGTTATACAGACATCAAAGATGTGGAAAATTATTTAATTATTATGCGAGGATACCTTATATTTGATTGTACTAATATATCCTATTATTCAAATTATTTCGAACTAAAATCAACCTTACTACATCATATTAGTTTATTTTTTATTACATATATTAATTTACAATATAAACAAAATGCATATTATGCAGCCAGAGGATTTCTTGGAGAATTTACTAATTTTCCATTATATTTTGGATGGTTTTTATTAAAAAAAAATTTAGGACAATCAAAATTATTTAAACTTAATGCATATGTTTTAATCATATTATGGTTTATATTACGATCACTAAACTTTACTCATTTAACTTGGCATATATTGACAAATAAATATGGATATTCAGAAAAGACAACTATATTTATATTATCTTGTCTAAATAACTTTTGGTTTTATAAATTAGCTAAAAAAGGTATTGAAATGAAAAAAACTAACAAAATTACATTTACTAAAGAAGAGAAAGATTATTAATTCATTTTTTTTCTAATCACTTTTACAATTTGTGGTATTCCACTTTTAAGTTTTTTACCAGAATATTTGTATCCTTTTCTCAATTTTCCAATTTTTCCACCTATTTGAACTATACCTCTATGTTTTCTTGTTTTTTTCTTCGTATTTTTCTTCTTATTTTTTTTACCACCAATATTTACACCTACATTTACACCCACATTTGAATTTTTATTTAAATATTCGCTTATCCATTTTTTTTGCTCTATTTTGCTATGGTTGTTATAAAATTCTTTTATATAAAATGGTTTTATTGAATTATTATATTTTTTTATGGAGTCTACTAAATCTTTTTTTACTTTATTTTCCAGTTTTTCAAATCCTTTTTTTAAAGTTTTTAACTGATGTAATTTTTTAGCAACTTCTCGTTTTTCTTCTTCAGTAAATGTATTTTTGTTTAAATTTTTTTTTTTAATAAATTTTTCTTTTTTTTTTATAATATCTTTTTCTTTTTTGCTTATTTCTTTTTTTTTTTCTTCTAATTTTTTTTTTCCTTCTTTGACAGCATTAAATTTCTCTCTCGCATCCGGAAGTAAAGGAGACAAATATTCTATATTTTTAATAAAAACAACTTTCTGTCTTTCTTTTAAAAGATTTTCAAGCTCTTTATCATCTAACCAATCGACTCCACTATCTTTTTTCCATTGTTCTAAGTCAACAACATTCTCAATATCATTCAGTTTATCTTTGAATATTTTTTTTGTTTTTTCTAAAAAAAGATTTTCAAGTTCTTTATCATCGAACCGATCGACTCTATTATCTTTTTTCCATTGTTCTAAGTCATCAATATTATCAATATCATTCAGTTTATCTTTGAATATTTTTTTTGTTTTTTCTAAAAAAAGATTTTCAAGCTCTTTATCATCTAACCGATCGAGTTCACTATCTTCTTTCCATTGTACTAAGTCATCAATATCATCAATATCATTCAGTTTATCTTTGAATATTTTTTTTCTTCTTTCCAGAATTTTTCCCTCAATTTTTTCTTTAATTTGTTCATCAGATATCATATCTACTTGAAATTTATCCGATTTCTCTAATTCTGCTAAGTCATCTAAATTATTAATTTGATCAATTTCATTTTCGTATATATTTATTTTTTGTTGTCTCTCTTCTTCAGCTATTTGTTCAGCTTCTTTTTTCTTGGGATCTTCAGCTATTTGTTCAGCTTCTTTTTTCTTGGGATCTTCACCACTAATCTCATCAAGCTTTTTTTGTACAGCAGTTTCAATGCGTTTTTTATCAGCTTGAGTAATACCATCAATATCTTCTACTTGTTCATTTAAATCAT
>Ga0310345_10002976_pt1 | contig 16555 bp, 12 predicted proteins | sample HC15DNA20500_MG_FD_204667 | JGI IMG/M metagenome (GOLD analysis project Ga0310345, IMG submission 204667) | Marine microbial communities from station ALOHA, North Pacific Subtropical Gyre - HC15-DNA-20-500_MG | ecosystem: Environmental > Aquatic > Marine > Oceanic | place: Pacific Ocean: North... | reverse complement strand
CTGCTGAAGAAGCTGGTCACAAATTTGGTGTTCGCCAGGTCAGTCACGGCTGACGAAATCCTGTTGAGCGTTTCTGCGACGCTCTGCCCCCAGCTCCTTGCAGACGCTGCGATTGAGGCGCCATTGTCTCCAAATTCGGCCAACTGCCGTGCCGCTGCCTTCAGTCCATTCGCAAACTCTCCAAAGCGACTGGTGGCGGCCGCATTCAGACTGTTTGTGAGTGTCGAGCCGAACTCTCCTAGCCCTTTTGTAATCGAGCCGAAATTCATGCCCACGAGTGTTGCCAATCCCGCGGCCACCCACGTGAGCGGATTGACCACCAGAGACGCAGCGGACGCCAAGCCAGAGAAAGCAAAACCGAGCGGAGCAATGGCAGCGACGGCCAACAGGCTATATGTGCCGAACTCCATCAAGCGTGGGTTAACCTTTGACAGCCGAATTATTGCCTCAGCGGTTTTACTGATCCCGCCAGAGACGCGATCCATCACACCTGAGTGAGCAGCAGCCTGGAATAGGTCCACCATCGCTGCGCTGAAACGCTGAACCGCACCCACAAGGCCCTGCATGCGCGTTTCCCGAAGTGCTTCAGTGAAGCCTTCAGAGGACTCACGAATATTCTGTGTCCAGCCAGACAGGTCATCGCCGAACAGCGAAAGCAGGCGGGCACCCTGACGCACGTCGAAGATCCGGAAGAAGTCTGACATGGCGATGCCGGCTTTCTGCATATCCGCTATCAGCGTCTCGACATCCAGCTTTTCACCGAAGCTGAACAGAACCTCTGAAACCACATCGGAGATCTGTTCGGCCGACATGGTCGAAGCATCGCCCACCGAGTCCATCACGGCTTTGGTGATGCTCTGCACCTTTTCAGCAGTCGACACGCTTGAGGCAAGGATCTTGTCGATCTCTGCCTGCGCAGCCGATGCGTCAAGACCACCGAAGCTGAGAGCCTGAGAGACGTCAGTACCGCTCACTTCCTTCGTCTTCTCGAGGTAATCCGCCAGGTCCAGATTGTACCGGGCGAGCGAAGCCTGTGCCATTTTCGTCGGTCGGACCATACGGGTCAGCATCGACCGAATGGAGACACCGGCTTCAGAAGCCTTGATGCCACGCCGCGCCTGAATGACGAACATCGCAGCAAGCTGTTCGATGTCGATGCCCAGCGCAGCAGCTGAGGGGGCAGCATACTTGAACGCCTCGGTCATCTGCGCCACGGTCGAATTGGTTTCATTCGTTGCGTAGGCAATGACATCGGAAGCGCGCTTCGCGGAATGCACCGCATCTTCATAGGTGGCCATGGGTAAGCGCATGGCGGTCATGACGTTGGTCAGCTTGTCGGCGGCTTCTTCCGTGTCGTAGTTGCCGGCGATTGCGAAGTCGATTGACATCGGCAGAACAGCTTCAACCTGCTCATGGCTCAAGCCAGCCTGGACAAGCTGATTGTAAGCTTTCCCAATTTCACTGGCTGTGCGAGGCGAGTTCTTGTTGATTTCAGAGATGAGGTTTCTTGCGCTCTCGCGGAATGCCTCGCGGCTCATCTCAGTGCCATCAGCCAGATGGAAGATGTCGCGCTTTCCAAATCGGCGGCCTTCGATCTCGTTGAGCGTGTCTTCGAGCTGATAGACAGAGCGCGCAGCGAGCCCCAGGCCGAGCGAAAGCCCACCGCTGGCCACGGTCATGTCTGAAGCAGACCGTCGCATGCTGCGAGCGCTGCGACCGAGTGCTTTTGCCGGAGCGCCCACTGCGCCACCAATATTCGCTACGGCAGTGTTGACGCCATTCATTGCCTGCCGGATTCGCCGCGCGGGCCCTGAAACCTCATCCTTTAGGCTCAGAACCAATTTTGCTGCTTTGCTGATGCTCATAATCGCCTCTTATCGCTACCGCTTGTGGAGATAATAAACGCCTATGCTGTTAACACTCACCTCGATTATCCTCCTGCCGTTCTGGAGTGGTGAAGATGATCGACAAGAAGCTCAAGCCCGGGATCTGGATTTCAGAAGAAGGCTACGTCCTCGCCATCGATGAGGAAGGTGGTTACATCGCCGTGGAGCTAGGAGTAGCTGGCTTTCGCGATCTCGCCTCAAAGCTTCAACGCACTGCCGCGCTCATCGAGAAGGGCAAGAAGCGAATACAGCTGGAGAAGGTTGAGATTGATGCCTGAGCAGCAGACCTTCACACGGGCCGCCGGTAAGATATCCAGCGTTGATCCCGAACAGCGCACGGTCGAGCTCTGTTTTGCATCTGAGACGCCCGTGCCGCGATATTCCTACGAGCACGGCCGGTTTCTTGAGGTTCTCCGCATTTCTAAGGACGCTATCGATGCCAGCCGCCTGCAGGCCGGTATGTCGCTGCTCGACAGCCACCGCGCTCATTCGGTCGACAGCATCCTTGGCAGCGTCGTGCCTGGCAGCTTCCGCATCGAGAGTGGAATGGCCTTCGCGCGCATTAAGTTCTCGCGGCGTCAGCGTGCGCAGGAACTTCTTCAGGACCTGGTCGACGGCCATCGGCTGCCAATCAGCGTCGGCTACAAGATCCAGGAGCTCGAAGAGAAAAAGCGCGACGACGGCAGCCTAGTCCTAACCGCAACGAGATGGACACCCACCGAAATCAGCATTGTAGCGGTGCCGGCCGACCCGGTCGCAGGCACGCGAAACGAGGAATACATGCCTACGATCAGTACAAAAAAGCGAGAGGCTGCCGAGCAGGACAACACTCGCGAGAACGATATCCGCTCCCTTGCCCGCACCGCCGGTATCGATGAGAGCAGCGACCTGATGCGCAAGGCGCTGGAAGAGAACCAGACGCTCGAAGAGTTCCGTTCCGCCATGCTCGATCACCTCATCGCAAAAGAGAACGAAGCGCCGACGTTTCCGCATAGCCCGATGTTCGGCGCAGGGAACCGCAAAGAATTCCAAGCGCGTCAGGATGCGCTCTATGCTCGCATGACCGGCACACAGCCGAAGGAGCATGCACGGCAGTTCATGGATGCGCGTCTTGAAGATCATGCGCGCTCATTCCTGGAGCACGCCGGCCATGACACGCGGCGCATGGCTCGCGACGAGGTTTTCCAGTTGAGCACCCGTCATTTGCCCGGGATGCACACCACCAACGATTTCCCGATGCTCTTGCAGGGTGCCGGTACCCGCGTCCTCATGGACACGTATGAGCTTGCGCAAAGCCCCGTTCGCTCGGTGCTCGCCAAACGCGCAACGCTTAGCGACTTCCGTGCGCATAGCCGCTTGAAAATGAGCGAGCTCGATGTGCTGGGGAAGGTGAACGAGGCAGGAGAAATCAAGTCCCAGACACGTGGTGAAGTGGCTGAATCGTACCGCCTCGACACCTATGGCTCGATCTTCACGCTTTCCCGCCAGGCACTCATCAATGACGACCTCGGCGCATTCACCAGCTGGGCGACCACTGCTGGTCGCGCAGCGGCAGAAACGGAGAACGCTCTACTGTTCAACCTGCTGACCTCCAGTAGCGGCGCAGGTCCAATAATGGGTGAAGATGGCAAGACGCTGTTCCACGCGGACCATGGCAACGTCGCAGCCGCTGGCACTGCTCTGGATGTTGCCAATCTCAAGCAGGCGCGCCTTGCGCTTCGCAAGCAGCGCAGCTTGGGCGGGAAGCTGCACCTCAACGTGAAGCCAAAGTACCTTCTCGTTGGACCCGAGCTTGAAACTGAAGCTGAGCAGATCCTGGCGCAGATCCATGCCACGACGGTAGACGACGTGAATCCTTTCTCAAACCGTTTGGAGCTGCTGGTCGAGCCGCGGCTTGAGGACACGAGCTGGTACGTTTTTGCGGATCCTGCTTCGGTGCCGGTTCTAGAGTTTGCGCATTTGACCTCGGCGCCAGGTCCGCAGATTTCGACGAGAGAAGGTTTCGAGACTCTGGGTGAGAGCTTCCGCGTCGTCTTGGACTTCGGCTGCGGCGCCATAGAGCACCGCGGCGCTTACCGCAATCCGGGCAACTAGCCCGGCCATGGGGCCTCGCGACCTCATCCCGTCTTGCGAGGGCCAGCACAAGGCGAGTGATTTCGCCATCGGGCTCAGCGTTCCCTCCCGACCCGGTTCTCCGCCCCGGAGCCAAGGAACGCACCTCATCCGCACAGGAACGCTGCAATGTTCGCCCGCTTAGACCGCATCGCCAGCAGAGCTATCGATCGTGTGAATGGTGTCGCCTTCTGGGTTCTACCAATGAAGCGCGCTCCCAATGGCCGCCCTGTGACGGATCCCGAACGAGGCCAGATCGAAGGCCAAGGGGTTTTCGACGAAGCCCCTGACGATGTTCCCCTAGAACTCGGCAACCGTGACAGGCGCGGCAATGACTTTCGCTATCAGGTGAACGCGGCACGGTATGAGCTGAGCGTGGATGTTTCGCGATACCCAGACGCTCAGCAGATCCGCCAAGGCGACCGCCTATCGCTCGATGACGCTCGAGTGTTTGAAGTGACCTCTGTGGCGCCGGACGGTCTGAGCCGGCTGGTGCTGTCTCTCGTACGAGCTTGAGAGCGCAATGACGGAGTGCATGCAGCAGCAGATTGATGAGTGGCTGGTCGCGCACGGTGGCGCCAGGCGGTTCGCGCCCGCTGACTCGACCGGCTATTTCACAGTCCAACGTTTCCTTCTCGACCGCCAATATCTGCTCTCAGCATCGGCCGGCCAGTACGTCGTGCGCCGAATCGGTCGCAAGCCGCGAAGGATGAGCTGGGCAAAGGTGCTGCAGCTGGTCGATACGCTGCGCATTGCCGAGGGCCTTGAGCCCTTCGCGCCAATACTAGCCGCATCGAAACAATGCGCTGCGTAGCGACTTCTAATACGTTCCGTATTATATTGATATTGCTGACGAATATCGCTTGACGACTAGCCCCTCGCGAGTTTCGAATGATGCCGTTATCAACAAGAACAGAGGGAAGTCCAATGACCGAGATCGTAAAGAGTGCTCAATTTCCCATGGTGGAGAATATGTCGGCAGCTCCGCTGGATCCGTTCATAGCTGAGCTCGGCGTGATGAGTATGGTTGAGTTGGCCGGATCCTATTTCGCCCTCAGGCGCGCCCAGAAGGCGATGGAAGGCGCTGCGCGGAATATCTCAGCATCTGGAGGCTCGGCGCACGTTCTCGACGGTCTCCTAACCGAATGTGATGATAGATTGGTGGCGGTGGCAGAGCGTGTGCGCGAACTGGGAACTCCCCGTACGGAAACGAATCTGCGCACCCAAGTACTTTCAGACTATGCTGTAGTTGCCGGGGAAGCACTCTGACGCTCTTTTTCGCGCCGGAACTCGAAGAGGGTACCTGGGTCCGCGCGATGCCCTTGAACGGCGAGCAAGCGCATCTGCACGTGGAGGATCTCACCTCTCCACTTCATGTGCTGCTCGTACAGACCCTTGGCGAGTTGTGCGGCTGCCGTCACCGGCACCTTTCGATTGCTTGTGAGCTCAGACATATTGGTGGGAGCAAACACCTCGACAACGTCACCGGCAGTGGAGGGGCCCAACAGCCCCAATTTATGAAGATTCGCACTGAATATTGGTACCTGGTACTTCGGAACTGCTAGCTCTATCGACTCCTTCTTGAACTCCGGATCTTTGGCAAGATTTTCCCAGATTACGCCTTGTCCATGAAGAAATATCGACATGTTGTGTACACGGTTGTACAGGGCACTGAGCTCTGCAATTAGAGCTGAGGCGAGAACATCCTCTTCCTGCTTTCGATCTCGCTCGGCCGCCTGCCGAGCTAGTTCAGCTTGATGTTCTCGCGCTTCTCGTTCCCGCTGAGCGGTCTCCGACTGAGACTTCGTAAGGTTGCGGAAACCGGCAACGGTAGCAAGAATCACTCCAGCAAAGCCGACTAACCCAGACAATACTGTGGCGAACGCTTGGCCATCTCCTACTTCTATGAAGGTTTCGATGATCTCAACCACCGGGCGGAGGTTGAGAAGGAGTCCCAACCCAAAGAGTGAGAGGCAAAGCCACTGTGGAACCCAATTTGGCATCACAACCGATCAGCTAGTCCAGAACTGGAGGCATCTGGTGGTGATTCTATGGATCATGCAACTACGGCTGGTGGGCAGAAATTCTATCCACAGCTTCTCTGTGGATAAATCCCGAGAAAAGCGCCACAAAATGCGCCACAAACGGTGCCACAATACACAGCAAATATAGACTAAGTTATTGTTTTCAAACACGTTGCTGGTTTTATTCGATTCCCGCCGTCCGCACCATCTTTCCTCTTCTCAAGGCACTGGTGCTGCGTGTTCGGCGATGACGCTCAGGAAGGCCGGGCCGTAGCGGTCCAGTTTCGTTTCGCCAATTCCGGGAATTCTGCTCAATTCGGCGCGCGAGGCCGGCCGTGTCGTTGCCATCTCGATCAACACCTTGTCGTGGAAGATGACATAAGGCGGAATGTTCTGTTCCCTCGCGATTTCGCGGCGCTTTTCGCGCAGCGCCTGGAAGACGATCTCGTGCTTTTCGGGCAGGGCAGAACGTTTGGAGCGGGCTGCACTTTCGGTCGTGACCGGCTTGGGCCGCGGCTTGCGCAGCATGAGGGTGGGGCGCTCCTTCAGGAACTGAACCCCTTTTTCGGTCAGGTGAAGCCCGCCGAAGCCTGCGCGGTCGGTGGCAATCAGACGCAAGGCGATGATCTGGCGCAGGATGTCCTGCCACATGCGCCGCGGCTGATCCTTGCCGATGCCGTAGGTGGATAGCTTGTCATGGCCATTGGCCAGGACCTTCTCGTTCTTCGAGCCCAGCAGAATGTCGATGATGTGAGCCTGTCCGAAGCGCTCACCGCTGCGATAGATGCAGGAGAGGATCTTCTGCGCCGGGATTGTCGCGTCGAACATTTCCGGCGGGTTCAGGCAGGTATCGCAGTTGCCGCACGGCTCGCAGTCATCATCGAAATAGTTGAGCAGCGCCTTGCGGCGACAGTGGCCGGTCTCCGCCAGGCCCAGAAGCGCGTCAAGCTTTTGGCGTTCAACGAATTTGCGCTGTTCGGGCGCGTCCGATTCCTCAATGAAGCGGTTGCGCTGGACCACATCGCCCATGCCATAGAGCATCATCGCCTCGGCAGGCAGACCGTCGCGGCCGGCACGGCCCGTCTCCTGATAATAGGCTTCGATCGAGCCCGGCAGATCGAGATGGGCAACGAAGCGGACATCGGGCTTGTCGATCCCCATGCCGAAGGCGATCGTGGCGACGACGATCACTCCGTCCTCGCGCTGAAAGCGATGCTGTGCCTTTTCACGTGCACCACGGTCCATGCCCCCGTGATAGGCGATGGCGTCATAGCCCTGTTCGCAAAGCCATTCAGCGGTTTCTTCCGTCTTGCGCTTGGAAAGGCAGTAGACAATGCCGCTTTCGTCGCCATGCTCTTCGAGAAATGCGAGCAGCTGGCGGCGGGGATCGGCCTTCTCGGTGATGGTGTAGCGGATATTCGGACGGTCGAATCCCGAGACAAAGCAGTCTGCCTCATCAATCTGAAGCAGTGTGCGGATTTCGGTGCGGGTTGGTGCGTCTGCCGTTGCCGTCAGCGCCATGCGCGGCGTGCCGGGAAAGATTTCGCCCAACTCCCCAAGCGCCCGGTAGTGAGGGCGGAAGTCGTGACCCCATTGGGAGAGGCAGTGCGCTTCATCCACTGCGACCAGCGAGAGCGGCACGTTGCGCAAGCCTTCCAGCGTCGCATCGCGCATGAGCGTCTCCGGCGCTACATAGAGGAGATCAAGCTCGCCATCTTGTATCTGGCGCCAGAGTGCGCGGCGGGCATCGCCATCAAGGTCGGAATTCAGTGCAGCGGCGCGCACACCGGCTTCTCCAAGTGCGGTCACTTGGTCGAGCATCAAGGCGATCAGGGGGGACACGACGAGACCCATTCCGGGGCGCGCGAGCGCAGGTATCTGGTAGCACAGTGACTTGCCGCCACCCGTCGGCATGAGAACAAAGGCATTGTTGCCTTCGACCACGTGCCGGATGATCCTTTCCTGCTGGCCGCGGAATTTCTTGTAGCCGTAAACGCTCTTCAGGATGTCGAGAGGATCGCGCACCATTGTCCCGCCTGCATTCGAATCACTTAGGGCCAAGGCAATAGCAGCTAGAGCGTCGTGGTTCAGCCGCGGCGTCCACGATCAGATAGCTTGCTCCACCAACAAAGTGTTTCATGCTGTGGCCGAGGGGTCGCGTCTTTATTTGCTTGAGGACCGCTGGCACAGTGGCTTCGACCTCAGGAGGGGACATAATGAACAACAAGAGTGAGCGACCTGTCATCAAGCCCTGGAGCGAAGTGGCTTCCGATCTGGTGGATGTCGCCATGGGGCGCAAGCCCGCAGACCTCGTGGTGCGAAACGGACGCTGGGTGAACGTGCATTCCGGCGAAATCATTCCCGGAACGGATCTTGCCATCGTTGAAGGGCGCTTTGCCTATTGCGGGCCCGACGCAAGCCACGCCATCGGCGAAAGCACCAAGGTGGTGGACGCGATGGGGCGTTATCTCGTGCCGGGGCTGTGCGACGCGCATATGCATGTGGAAAGCGGCATGGTGACGGTTACGGAATTTTGCCGCGCGGTCATCCCCCACGGCACTACCTCCATGTTCATCGACCCTCACGAAATTGCGAATGTGCTGGGGCTTGAAGGCGTAAAGCTGATGCATGACGAGGCCTTGGCGCAGCCGGTCAATGTGTTCGTGCAGATGCCGTCCTGCGTGCCGTCTGCGCCGGGCCTGGAAAACGCCGGCGCATCGCTTGGTCCTTCGGATGTTGCCGACGCCATGCAGTGGGAGAACATCATCGGGCTGGGCGAAGTCATGAACTTTCCCGGTGTGGCCGGCAATGATCCGACCATGGTGGGAGAGATTGCAGCCACGGTGAGTGCAGGCAAGACCGTTGGCGGGCACTACGCCTCGCCCGAACTGGGTCGCGCCTTCCACGGCTATGTTGCCGGTGGTGCGGAAGACGATCACGAGGGGACGCGCGTGGAGGACGCCATTGCGCGCGTGCGGCAAGGCATGAAAGCCATGCTGCGTCTTGGCTCGGCGTGGTATGACGTCGCAAGCCAGATCAAGGCCGTCACGGAGCAGGGGCTAGATCCGCGCAACTTTATTCTGTGCACCGATGACTGCCATTCCGGCACGCTGGTCAATGACGGGCATATGGACCGCGTGGTGCGCCACGCGATTGCGCAGGGGCTTGCGCCTGTCACGGCCATTCAAATGGCAACGATCAATACCGCGCAGCATTTCAAGCTCGAGCGGGAACTTGGTTCGATCACCCCCGGGCGTCGGGCCGACCTTCTGATCGTCTCGGACCTTGCCACGCTGAAGATCGACGAAGTCTACGGACGTGGGGTTCGGCTTGCGCGCGCGGGCAAGCTTGAGGCGGACATGCCGGCCTATCCCTATCCCGCCACAGCGCGTGACACGGTGCGGCTGGGGAAAAAGCTCAAGGCCTCAGATTTCGATATTCCGGCTCCGGAAGGAGCGCGCTCGGTCAAGGCGAGGGTTATAGGTGTGATCGAGAACCAGGCACCGACCCGCGCGCTGACGGCGGAACTTGGCGTTGCGAAAGGTCTTGTGTCGATGGATCGCCGCAACGATGTCTGCCAGATCGCGCTGGTCGAGCGGCATCGCGGTACGGGCGCGGTGACCAACGGCTTCGTATCCGGCTTCGGCTATACGCAGGACTGTGCAATGGCCTCGACCGTGGCGCATGACTCCCATCACATGATCGTGGTCGGCACGAACAAGGAGGACATGGCGGTTGCTGCCAATCGGCTGGGCGAGGTCGGAGGTGGCGTTGTGATGATCTCCAAGGGCAAGGAACTTGCGTTGGTGGAGATGCCGATTGCCGGGCTCATGTCGGAGGAACGGGCTGAGATTGTTGCGCGAAAGGCGTCACGGCTTGCAGAAGCCATGCGCGAAATGGGATGCAGTCTCAACAACGCCTATATGCAGCACTCGCTTCTGGCGCTGGTGGTCATTCCCGAGTTGCGCATATCCGATATCGGACTTGTGGATGTCACGCGCTTCGAGAAGGTGGACCTCTTCGTGAACGACTAGCGCAAGGTCAGGCCAAGCACTTCGAAAGGCGTGGTGATGATGATATCGGCTGTGGTGCCGATGGTCTGACCCACGCCTGCGCCAAGCGAACCGATACGGTCGGCGAGATCGTCCTCGAAGTCCGTATCGTTTTGATCGCGCAGAAGGCCCTGACCCAGAAGTCGAACCAAGGCGGGGTTTTCCGCAAAGGTCGTATGGTTGAGTGCATCGCCCCCGGAGACGGAGGTGACGTCGATTACCGTCACCCCGAACTGTGCGAGGTCTTCCGCATAGGTGTAGTCGCCCACGCGCGGCTTGTTGCCTGCGATCAGGCCCGAGACGCTCAATGCGCGGTCGCGTTGCGAGGTCAGCACATAAAAAGGCTTCTTTGGCTTGCCGTAGCGGCGCATCTGGCTCTTGAAGACGTCCACATCGATATCGGGTGAGGCGAGAACCACATCGCCCAGGCGACCCTGCAGTGTCGGATCTCCCGCGATGGCGAGCTGCCGGAGCGTTTCCATGGTCAGCCAGCTGCCCATTGAATGCGCGACGATGTCGATACGCTCGGCGCCAGCCTCGACCACAAGCTTCAGCGTTTCTTCAAGCCGATCACGTGCGAAAGTGGCGCTGTTGTTGTCATAGACATAATCGATGGTTCGTGCCGCCGAGGCCCAGGTGAACAATATGGGGCTACCCTGATAGTCGGCGTCGTGAACTACCTGCGTCATGCGGTAGATGGCTTCGTCAAAAGCGGTGTTGAAGCCGTGAATGAAGACCAGTGCACGTCCTCCACGCTCCTTGATTGATCGCGCCAGCTCCGACTTGAAGTCGTCATGGGCGGGAAAAATGCCGATGCTGTCGGCCGCGAAATAGCGCGCGGGATCAGCAACAATCGGGTTGGGCGCCTTCTCTATCATCCCGGCTTCATGCACGGCTGGAACGGTGACGCTAACCTTTGCGAAGGTCGTTTCGTCCGCGCGGTCGCCGGCATAGACCACGCCGGGCTCTGATGAGAAGCCGCGAGAGGTGGCCACATAGATCTCATGACGGGCCGCAATCTCCTGATCGCTTGCTGGCGCGATTGTCTGCGCGATAAGCCTGTGCCGCTCAACCGTGGTGCAGCCGGTGACGGACAGGGCCAAAGCCAGAGTGACAAGCGCGAATCGCGAAGATGAAGAAGAGGCCATTCGCCTATCGACCCCAGAAAACGGGCGTGAAGATGACCAGAACGGCAAGAATTTCCAGGCGCCCCAGAAGCATGGCAAGTGCCATGATCCATTTGGCGGCATCCGATAGCGGGGCAAAATTGCCGGCAGGGCCAATCACGGGGCCAAGGCCAGGGCCGACATTGGTCAGGCCGGTCAGCGCCGCAGAAACAGCGGTAACCAGATCAAGGCCGGTCGCCGCCAGCATCAGGATGATGACCGCCCAGATCACGAGGAAGGCCGACATGAACAGGACGACCGCGCGCTGCAGGTCGTCTTCCACAGGCCGGTCGCCATAACGCACAGTCAGGACCGTGTTCGGATAGACGAAGCGGCGCAGACCGTTTGCCAGAAGCTCGAACAGGATCAGGAAGCGGTAGGCCTTGATGCCGCCGGTCGTGGAGCCCGAACACCCACCAAGGAACATCGCAACAAAGGCAGCGGCCACTGCGAACGGTCCCCACTGGCCGTAGTCTTCGGTGGCATATCCCGTCGTGGTGATGATCGACACGAAATTGAATGCGGCGTGGGTGAGCGCGTCGAGGAACGGCCGGTCGTCGGTAATGCGCAGGTAAATTGCAACCGTCAGCACGAATATCAGGACATAGCCGCCATAGACCCGGATCTGGGGGTCGCGAAGGGAATCGAGACGTCCGCGCACCAGGAACAGGATGAGGATCGAGAATGGCAGTGCGGCCAGGAACATGAAGAAGGTGCCGACCCAGAGGATCGCGTAATTGTCCGCGTAATAGCCCATCGAGGCATCATGGGTGGAAAAGCCGGCAGTTGCGACGGTGGTCAGTGCATGGTTCAGCGCATCGAAGGCGGTCATGCCGGCGGCTGCATAAGCAAAGCCACACGCAACAGTCAGCGCGGCATAGATGCTGACCAGCGCGACCGCGAATGTGGAGAAGCGGTCGAAGGGTCGATCCTCAATGTCGGAGGATTCGATCTTGAAGTAGGAAACCCCGCCAACATTCAGAAATGGCAGAATAAAGAGGCCCAACGCGATCACACCAAGCCCGCCGATCCATTGCAGGATCGAGCGCCAGAGGAGGAGGCCGGGTGGCAGCCCGTCGAGACCGACAATCACAGTCCCACCCGTGGCCGTAGCCGCGGAAACGGATTCGAACACGGCATCGGCGAGCTTGAGCTCTAGCGAAGAGGCAATCAGGGGAATCGAGCCGACAAAGCAGGCGGTGAACCAGAGCATGTTGACGACCAGGAAGCCAAAGCGTGATGAAAGCGCTGGCGCGCGTCCGCGGGTCGCAAGCGAAACTGCAAGAGCAAGCCCGCCGGTGAAGAAGGATGAGAACGCGAATACCCGCCAGTCCTCGTTGCCATAATAAAGGTCGACGACTGCTGGAATCAGCATGGCAACGGACAGATAGATGGCAAACACCGACGCGATGTGAATGGCAGTCCTGACGGCCAGATATTGCACGGATTTCCTATCCCCTAACTACCCCGAAGCGCAGGATTGGCCGATCTCGGCTTGATTGAGCGCGACAGTGGCTTCAACCTCGCCGATATGCAATAGCAGCCTGCGAATTGGAATGACCATGGTCGCAAAGGCCACAGAAGAAGAAAGAGACCGAGAATGAGCCTGAAGCCGGCACAGGTTACAGAAGCGGGTAAGGCGCTGAGAGGGCTCTTCGAGCCTACGCCGCTTCAGCTGAACGATTATCTTTCCAAGAAGACTGGCGCGCGCGTCTATCTCAAGCGTGAAGATCTGACGCCGGTGCGTTCCTACAAGCTGCGTGGTGCCTTCAACTTCCTGCGCAAGGCGGTCGAGCGTGATCCGGGCCAGAAGCACTTTGTCTGTGCTTCGGCCGGCAATCACGCGCAGGGGTTCGCCTATGTCTGTCGGTACTTCTCGCGAAAGGGCGTGGTTTTCATGCCGGTCACGACGCCACAACAGAAGATCGACAAGACGCGTATTTTCGGTGGCGAGTTCATCGAGGTGCGCCTGGTCGGCGACTATTTCGATGCATGCTATCGTGCTGCGGAAGATTATGCGCAGGAGAATGACGCACTGATGGTGCCGCCATTCGATCATCCCGACATCATCGAAGGGCAGGCGACGGTCGCTGCCGAAATCGAGGAGCAGTTGGGCGAGGGGCTGGATGATGCGCTCATGATCCTGCCGGTCGGCGGCGGTGGGCTTTCTGCCGGTGTAACGGACTACCTGCAGGGGGCGGGCAAGACTACGCGCTTTGCGTTTGCGGAGCCGGCCGGAGCGCCAAGCCTGCATGCGAGCCTTGAAAGTGGAAAGCGGCAACGGCTCGAAAAGGTGGACACCTTTGTGGATGGAGCTGCCGTTGCCGAGATCGGCAAGGAAAATTTCAAGCGTCTGAAGCGGTTCAGTGCAGAGGACGTGCATCTCGTGCCGGAGAACCGGCTCTGTGCGACCATAGTCGAGATGCTTAATATCGAGGGTGTCGTGCTGGAGCCTGCCGGTGCGCTGGCGATCGACACGCTGAAGGACTATTCGCGCCAGGTCTTGAAGGGAAAGACCGTCATTGCGGTCGTTTCCGGCGGTAATTTCGATTTCGAGCGACTTCCGGAGGTGAAGGAGAGGGCGCTGCGCTTCGAGGGGCTGAAGAAATATTTCATTTTCCGTTTCCCTCAGCGCCCCGGTGCCCTGCGGGACTTTCTCGATCTGTTGGGTCCCGATGATGACATTACGCGCTTCGAATATCTGAAGAAGTCCGCGCGCAATTTCGGCTCGGTACTGATCGGACTTGAGACAAAGAATGCGAAGAATTTTCCCGCACTCATGAAAAAGTTCGAGAAGGCAGGGTGGTCGTTCCAGGACATCACCGAAAACGACACTATCGCCAGCCTGCTCGTGTAGGTTTCGTTGCTGCGGCGCACAATTCGTTTGCTATTTGTGCAGGCAGAGGCCATATGGGACCGGTAAGGCGCATGGGCCGACGATTTGTTTCGGCCTTCCCATAACAAGAGTTTTTGCTCTTCAGGACTGGTTGCGTCTGCTTTCCGCCCACTGAAACGGGATGGGAAAAGCCCCGGGATGCACTATTCCGGGCGCGACAGCGCAGCCGCCCGGTGTTTGGTCACCGGCGCCTTGTCGTTCATCACAAGATTGCAAGCAGGTTGCGCCCTGCTCATGGATTCTGCCGCTTCGGTTCACGATGCGGCTCAAGAAGAGTTACAGATTTGACCGAACAAACAACGACGACCCAGACACAATTTTCGGATCTGGGCATTTCCGGTACTTTGCTTGCGGCAACCAAGGCTGCAGGCATGGAAGAGGCCAAACCGATCCAGGCGCAAGCCATTCCGCCGTTTCTCGAGGGCCGTGATATTCTCGGCGTTGCGCAAACGGGCTCCGGCAAGACAGCTGCTTTCTCGCTGCCGATTCTGTCGCGCATCATTGGGCTTGGCACGAAGCGCCGCCCGCGCACGGCCCGGGCTCTGATCCTCGTTCCGACGCGTGAACTTGCCGTGCAGATCGAGACGGTGGTGAAGACGCTTGCCAAGGGCGCGCATGTCTCCACCTGCCTCGTGCTTGGCGGCGTATCGCGCAATTCACAGGTTCGGCGCATGCAGCAGGGCGTGGATGTTCTCATCGCAACGCCCGGCCGCCTGACCGATCTGGTGCGCGAGAAGGAAGTTATCCTCTCGGATACGACCTGGCTCGTGCTCGATGAGGCCGACCGCATGCTCGATATGGGCTTCATCAATGATGTGCGGCGCATTGCCAAGGCAACGCATCCCGCACGTCAGACCGCGCTGTTTTCGGCGACAATGCCAAAGGAAATCGAACAGCTCGCAAACACGCTGCTGCGCGAGCCGGTACGCATCGAGATTGCCAAGCAGAGCACGACCGCTGCCGAAATCGAGCAGAGTGTTGTTATCGCGCGCACCAAGCAGAAGCGGAAATATCTCTCTGATCTGCTGGCCAATGAAAGCATGAAACAGGTGATCGTGTTCGCGCGCACCAAGCATGGTGCCGATCGCGTCACCCGTGATCTGGAGCGCGATGGCTTCAATGCCGCCGTCATCCACGGCAACAAGTCGCAGAATGCCCGCCAGCGCGCACTGAACGGTTTCCGTGACGGTTCGGTCCGCATCCTCGTTGCGACCGATATTGCCGCACGCGGCATCGACGTGCCGGGCATCAGCCATGTGGTCAATTTCGATCTGCCGGATGAGGCGGAGAGCTATGTTCACCGCATTGGCCGTACGGGACGAAATGGGGCGAATGGTGCTGCGATCACGCTTTGTGATCCAACCGAAGCCTCCAAGCTGCGGCAGGTTGAGCGCATCATCCGCATGAAGCTGCCGGTGACCGCAGACATTACGGATCAGCCTGATCCCGTGCGTCCTGCGCAGGCACGCGGTAATGAAGGCAGTGCGGAGGGCCAGAAAAAGCCGGCGCAGCCGCATCGTCAGCATGCGAAGCGCAAGGGCAACGGTTCCGCGCAGCGCAGTGGCGAGCGGACGGAAAGCCAGCAGCGCCGTCCACGGCGTGGTCGCGGGGGCGGTCAGGCAGGCCGCGCACGCGGCAAGGCCGCCTGACGCGAAACTAGACTGGAACAAGATCCAAGGCGCGGACTCCGGTTCGCGCCTTTTTTGTTCCATGGGGTGACCAGGGTCTGGCCCAATGGCGCGGCGGTGAAGCCTGCGTTATCGGGTAGGAACGTAGAGGAGCGCTCCGGGCGCTGGAGGAGATTGACGCAATGGCAGGTATCGCTGCGCTGGCGACCGCTTACATCTTGTCGCAGTTCTACCGTTCGTTTCTGGCGGTTCTGACACCTGTTCTGACAACCGAGCTTGGTGCGACCAAGGCAGAGCTTTCAACAGCCTCGGGTATCTGGTTCGCCGTTTTCGCTTCCATGCAGTTCGCCGTGGGTGTGTCGCTCGACCGGTTCGGACCACGCAAGACTGCGTCCATCATGCTTGCAATAGGCGGTGCGGGTGGGGCTTTTCTGTTTGCAGCTGCCAGCGAGCCATGGATGGTTATTGCAGCCATGGCGTTGATAGGCTTTGGCTGCTCGCCGGTTCTCATGGCCTCGATCTACATTTTCGCCAATGCCTATCCGCCGGCACGTCTGTCCATTCTGGCTTCCACTATCCTGGGCGTCGGGATGCTGGGCAATGTGATCGGCGCCTCTCCGCTTGCAGCGGCCGCAGAAGCTTTCGGATGGCGAACCGTTCTCACGGGGCTGGCGGTTGTTACCTTGGGCGTTGCAGCTGCCATCTACACGCTTGTGCGTGATCCGCATATCGCTGAGGAGCATCGCGCCACCAGTGGCTTTTCAGGCTATCTGGACTTGATGAAGCTCAAG
>Ga0310345_10002975_pt1 | contig 16558 bp, 14 predicted proteins | sample HC15DNA20500_MG_FD_204667 | JGI IMG/M metagenome (GOLD analysis project Ga0310345, IMG submission 204667) | Marine microbial communities from station ALOHA, North Pacific Subtropical Gyre - HC15-DNA-20-500_MG | ecosystem: Environmental > Aquatic > Marine > Oceanic | place: Pacific Ocean: North... | reverse complement strand
GCCTGCAAACGCGCAATTTAACCGGGTTCACTGTGCTGCCTGACGTTGAACAGCACCGGTGTTGTCGATGCGCCGGATGACCGAGCTCAGAAGATCAAGATCAACCGGTGTGCGCCGGACCAGTTCCTGTTCCACGTGGTCCCTCGATACCCCTGTCTTCAGAAGTTCGAGAACGCTGCGCATGATCGCCAATTCGCTGTCGAGCCGGAGCTCCGCCGCTTTCCCCATTTGTATTCCTCATTGACCAGCCTCCCTGAAAAGCTGCCAACACATGACGCCCGGACCTTGAGCCGATCCGTTATCGTCACTCTTTCTCTGGAATACTCTGAAACACCCCTTCCAGTACTGACGCAGTACTGAGGTTTCGATGCATAACTGAGTCGCGCGAATTGACAAACGCAAATTGCCTGCGCTGCCCCTTACCTTGGCTGGCGATTGGCGATAAAACCCGCGCGAAAATTGAACTTGCGGGGTCCGATGAGCAAACGCGCAGACAAGGTTGTACTCGCCTATTCGGGCGGGCTGGATACCTCAATAATACTGAAGTGGCTGCAGACCGAACTTGGTGCGGAGGTGGTTACCTTCACTGCAGACCTGGGGCAGGGACAGGAGCTTGAGCCGGCACGACGCAAGGCCGAGATGCTGGGCATCAAGGAAATCTATGTCGAGGATGTGCGCGAGGAATTCGTCTCCGACTTCGTGTTTCCCATGTTCCGCGCCAACGCGCTCTACGAAGGAGTCTACCTGCTCGGCACATCGATTGCGCGTCCGCTGATCTCCAAGCGACTGGTGGAGATCGCCGCCGAGACCGGTGCGGACGCCGTCGCGCACGGGGCTACCGGCAAGGGCAACGATCAGGTCCGGTTTGAATTGTCCGCGCTGGCGCTTAACCCCGATATCAAGATCATTGCGCCATGGCGCGACTGGTCGTTCAAGTCACGCACCGACCTTCTCGAATTCGCGCAGATGCACCAGATTCCGGTGCCCAAGGACAAGCGTAACGAAGCGCCGTTCTCGGTCGATGCCAACCTCCTGCATTCCTCATCCGAGGGCAAAGTGCTGGAAGACCCGTGGGTCGAGCCGCCTGAATATGTCTACCAGCGTACCATTTCGCCGAAACAGGCGCCGGATAGCGAGACGTCCATCGAGATCGAATTCAGCAAGGGCGATCCCATTGCCATCGACGGCGAGAAACTTTCACCCGCCACGCTGCTCGCCCGGCTTAACGAGTTGGGTCACGATAACGGTATTGGCAGGCTGGACCTGGTGGAGAACCGGTTTGTCGGAATGAAGTCACGCGGCGTCTATGAGACACCCGGCGGCACAATCCTGCTGGCCGCGCACCGGGCGATGGAATCGATCACGCTCGACCGGGGTGCAGCGCATCTGAAGGATGATTTTATGCCGCGCTATGCCGAACTGATCTACAACGGCTTCTGGTTCTCGCCCGAGCGCGAGATGTTGCAGGCGATGATCGACAAGAGCCAGGAACATGTCGAAGGCAAGGTGCGGCTGACGCTCTACAAGGGCAATGTCATTGTCACGGGCCGCGAAAGTACGAAATCGCTCTACAACGAGGAACTGGTGACGTTCGAGGACGATCGCGGCGCCTATGACCAGCGCGACGCCAACGGCTTTATCCGGCTCAACGCGCTGCGGCTGCGTACACTGGCGGCGCGCGACCGCGCCACCGGCAAGTAAGTTTCGGGGCGGGCGATGGAAACCGAGACAACGCCCGCTACCCGGCAAGACATCGCCAATCAACGTAAGGCCAATCAGCGTTCCTGGGCAGGCCGGATGCGGGTGCTCGCCATCTTCGGCTTCCTGCTTCTGCTGGCCGGAACCGGTGTCGCCGGATGGTTCTGGATTACCCGCGAAGTCGAACCGGTCGTGCTGACGGTAGGCGCCGGCCCCTACCGATCTGACTCGCATCAACTGATGCGCGAAGTCGCCGAGGTGGTGGAGCGCCACTCCGACACGATTCGGCTGGATGTTCGGGCCACTTCTGATTCCAGCCGCAACATTTCACTGCTCAATGCAGGCGCGCTGGATCTCGTTACCATACGGTCCGACACGCCGGTGCTGTCAGATGTGCGCATCGTCGCCGATCTGTTTGCAGACTACTTCCAGATCATTGCGCGCAACGACCGAACCATTCGTTCCGTGAACGCGCTCGTTGGCAAGCGGGTGGCCGTGCCGCCATTTGGAACCGACGAATTCCGCTCCTTCTGGGCCATCGGCGATCACTACAATCTGCCGATCGAGGGGGTGCGCTGGATTTCACGCCCGTTCGACAGGGCCGCTGGCGATCTGCTGGACGGTCGGATCGACGCCATCTTTACCGTGCGCTCGCTTCGCGACCGAAGGCTGCTCGACTTGTTCGAGGATGCTTCGCTCAAACGCCTGCCGCTGAACTTCGTGGAGATCGGGCAGGGTCAGGCAATCGCGATCAAGCGGCCATTTCTCGGCGTTGGTAAAATTCCCGAGGGTTCGTTTGCGGGTGAAAACCCGACGCCATCCCGCGACATTGCCACTTCAACGGTGCGCCGCCTGCTTGTTACGCGCGAGGATGTTGATGTGGCCGCAGTAAGGGAGCTCACCCGCATCCTGTTCGAGCACAGGCTCGATCTGACCATCCGATTCGCGCTCGCCTCGCAGGTGCGCGTGCCCGATGCGAGCGAAGGCCTGAACTCGCCGCTGCATACCGGGGCGCAGAGCTATTACGACCGGGACCAGCCAAGCTTCATCCAGGAAAATGCCGAACCGCTGGCTTTGGGTGTAACGCTGACCGCCATGCTGCTCTCAGGTCTGTTTGCGTTGCGCTCCAATCTGGTGCGCCGCCAGAAGAACCGGATGGACAGCTACAACTATCTGCTGCTCGATATTGCCGACAAGGCGCGCGCGGCCTCGAGCGTGGTTGAAATCACTGCGCTGAAGAACGAGATGTTCTCACTGCTGGAAACCGTCGTTCGAGCACTCGATACCGATGAGGTGACGGATGAGGGTTTCCAATCCTTCTCGTTGCTGTTCGAGTCGGTGCGCGAGATGCTGGAAGACAGCCGCCACCAGTTCTCCGAACGCTGAAACCGCCGTCAATTAAAGACCCAACCGAAAGTTACCAATGAGCGCCAACCCCGCCTCGCCCAAGAAAGTCAACTCCGCAGTACTCGACTGGAACGGACCACACGGCCTGCCGGAGTTCAACAAGATGGAAGATGCCGATTACCGCCCCGCTTTCGACCATGCCATCGCGTTACACAATCAAGAGATCGACGCAATCGCGGGTGATGCCTCAGACCCCGATTTGGAGAACACGATCGGCGCACTGGAACGCTGTGGCAAGGCGCTGTCTCGTGTCAGCGCATTATTCTGGAACCGGGCGGGTGCGCACGCCAATGACGTGATCAAGGCAGTGGAGCGCGAGATCGCACCAATCATGTCCCGGCACTTCTCGGCCATAGGCCAGAATGCAGCGCTGTTTGCGCGCATCGATTCCGTCTGGGAGCGGCGCGCGCAGCTGGGCATCAAGGGCGAGGATTTGCGGGTGCTCGAGGACCGCTGGAAGGGTTTCGTCAAATCCGGCGCCAAGCTGGAGAAACCACAACAGGAGCGTCTGGCTGAGATAAACGAGAAGCTGGCGCTCCTCGGGACACAGTTTGGCCAGAACGTGCTGGCGGACGAAGCCGAGTGGACACTGCATCTCGGCGAGCAGGACGAGTTGGCAGGCCTGCCGGATTTCCTGCTCGATGCAATGGCAGAGGCCGCCCGCGAGCATGGCCATGAAAGCGGCTGGTGTGTCACGCTTTCGCGCTCAATCATCGAACCGTTCCTCACCTTCTCCGAAAGGCGCGATCTTCGCGAGGCCGCCTTCGCCGCCTGGACTTCGCGCGGCGAAGGCGAGCACGACAATTGGAGCCTGATCAGCGAAATCCTCAACTTGCGCGCCGAGAAGGCGAACCTGCTGGGCTATTCCGACTACGCCGCATTGAAGCTGGACGACACCATGGCCAAGACGCCGCAGGCAGTCAGCGGGTTGCTGCAGCCGGTTTGGGACAAGGCCGTCGAGAAGGCGGGCGAGGAGGCTGAAGCGCTTGCCGGGCTGATCGCCGAGGAAGGCCGCAACCATGCCGTGGAACCATGGGACTGGCGCTACTATGCCGACAAGCTGCGCCAACGGACATTCGACTTCTCCGAAACGGCGCTCAAACCCTATCTGCAGCTCGAGAACATCATTGCCGCATGTTTCGACGTCGCGGGCCGGCTGTTTGGCTTACGGTTCAAGGCGATGGAAGGGTTCGCCGCATGGCATCCCGATGTGCGTGCCTTCGAGGTGTTTGATGCGGACGGGACGCTTCGCGCCATCTTCCTAAGCGATTATTTCGCGCGGGCCTCCAAGCGTTCCGGTGCATGGATGAGTTCCCTGCAGTCACAGCACGGCCTCGACGGTGGCCAGATCCCGTTTGTCTACAATGTGATGAATTTCGCCAAGCCGGCGAAAGGCGAACCGGCGCTGCTGTCGCTGGACGATGCCCGCACGCTGTTCCACGAGTTCGGCCATGCGCTGCACGGGATGCTTTCGGAGGTCAAATGGCCGTCGCAATCAGGAACGAGCGTGGCGCGCGATTTCGTCGAACTTCCCTCGCAGCTTTACGAGCACTGGCTCATGGTGCCCGAGATTCTCGAGGAATATGCGGTTCATTACCATACGGGCGAGTCGATCCCGAAGGCGCTGCTCGACAAGGTGCTGGCAGCCCAGAAGTTCGACGCCGGCTTCCGCACCGTGGAGTTCACCGCATCCGCATTAGTGGACATGGCCTATCACACGGCGGGTGAAGTTACCGACCCGCAAGCCTTTGAGGCGCAGACGCTGGAAAGGCTGAACATGCCGCGCGAAATCGTCATGCGCCACCGCAGCCCGCATTTTCTGCACGTCTTCTCAGGTGACGGTTACTCGGCGGGATATTACTCTTACATGTGGTCGGAGGTACTCGATTCCGATGCGTTCCGCGCCTTCGAGGAAGCCGGTAACCCGTTTGACGAGGCGACCGCCCGCAGGCTGCGCGAGCATGTCTATTCCACCGGCGATTCAGTCGATGCGGAAGAGACCTACAAGGCCTTCCGAGGTCAAATGCCGTCGCCCGAAGCAATGATGCAGGACCGGGGACTAGTCTGATCCGCTCCTAATACGCCTTCTTCGGAGAGCGATCGTCGGAAAGCGAGTCACGCGACTGCTCCACCATCTTCTCGATTGCGTCGGCCAGATGCACTTCGGCGATGTTGTAGTCGCCACGTGCCACCCGCTGCTTGTGTGCCTCCATCAGCACATCGGCATGGGTGAAGCCGTGCGGCGGCTCGAAGCGGTATGAGGCCAGCTCGATCAGCAAGCCGAGCGGATCCTTGAAATAGATCGAATCCATAAAGCCGCGATCCTTGACGCCGCTATGCTCAATGCCGCGTTCGTCGAGCCGTTCTACTGCCTGCAGGAAGGTGACGCGCGAGACATTGAAGGCGATGTGATGGACGCAGCCAGGGTCAGTCGGCGTGCGGGCCGGGTCGGGTCTGCGTTCGTCATCGGTGAAAATGGTGATGAGACGCCCGTCGCCGGGATCGAAATAGAGATGGCTTTCGGAAGCCCTGTCGAGGTTGGGCTGCTCGAAAATGAAGGGCATGCCAAGCACGCCTTCCCAGAAATCCATCGAGGTCTGGCGGTCCGCGCCGACCAACGTGATGTGGTGAACTCCCTGCGATTGCAGTTTCTGCATTGGTTACCCCGGGTTTCGTATGCGGCGTTTATCTTCTTGCCGGTGGTTCTAGGGCGATGCTCCCAACATGACCAGTGGCGGATGGGACCATGAGGTTTACACTGTATGCAAGAGGCGGGCGATTTACGCCGTGTCGGTTGCCCCTTTCGCAACTGCGAAAAAACCGCTATGAGCGCCGCAACAAGGCGGCATGGCTCTAATGCGCCGCCCAAAAACCCCGGTGAAATTCATGTCCCTGCGCAATATTGCGATCATCGCCCATGTCGATCATGGGAAGACAACCCTTGTTGACGAATTGCTGAAGCAGTCCGGCGCGTTCCGCGACAACCAGCGCGTCGACGAGCGTGCGCTCGATTCCAACGACCTCGAGCGCGAACGCGGCATTACCATCCTCGCCAAGGCAACCTCGGTCGTCTGGAAGGACACGCGCATCAATATCGTTGACACACCCGGCCATGCCGATTTCGGCGGCGAGGTCGAGCGTATCCTCAACATGGTGGATGGCGCGGTGCTGCTGGTCGATGCCGCCGAAGGTCCGATGCCGCAGACCAAATTCGTGGTCGGCAAGGCGCTCAAGGTGGGTCTCAAACCCATCGTCGCCGTCAACAAGGTGGACCGACCGGACGCGCGGGCGGATGAGGTCATCAACGAGGTCTTCGACCTGTTCGCGGCACTGGACGCCAGTGACGAGCAGCTGGATTTTCCAATCCTCTACGGCTCCGGGCGCAATGGCTGGATGGCTGCCGAGCCGGAAGGTCCGCAGGATCAGCGTCTGGCGCCGCTGTTCGATATGGTGATCGACCATGTCCCGGCGCCCACCGTTGCCGAAGGTCCGTTCCGCATGATCGGCACGATACTTGAGGCCAATCCGTTTCTGGGGCGCATTATTACCGGGCGCATTCATTCCGGTTCGGTAAAGCCGAACCAGTCGATCAAGGCGATCGACCGCAATGGGAAACTGATCGAAACCGGGCGCGTGTCGAAAATCCTGGCCTTCCGGGGTCTGGAGCGCCAGCCGGTCGAGGAAGGTGTGGCGGGCGACATCGTCGCCATTGCCGGACTGTCGAAGGGCACCGTGGCTGACACGTTCTGCGCGCCGGAAAACGACCTGCCGCTTCCGGCCCAGCCGATCGATCCTCCGACGGTGACGATGTCCTTCATCGTCAACGATTCACCGCTCGCCGGCACCGAGGGCGACAAGGTGACAAGCCGGGTCATCCGCGACCGGCTGGTGCGTGAGGCGGAAGGCAATGTGGCGCTGAAGATCGAGGAATCGGCCGACAAGGATTCCTTCCAGGTTTCAGGACGCGGCGAATTGCAGCTTGCGGTGCTGATCGAGACCATGCGCCGCGAAGGCTATGAACTCGCCGTCTCGCGGCCCCGCGTTGTTCTGCAGAAGGATGAAAACGGCCAGGTGCTGGAGCCGGTCGAGGAAGTCGTCATCGACGTCGATGAGGAACATTCCGGCACGGTCGTGCAGAAAATGTCGGAGCGCAAGGGCGAGATGATCGAACTGAAGCCGTCGGGCGGAGACCGCGTGCGGCTGGTCTTCCATGCGCCCACGCGCGGCCTGATCGGCTACCAGTCGGAGCTGCTCACCGACACGCGCGGCACAGCTATCATGAACCGGCTGTTTCACGCCTACCAGCCCTGGCGCGGCGAGATCGGCCGGCGCAACAATGGTGTGCTCATCTCCAACGAGTCCGGCGAGGCGGCGGCCTATGCGCTGTGGAACCTGGAAGACCGCGGCCCGATGGTGATCGACGCGGGCACCAAGGTCTATGAGGGCATGATCGTCGGCATCCACACGCGCGATAATGATCTCGAGGTCAATGTCATCAAGGGCAAGAAGCTGACCAACGTCCGGGCGTCCGGCAAGGACGAGGCGGTGAAACTCACCCCGCCGGTGCGCTTCACGCTGGAGCGGGCACTTTCATGGATCGAGAGCGACGAACTCGTAGAGGTGACGCCGAAGTCTATGCGGCTGCGAAAGCTGTATCTCGACCCGCATGAGCGCAAGCGCTTTGAGAAGACCCGGCTGGCCGGCGCGGCGTAGAGCCGGCAGCCACCGGGCTCGCAAAATCACAAAATTTTTCGTGCCTCCCGCTTGTCGGTTAACGAATGGTTAACCTATGATCGGCGCATGGGAATCGTCGCCATAGAAACCAGGCGGGCCGGGCCGCAGGACGCCGCGCAGATCGCGGAAGTGCATGATGCGGCCTGGACAAACGCCTATTCGGGCCTGCTTCCCTACAAGGCGCTGACCCGTATGGTGCAGCGGCGCGGCGCCGACTGGTGGGCCAATGCGATCAAGCGCTCCACCGTGGTGCTGGTCATCGAAATGGCGGGCAAGGTTGCCGGCTACGCAACGATCGGCCGCAATCGGGTTTCGACGCTTCCCTATTCTGGTGAGGTCTACGAACTCTACCTGAAGCCTGAATATCAGGGCATCGGGCTTGGCACCCGGCTGTTTCTGGCCGCGCGCGGTGAACTTGGCCGCCGCAAGCTCAAAGGTACGGTGGTCTGGGTACTGGCGGATAATGAGCAGGCCATATCGTTCTACGAAAACGCTGGAGGCCGTGCCGTCGCGGAGGGCTCCGAGCAGTTCGACGGCAGGAAGGTCGCGAAACTCGCCTTTGCCTGGGACTGAACGGGCCCTTGGGAACCGGCGGGCAGCCTTGACTTTGCCCGGCTTTGCCTGTTTATGGCGCCATCTCTGACCCGAGAGCATAGAGCCGAACGCCGAGCAGGGCGGTGAATTCACTCGATCCTGCAAGCGAACACCCGACAGCGCGATGCGCCCTCGGGTGCAAAAACCGTTTGGCGCTTTGCAATCGCTCACTACCTTGAGGCTATGAGGAAAACGGCCGCAAGGACAGAAAGACACGATGTTTGAATCGCTCTCCGACCGCCTGAGCGGCATATTCGACAGCCTGACAAGGCGCGGCGCGCTCTCCGACAAGGATGTAGGCGCGGCCCTGCGCGAGGTCCGCCGTGCGCTGATCGAAGCTGATGTGGCGCTCGACGTGGTGCGCGATTTCGTCGAGCAGGTGCGCGAAAAGGCGGTTGGCGCGGAAGTCGTCAAATCGGTGACGCCCGGCCAGATGGTGGTCAAGATCGTCCATGACGAACTGGTCGCCATGCTGGGTTCGGACGCCCAGACGATCGACCTCAATGCTCCGGCACCGGTAGCGATCATGATGGTCGGCCTGCAGGGTTCGGGCAAGACGACGACGACCGCAAAGATCGCAAAGCGGCTTACCGAGAAGAGCCGCAAGAAAGTGCTGATGGCCTCGCTCGACACGCGCAGACCCGCCGCGCAGGAGCAGTTGCGCCAGCTTGGCGAGCAGGTGTCGGTAGCGACGCTCCCCATCATCGAAGGCCAGTCGCCGGTACAGATCGCGGAACGCGCGCAGCAGGCGGGCAAGCTCGGCGGCTATGACGTGGTGATCCTCGACACCGCGGGCCGCACGCATATCGACGAGCCGCTGATGGTCGAGATGGCCGATATCAAGGCGAAAAGCGGCCCGCATGAAATCCTGCTGGTCGCCGATGCGCTGACCGGGCAGGATGCCGTCAATCTGGCGCGCTCCTTCGACGAGCGTGTCGGCATTACCGGCATCGTGCTTACAAGAGTGGATGGCGACGGGCGCGGCGGCGCCGCACTCTCCATGCGGGCGGTTACCGGCAAGCCGGTCAAACTGATCGGCACCGGCGAAAAGATGGACGCGCTGGAGGATTTCCATCCCGCGCGCATCGCCGACCGCATTCTGGGCATGGGCGACATTGTCAGCCTGGTCGAAAAGGCATCCGAGACCATCGACGCGGAAAAGGCCGCGGCGATGGCCAAGCGCATGCAGAAGGGCGAGTTTGATCTCAACGACCTTTCCGACCAGCTTGGCCAGATGCAGAATCTCGGTGGAATGGGCGGCGTCATGGGTCTGCTGCCCGGCATCGGCAAGATGAAGAAGCAGATCGAGGCGGCGGGTCTCGACGATTCCATCTTCAAGCGTCAGCAGGCGATCATTTCGTCGATGACGAAGAAGGAGCGCAAGGCTCCGAAGATTCTCAACGCCAACCGCAAGAAGCGCGTGGCGGCAGGTTCCGGCACTTCGGTGCAGGAGGTCAACAAGCTGCTGAAAATGCATGTCCAGATGGCCGACATGATGAAGAAGATGGGCAAGAAGGGCGGCCTGTTCGGCGGAGCGGGGGCCGGCATGCTGGGCAAGATGATGGGCGGCGGCATGCCGGGCGGTATCGGCGGATTGTCTGGAGGCCTTGGGGGCGGAATGGGCGGCATGCCCGATCTTTCCAACATGGATCCCAAGGAAATGGAGCGCATGGCCAAACAGATGGGTCTTGGTGGCGGCATGCCCAAGCTTCCGGGCGGCTTCGGAGGAAAGAAAAAATGACCCAGATTTCTTCCCGCGATGAACGCCTGGCCGCATTTCGCGCGACCATCGATAACCTTGATGCAGCACTCATTCACATACTGGCCGAGCGCTTCCGCACGACCAAGGCGGTCGGCGCCTACAAGGCGGCAAATGATCTGCCGCCCGCCGATCCGAACCGCGAGAAGCAACAGGTCGAACGCCTGCGCAAGCTGGCGCTGGACGCCGATCTCGATCCCGATTTTGCCGAGAAGATTTTGAACTTCATCATCACCGAAGTCATCCGGCATCACGAACAGGCGCGCAGCTAGAACGCTAGTTGGCCGCCTCAACGCCATATCCAAGGAGAAACTCAATGGCACTCAAACTTCGTCTCGCCCGCGGCGGCTCCAAGAAGCGTCCGCATTATTCAATCGTGGTTGCCGATGTGCGCTCGCCACGCGATGGCCGCTTCATCGAGAAGCTCGGCACCTACAACCCGATGCTGCCCAAGGACGGCGAGCGTGTAACCATGAACACCGACCGGGTGAAATACTGGCTCGACAATGGCGCATTGCCGTCCGACCGCGTGCTGCGTTTCCTCGATGCCGAAGGCATCATGAAGCGCGAGCCGCGTAACAATCCGAACAAGGCCAAGCCTGGCAAGAAGGCGCAGGAGCGTCTTGACGAAGCCGCGGCGAAGAAGGCCGAAGCCGAGGAAGCAGCCAAGGCCGCCGCCGAAGAGGAAAAGGCAGCAGCCGAAGCGCCTGCTGAAGAGGCTGCACCGGAAGAAGCTCCGGCGGAAGAAGCTGCTGCTCCCGCCGAAGAGGCGCCTGCAGAGGAAGCGGCTGCAGAGGAAGAAACCAAGGCCGAGTAACCGGTCTGGATTTTGTGCTAAGAAGCCCGGCCAATGCCGGGCTTTTTTGTGCAATCACTTTGAACAGACACCGGAAGCGAATGTCGGACAACCCCATATTGATGGCAAGGATCGGTGCGCCGCATGGCGTGCGTGGCGAGGTGCGGGTGAAGAGTTTCGCCGCCGATCCGATGGCGCTGGGCGATTACGGCAAGTTGTTTGACGCGCAGGGGCGCGAGTTCGAGATCAAGGCGGCGAGACCCTCAAAGACCGTGCTGGTGGTGAAATTCGCCGGGGTGAACAACCGGGAGGATGCCGAGGTGCTTAATGGCGTCGAGCTGTTCATTGACCGCGCCGCCCTGCCGGAACCGGACGAGGACGAGTTCTACTATTCCGATCTCATCGGCATGACGGTGACGGATGGTGCGGGCGAGCCGATCGGCACTTTGCGCGCGATCGAGGATTATGGCTCGGGCGACGTCCTCGAAATCGCCTTGGCAAAGGGCGGCAGTGAGCTTTTGATGTTCACGCGAGACAACGTGCCCGAGATCGACATGGAACATCGCACGATCACCGTGATTCTGCCGGACGTGGTGGAAGCCCGCGAAAACGCCAATGAAGCGGAGAGCGGAAAGTGAGTTTCAGGGCCTCTGTCATCACGCTTTACCCGGAGATGTTTCCAGGGCCGCTTGGTCTGTCGCTCGCCGGCAAGGCGCTTGAAGCCGGAAGCTGGTCGCTGGAAACTGTTCCTCTGCGTGAGTTCGGAACAGGCAGGCATCGTGCCGTCGACGATACGCCTGCAGGCGGCGGTGCGGGCATGGTGCTGCGCGCCGATGTGCTGGCGCAGGCAATCGACACGGCAAGCCCCGAAAGCGATGAGCGCCCGCGCCTGCTGATGAGCCCGCGCGGCAGGCCGCTGGATCAGGCTTATGTACGCAAACTTGCCTCGGGGCCCGGCGCGGTGATTGTCTGCGGGCGGTTCGAGGGCGTGGATGAACGCGTCATCGAGGCGCGTAATCTCGTCGAAATTTCGGTCGGGGACTACATATTGTCGGGCGGGGAACCGGCGGCGCTGGTTTTGTTGGACGCGGTAGTACGGCTGCTGCCCGGTGTCATGGGAAACGCCGAATCGGGCGAGGCCGAGAGCTTCGAATCCGGGTTGCTGGAGCATCCCCACTATACGCGCCCGACAGAGTTCGAGGGCCGAACCATCCCGGAAATCCTGACCAGCGGCAATCACGGCCTGATCGAGGAGTGGCGGCACCGGCGGGCGCAGGAACTGACGCGGCGAAGAAGACCCGACCTTCTGGACGCAACGGTCAAAAAGAATCGCTGAAACCATCGACATTTGCGCCCGTTTCGACTATAGGCAGCGCGACTTTTTCTGAAGAACCGGAAAGAGACAGGTCCATCCGTCCCGGCAAATGACCATTCCGCCGCGAAAATCGCCAAGCGGAACCAGCGGGCGCTCTGACCGTCGATCAATCAAAGACAGGACGCCAAGGCCGGGATCAGCCGGGGCCGTTTCCTGCGATAACAAGGTTTGGAACGATGAACATCATTCAGCAGATCGAGGCCGAGCAGGCCGAGAAGATTGCCGCCCAGCGCAAGCTTCCCTCATTCGAGCCCGGTGACACCGTGCGCGTCATGGTTCGCGTGACCGAAGGTACCCGCACCCGCGTGCAGGCCTATGAAGGCGTGTGTATTGCGCGCTCGGGCGGTGGCCTCGCCGAAAGCTTTACCGTGCGCAAGATCTCCTATGGCGAGGGCGTGGAACGTGTGTTTCCGGTCTATTCGCCGCTGGTCGAGGGCGTCGAGGTGGTCCGCCGCGGCAAGGTGCGCCGGGCGAAACTCTATTACCTGCGTGACCGTCGCGGCAAGTCGGCCCGCATCAGCGAGAAGACCAATACCCGCGCCAAGAAGCTGAACGATCTGCAGCGCCAGGAACTGGCGGACGAGAAGGCGAAGATCGAGGCCGAAAAGGTGGCCGCAGCCGAAGCGCTGGCCAAGGAGAAGGCCGCCGAGGATGCAGCCAAGGCTGAAGCGGAAGCAAAGGCAGCCGAGGCGCAGGTGGCTGAAGTAGCGACCGAAGAGCAGAAGTCCGAATAAGGTTTTCTGCAGACAAATTGCAAGGCCGGTCCTTGTGGCCGGCTTTTTTTTGTTGCGGTGGCATCGATCAAAACCGCTTGAACGCTTAGCCCTGCCAGCTTTGCCGAAACCAAAAGGTCTGATAATCTTCGCAATCACTTTCAGGGGCAAGTTGAAAGCGGGGAATGCCAGCATGAATGGTTACGGCCTATCGGGCGGCGGGCGTAGCGGCGCTGCCGCGCCACGTGGAGTTGCAACGCCACTGACCTTTGTCTTGCTGGCGCTCATCGTGATGTTTCACGCCGTGCCCGCGCAGGCGCAATTTCTTGGCACTTCGATCAAGGCGGAGTTGAACAGGGCGCTCGCGGCGGCAAAATTCGATTCGCTGAAGCAGCGGCTCAAGGATATCGACGCTTATTACGCGTCGGCTGCCTATTCGCCGATCTGGGTGAGCGGCAATAAACCGAACGCGAAAGCCGAGGAAATGGTCGATGCGCTCAACCTGTCCTATGAGGACGGTCTGCATCCTGAGGATTACGATTCCTTTGACCTGTTCGCAAAGATGGGAGCGACAGACGCGGCCGGGCTGGCCGATCTGGAAGTTCATCTGACTACCGCTGCGGTTTCCTACGCCCAGCACATGAATGCCGGCAGGCTCAGTCCGCGCAATATCAACCGCGAGAATGTGATCTATCCCGAGAGCGTTTCGGCAAGCACCATCCTTTCCAATCTGCGCAAGACGCGGTCGGTAAAGGCCTATATGCGGCTGCTCGCGCCGCACACGCCGCGCTATCAGCGGCTTCGCAATGCGCTTGCCGCCTATCGCAGGATCGAGGCCAATGGCGGCTGGACAAAGATACCGGGCGGCGACACGCTGAAACCAGGAATGGCCGATCCGCGCCTGAACGCCATCCGCAAGCGCATGACGGAAGCGGGGACGCTGCGTGCCGGCGCCTCATCGGGAGAGGTGTACGACAACGCGCTGGTGGCCGCAGTGAAAGAATTTCAGGACCGCAACGGATTGACGATCGACGGGGTTATCGGACCAGGTACGCTTAAATCGATGAATATTTCCGTCACCGAACGAATTGCGACCATGGAAGTCAACATGGAACGCAACCGGTGGATGCAGAACAATTTTGGCCCCTACCACATCTTCGCCAATCTGGCCGATCAGGTGATCAAGATGGTCAGGAACGACGACACGATCCATGCCGAGGTAATCCAGGTCGGATTGCCCTATTACCGCACGCCGGTGTTCACCGACGAGATGGAGTATATCGAGATCAACCCATACTGGAATGTTCCTTCTTCGATCGCGGTCAACGAGTACTTGCCGAAGCTGCGCCAGAACCCCGGCATATTGGCGGCTCAGAACATCTCGCTGCTTTCAAACGGCAGTGCGATCAGCGCCCATGGAGTAAACTGGTCGAGCTATGGCAAGGGCAACTTCCCCTTCAGGCTGCGTCAGGAGCCGGGACCAGACAACGCGCTGGGGCGTATCAAGTTCATGTTCCCCAACGACTTCAATGTCTATCTGCACGACACGCCGTCGAAGTCGAAGTTCAACGCGTCCTCGCGTTACTTCAGTCATGGATGTTTGCGGCTGCGGGATCCGCTGAGGATGGCTGAGATCATACTCGGACCGGAAGGCTGGAGCCGCAACAAAATCGAGGAGGTTGTGGCCAGCGGCAAGCGCACGGTGGTCCCCTTAAAGACCAAGATTCCCGTTCATATAGTGTATCTGACGAGCTGGGTGAACAAGGACGGCTCGGTGCATTTCCGCACCGATGTCTATGGCCGCGACAAGATACTGGCGGAGGCGCTCGCGAAGGTGCGCGGGCGGTAGTCGCCCGCGCCTAGCGGTTCCTATTGCACCAGCACAGGGTGGCTGCAGTCCACGCCGTGAACCCAGACATCAGCCTGTCCGAGTTTCACACCCAGCAGCGAAAGCAGGGTGTATAGCGTGTTGTCGAGCGGATCGACTGCAGGCTCCAGCATGGCACCGATCAGGTCACCGTTTATCGCCAGCGCACCCAGCCCCAGCGTCAGGCCCGAAATCTGGAGCTCGAGGTCGTTCAGCAGAGAGGTTGTGAGCGACGCTGTGAAGTCGTGCGTCGATACCGTCTTGGGATCGCCGGACTGTATTTCAGTGTAGTTGAAGCTTACCTGCGTCGGATTGGTGTCGGCGATCTCGGCATGCGCCTTGCCTTTGACCTTGAGCGACCCGACAGAAACGATTGCTGCGGGCTCGGCGGCGAGCGAAGTGTGGAATGAGGACAGCTTGGAGGTGTCCACATCGGCAATCCAGGCATCCGCGAGCCCGGGCAATACGTCGAGTTCAACCTTGGACTTGTTCTTGTCATAGGCGCTACAGGTGATCGAGCCGGGTGCGGCGCGCGAGTGCGCCAGTTCCACATAGACAGGCAGGCGCAGCTGTGCAGCACTCAGCAAACCTGAGCCGCCAACCTTCGCCTCCACCAGCAGGCGGGTCTGCGCGGTGCGCACGGTCTGATTGTCTTCCCCATAGGCAAACCATGCCGAACCCACCGGCGGTTCGCCGATGGCAAGGTTGGCATTCAACGCCAACAGTCCCGGCACCCGGGCGCCAAGATCGACGGCAATCTGGCTTGATCCGTTTGCGAGACTGGCCGCGGCGGCAAGCACTTCCATGACGCCCAGTTCGGCCTTCAGCTTGGAGTTGCCGCTACCGACCGGCTTGCTTCCCAACTCACCGGCATCGAAGAGGCCGGAAAGCACGAAGGCTTGCGGTGCGCCGGCAACCCCGTTGGCAATATCGAGAAGCGCGTTTCGCGCCATCGTGTCGGAAAAGGCCACGCTTGCCAGCGAACGGGCAATGAGCGGCAGATCGCCTTCCATGGCCAGCAAATCGTCATAAGTGACGCCGGTCACCTGTAGCCTTGTTGCCAGCGCGTTCAGAAACGGCAGCAGCTCGACGCGGGCATCGATCAAGGCTTCATAGTCCATCACATCGAGGCTGACCTGCGTACCGAGCAGGGCGTTGGTCGTGGCATTGAGGATGCCGCCTTCAAGCCTGGCCAACCGCGACCCGATGGAGAAGACGGCATTGGCGCGGGTGTACGCCACGGCGCTCGTCGTCATCGGCGGCGGGTCCATGAACATCTTGCCGAAATAGAGTGTCGCCGGCTTGCGCAACGTCACCTTGACGGCATTTGCCGGCAGTGCGCCGGGCTGAAAACGGGCACCGGGATCGATAGCAGGATCTGCGGAGTAGGCGCCTTTTTCGATCTTGACCTGCGTGGCGCCGCCGGGATCGAACGGTGTGTCGGGCAGGGGGCCGTCCGGCATGGTTACGACATGCTGCTCGCCATTGTCCGACAGGCTTGCCATGGCAAGCGTCTGCGCCTTGGAAAGATCGGTTACCGCGACCATGGCGGCGATGTCGGTGGCGTTTTGCTGGGCTCGCCTTTCGTAGTAGACGGCGCCTTCATCGGTTGCCA
>Ga0310345_10002974_pt1 | contig 16559 bp, 10 predicted proteins | sample HC15DNA20500_MG_FD_204667 | JGI IMG/M metagenome (GOLD analysis project Ga0310345, IMG submission 204667) | Marine microbial communities from station ALOHA, North Pacific Subtropical Gyre - HC15-DNA-20-500_MG | ecosystem: Environmental > Aquatic > Marine > Oceanic | place: Pacific Ocean: North... | reverse complement strand
CGGCCTCTAATATTTCCATAACATCTTGCCAACGTTTTTCATTTTTACTTCCTTCAATATTGGTGTGGGCTAATTCATCAATAATTACCACTTCAGGCCTCATGCTTAATACAGCAGCAACATCTAATTCTTCTAGCTCTTTACCCTTATAAAACAATTTTCGTCGAGGTATAATGGGTAATCCTTGTAGTAATGCTTCTGTTTCTATTCGTTGATGTGTTTCAATATATCCAATTTTAACATCTACTCCATTTTTTAGTAAAGCATGCGCTTCTTGTAACATGCGGTAAGTTTTGCCAACTCCTGCACTCATGCCTATGTAAATTTTAAATTTACCTTTCTTAGATCTTTTAATCAGGTTATAAAAATCTTGTATGGAAATATCATTATTGGCCATTAAAACAACATTTGAAGTGCTGTACAAATTGAAACATTATTATTAATCGGCATATTATTAGTTGTAAAATATTTATCGGAACTGTTTAAATATCTGGCTTCTATTCTCCACCATACATTGGGCAAGATTGATTGATTATAATTAAGTGAGTAACCAAAGGTATTAAACCCTTTATTGAAACCTTTTGGAATAATTATATTATTCGGATCATTGTAATTTTCAACCCGCAATGCAATTGCATTTTTTTCAGTTGGTTTCCATTGCAATATAACTACGTAGCCATACCAGTTATTCAATGTATTACTATACTTTTGTTTTTGTTGTAGCCCAATATCAAAACCAGTTGTTATTCCCCACTTAGAATTGAATTGAATAACTGTGTAGAAGTTGTGGAAATAGCGCATTCGCGAAATACTATCTGCATAAACGTTGCCAATAAATGAACTGCTATTGAACAAAACGGCCTTCGAAGGTTGAAAAGTAACCTGATGGCCCAAAGCAAGCGTATTATTCCCATCTATTCTATTAATAACTTGCCATCCATTCAACAATAGCATTGACAAATACCATTTTTGGTTTAAAGTGGTATAAGATAGGCGCACACCACTCTCATAATAAGGTGAGTTTTCTGCTAATATACTTCTAGTTAATGTCCAACAATCTTTTGATATTGCACTTTCAAAACCAATGTGTGAAGGGAAAATACCTGCATCAATCCATAATGCTTTTTTTGATAATAGTTTAATACCCAAATTGGCTTCAAAAACATTTTTCATTACACCAACCTCATTGGTGTAATTGGCATTGATATATGTACCGCTGGCAAAAGCCAAATTAGCTCTTACATTTTTTTCTGCCATGGAAGCTTTTATATACCCTAAATTTAAATTAACCTCATTGGTTCTGGTGTAATTATACAAAAAGATGGGGCGAGTATGGTTATTGGGATAGGCAAAATCATAGGTATAATACATATCAAGATATGCACTCAAATTCCATTTTAGTTTTGAGGAATCTGTTTGTGCATTTACAGCTACAGCTGAAAAATAAAAAAATAAAAATGCAATTTTTCGCATAAACGAATTAAAAATTTTACTGAGCATGATAACTTGCAGACAAATCATTTAAAGCAATATTCAATTCCAATACATTTACATAAGTAGTACCAAAAATGCCCAAAAATGGATGATGAATATGTTGTTGAATTAATGACTGTAGTATACCGGGTTGAAGATTGCGAACATGAGCAATTCTATTTACCTGAATATTGGCAGCTTGAACCGAAATATCGGGATCTAAGCCACTTGCACTGGCTGTAACCATATCAACGGGAATATTATTTACAGACACATCCGAATGATGTGTTTCAAACGAATCAATATTGGTCTGTATTGATTTTAAATAATCGTTATTGTATGGACCTTTATTACTGGCACCTGCTGCGGCTGCATTATAATTTACAGCGGAAGGTCGCGACCAAAAGTATTGGTCAGCATCAAACTTTTGTCCAACATCGCTATACATTCTTTTTCCTTGCACATTTATTATTGCAGGCTCGCCCTTGTTGGGTGTAATTTTTGCAACACCCCATATAATTGCAGTGTAAATAATGCTGCACAAAACCAAAAAAACAAATGTTAATCGTATAGCCGGAAATAAATAAGTTTTCATATCTATTTATATTAAAAAAAGTATGCAACAATTATATCAATGAGTTTAATACCTACAAAGGGAACTATAATACCCCCTAAGCCATAAATGAATAAATTACGGCGCAATAAAGCACTTGCTCCAATAGGCCGATAGGTAACACCTTTTAAAGCCAATGGAATTAATAAAGGAATGATAATTGCATTGAAAATAACAGCCGATAAAATGGCGCTTTGAGGGCTATGCAAATGCATGATATTAATTCCCTGTAATGCAGGAATGTATGAAATGAATAAAGCCGGTACAATAGCAAAATATTTTGCTACATCATTGGCAATACTAAAAGTAGTAAGTGTACCCCGCGTCATTAATAATTGTTTTCCAATTTCAACTACTTCAATTAGTTTAGTGGGGTCATTATCCAAATCAACCATGTTACCAGCTTCTTTGGCTGCTTGTGTACCGCTATTCATGGCAACACCTACATCGGCTTGTGCTAAAGCAGGGGCATCATTTGTACCGTCGCCCATCATAGCTACTAAGCGACCTTGCATTTGTTCAAACTTTATATAATTCATTTTATCTTCTGGTTTTGCTTCGGCAATAAAATCATCTACGCCTGCTTTTTCTGCAATGTATTTAGCGGTTAATGGATTATCACCGGTAACCATTACAGTTTTTATACCCATTTTTCTTAATCGGTCAAAACGCTCTTTAATACCAGTTTTTATAATATCTTGTAGCTCAACTACACCTATCACATTTTCGTTTACTGCTACCACTAACGGTGTACCCCCTTGCATTGATATAGATTGAACAATATGGGTAGCTTCATCCGGAAAAAAGGTGCCTGCTTTTTCGCAAATTCTTTTAATGGCATCAGCCGCACCTTTTCTTATATGTAGGTTATTGTAATCAATTCCCGAACAACGCGTTTCAGCAGTAAATGCAATGAACTTGGGGTTTTCTAATTGCTTTACCGATACATTTATGTCAGCTAACTCAATGATAGATTTCCCTTCCGGGGTTTCATCTGCCAAGGAACTATATACCGCCATTTGTTTAAAATATTCCTTGTCAACATTAGATAATGCATGAAAATGAGTGGCCTTTCTATTACCAATAGTAATTGTACCTGTTTTATCAAGCAATAGCACATCTACATCACCTGCTGTTTCTACCGCTTTACCGCTTTTTGTAATAACATTGGCTTTTAATGCCCTGTTCATACCTGCTATGCCTATGGCAGACAATAAGCCACCAATGGTTGTAGGAATTAAACAAACAAACAAGGCAATGAAAGCCGCAATGGCTATGGGCGTATGCGCATAATCGGCAAATGCTTTAAGTGTTATAGTTACAATGATGAATACCAATGTAAAACCTGCCAGCAAAATAGTAAGCGCAATTTCATTGGGCGATTTTTGTCGGGAAGCGCCTTCTACCAACTCAATCATTTTATCTAAGAAACTTTCTCCTGGATCGCTTGTAACTTTCACTTTTATCTTATCACTCAACACTTTAGTACCACCGGTAACGCTACTTTTATCTCCGCCCGCTTCTCTAATAACAGGTGCGCTTTCTCCGGTAATTGCACTTTCATCAATGGTAGCCAAACCTTCTATAATTTCACCATCGGCTGGTATAATATCATTTGTTTCACAAACAAATAAATCCCCTTTTTTCAACTTTGAAGCGGGAATGGTAATCACTTCATTCATAAAAATTTCACCTACGGGTAACACCAATTTAGCAGGTGAATCTTCCCGTGTTTTTCTTAAACTATTCGCCTGGGCTTTGCCACGTTCTTCAGCTATTGCTTCCGCAAAATTGGCAAACAATAATGTTATGAATAGAATAATGGTGATGGTTACATTATAACTTAGGCTGCCTTGCGATTTTTCTCCTAAAGCAATCCATATACAAACACATGCCATTACCGCAGTTCCTAACCATACCGTGAACATTACCGGGTTTAATATTAATGTGGCAGGATTTAATTTTAAAAAAGATTGTTTTAATGCACCACCTATTGATGCTTTATTGATTACTTTGTTTGTCATAATATTTAATTAATATGCCATACATATTTAGAAAGAAAAGTATTCGGCAACAGGGCCCAGTGTAAGTGCAGGGAAAAAGGACAATGCTGCAATAATGATAATTACAGCAATAATCATAATGCCAAATGTTGGGGTATCAATTTGTAAAGTACCGGCACCGGCAGGAATATATTTTTTTTGCGATAAAGATGCGGCAATTGCTACCGAACCAATGATTGGTATAAATCTGGCCAATAACATCACAATTCCATCAGCAATATTCCACCAGGCCGTATTCGCATTTAGCCCCGCAAACTCGCTACCGTTGTTGGCACTTGCTGAAGTAAATTCATACAACATTTCGCTGAAGCCATGATAGCCGGGATTTGATAACCATGCAGTATATTGTTGAGGATGATGCGCATACAAATAGGAAGCAATAGCGGTACCGGTTAAAATTAAGAATGGATGCAACAAAGCAACAATCATGGCAATTTGCATTTCACGTGCTTCAATTTTTTTACCCAATAACTCAGGTGTTCTTCCTACCATTAACCCACTGATAAACACGGCTAAAATCATGAAAATATAAAAGTTTAAAAATCCTACACCTACCCCACCATAAAAGGCATTAATCATCATTCCCAACATTGCACACATGCCTGATAGCGGCATAAAGCTATCATGCATGGCATTTACAGAACCATTACTGGTTACCGTTGTTGCAATTGCCCAATAGGCTGAAGCCATGGAACCAAAGCGAACTTCTTTTCCCTCCATATTTCCGGAAGTATTATTAATACCCCTTTTGGCAATAGCTGTATTCCCCTTAACCTCCATGCGAATGGTGGGAACAACCAAAAGAATAAATCCTAAGGTCATAATACCGAAAACAATCCAGGCTAATTTTTTTCTATTCAACATATACCCCATGGTAAAGATTAAAGCAATGGGCAATAAATAAATGGCCATTGTTTCAACCATATTGGTAAAGTAGTTCGGATTTTCCAGCGGATGAGCAGAATTGGGTCCAAAGTAACCCCCACCATTTGTACCCAGTTGCTTGATAGCAACAAAAGCAGCAACAGGCCCTTTACTAACTTGTACAGTATCACCTTGCAAAGTTGTAATGGTATCTTTACCCTTGAACGTCATGGGCACACCATTGTATAAAAAAATAATGGCCAATACAATGCAAATAGGCAATAATACTCGTGTACATGCACGAACAAAGTAAAAATAAAAGTTACCCAACGGTAAATTAATCCCTTCTTTCATGGCCTTAATAACCACAATAGAAATGGCTATACCACTGGCTGCGCTAATAAACTGAAAGAGCATTAATACCAATTGTCCTAAATACGACATGGCTGTTTCGCCTGCATAGTGCTGAATATTGGTATTGGTAATAAAACTGATAGCGGTATTAAAAGCCAAATCGAGTGGCATGGATGGATTATGATCGGGATTGAATGGCAGATGCGCCATATTTGTTAATACCAACATGGCCAATACAAACCAAATGAAATTAATCATCAACAATACCTTGATGTGTTGTTTCCAATTCATTTCAACATTTTCATCTATACCAATTAATCGATAAATGAAGCGATCAACCGGATTCAACACCACATCTAACCAGGTATTTTCTCCTAAAAATACCCTTCCCATATATCTACCCAATGGAATGGCTATTAATACAGCGATTATGAACATGGCAATTACACCATATAATTCCGAATAAGATTGCATTATAATTATTTTTAAACTTTAAAATTTTTCTACCTGACGTTTAATAAAATGCGCTTTAAAATTTTTCAGGATGCACAAGTACATAACACATGTAGATGAATACCAATATTGCTATAATAAAAACGATAAACATTTTTGAATAAAGATTTATGAAATGATGATATAATTCGTTTACTCGAAAATTAAATACAGGACTTAAAGCATCATTAAGAGGTATTCAGTTTGGGCATGGCTCATTCATTTTGGCATTACAGGTGGCAAATGAAAGACCAAAAACTTTCAAGATCAATGAAATACAGTACAGGACTTAATTATGAAATTTTTTCACTATTTCTGTGAAAAAAAACACCCTTTCAAATTGAAAGGGTAAGACTTTCGTTTTGAAAGGGGAACAATAACATTTATAGGTTGGAAATGGAAATTTTGTATTCGTCCAGTTTTCTGTAAAGAGTAGTTAAAGCAATATTCAATAAACGAGCGGTTTCCGTTTTATTACCATCGGTATATTGCAATACTTTTTGAATATGTGCTTTTTCAACCGAGGCTAAATCAAAAATACCGGATTGATGTATGGTATCTATATTAAAATCTTGCAGAAAATCAATAGGTAACGTATCGGGTTGCAAAACAGCTGAATCAGTTAAAATAACGCTTCGTTCAATTATATTTTTTAATTCGCGTATATTGCCTTTCCAAGTATGGTTTTGCAAGAGTTGGATATAATCGGGACTAATATTTTCTATTTTTTTGTTTGTTTTTTCGGAGAAGTGTTTTAGGAAATACAATGCAATATCAGGTATATCCTCTAATCTTTCACGCAAGGAAGGCAATTGAATTTGAAAAACAGAAATACGGTAATACAAGTCATCACGAAATTTACCATTTAAAATTTCTTGTTTTAAATCTCTATTGGTTGCAGCAATTAAACGTACATTCACTTTAGTAGGCACCGTATCGCCGAGCTTCAAAAATTCGCCTGTTTCAATAACACGCAACAGTTTGGCTTGTAAATCAATGGGCATTTCGCCAATTTCATCCAAAAAAATGGTTCCTTCATTGGCTTCTTCAAAAATACCTTTTGCATCTTTTGTAGCACCCGTATATGCCCCCATTTTATGGCCAAATAATTCATTTTCTAACAAATCTTTACTAAAAGCCGAGCAATTCACTGCGACAAAATTATTTTGTTGGCGCTTGCTTGCCTGATGAATAGCTTGAGCAAACACCTCTTTTCCTGTTCCGGTTTCTCCCAGCAACAAAACCGTTGCATCGGTTTGCGCCACCCTTTTAGCTGCATCAATTGCGTGTTGGATTACTGTTGATTTCCCAATAATACTATCAAACGCATATTTATGAACTAACTGCTTTTCCAGTTGCAGTACGCGTTTAGCCAGCTTTACTTTATCCATTGCCCTATGCAGTAAGGGAATAATTTTTAAATTATCATCACCTTTTGTAATATAATCAAAAGCACCACTTTTAATGGCCTTTACACTATCAGGAATAGTGCCATATGCCGTCATTAATATAATTTCAATGGTAGGGTACTTTTGCTTGATGTAAGCAGATAATTCAATACCATTTTCATCAGGTAATTTTACATCGCAAAGTACAATATCAATGTTTTGTTGTTCTAATTTTTTTAAGGCAGATTTACCATCTCCGGCCTGAAGCACTTCAAAGCCTTCCAGCGTTAACATTTTAGCCAATAAGTTTCTAAGCTTTACTTCATCATCAATTAATAAAATAGTGTTGGCCATATTCATGAAAATACATTCGTTATAAATGCTTTTAAAGCATACTAAATGTAAAAGTAAGTTGATTCTGAAAATTAAAAAAAGCCCCAACAAACAGTTGAGGCTTTTGGCTTAATGAATTAAACCTTCCGGAACCGGCTTTTGCAGCAAATATTTATAAATGAACTTGGTTTTTAAATTTTGAAAATCATCCCATTTAGCCGGCAAATAAGGCCATCCATGCCTCCCACCCGGGTATAACATCAACTCAAAAGGTTTCTTAACATCTTCCAATGCACTAATTAATTGTATGCTGTTTTGCATATGCACATTATCATCCATAGTACCATGTACAATTTGCAACATACCTTTATAATTGTTTACGTAATTTAAAACACTGCTTTTCCTATACCCTTCTTCATTATCTGCAGGTGTGCCCATATAACGTTCGGTATAATGGCTATCATACAACTGCCAATCAACCACGCTTCCACCTGCCATACCATAAGTAACCACATCAGACTTATACGTCAATGCTAAACACGTCATGTATCCACCATAACTAAATCCCGTAATGCAAATACGAGCAGGATCAGCACCTGCATTGTTAATAAACCATTTAGCCATAGTGCTGTAATCTTCCATTTCCCAATAACCCAAATTATGATACATGTAATTTACACCTGCCTTTCCAAACTGGCCACTGGCTCTATGATCGAAAGCTACTTGAATTAACCCTTCTTGTGCTAATAGTTCTCTGTTGGCAGTCCAATTCCATTTATCCCAAACTGTACCTGCATTCGGTCCGCCATAAATACTGATTAACATGGGGTATTTTTTATTTTTATCATAATGTGCAGGCCAAGTAACCAAAGCCGGCAACTCAAATAAACCATCTGCACTTTTAATACGTATAATTTCAGTTTTAGCAATAGCATAGTGGTCCATTTCAACACCTTTGGCATTACCTAACTCTTTTATTATTTTACCATTTACATCAACCAATGCCATACGGGCAGGGGTTTGTGTATTACTGTATGTGGTAATAAAATAATTGCCAAATGGTGAAAAATTAACGGAATGAGTATAATTTCCAAATGTTAATCGTTTTGGCGTACCACCATCAAAACTTATTTTGTACAAATCAATTCTGGCAGAGTTTTCTATACCCCTTGCAGTGAAATAAATCAGTCGATTCGGTTCGTCAATATATTCAATACCGGTTACAGTGTATTTTCCGTTGGTAATGGGGTGTTGCAAAGTACCATCCATGTTATAGAGGTACAGCATATTCCATCCGCTTTTATCACTTTGCGCAATATAACCTTTGCCATTTTTTAAAAAGTTAATGCGTCCACCTACCCTATCTTCTAAATCAATCCATGTTTTTTGCGTTTCGGTGTATACAGGTTTACGGGTACCCGTTTGTGTATTTATTTCGTAAATAATTAAACTGTCTTGTTTACGATTCATCCAGGGTAACCACAAACTATTATTATCACTGCGCCAAATAGGCCATCCAAAATACTGATCATCTTTTTCATTAAAATTTGCCCAAGTGGTATTACCGCCATTTGGGTGAACAAAACCAATTTTAACTTCAGGATTTTTATCACCGGGTTGTGGATAGCGGGTTTCTTCTAAATAACCATGTTTACCTTCGCTGCTGTAAATAGGGAAAATAGGCACCATACTTTCATCAAAGCGGGCATAAGCAAGGGTTTTACTATCGGGGCTCCACCAAAATGCCCGGTAATGTGTTGGGCGACCATAAATTTCTTCTAAATATACCCAACTGGCATAGCCATTTAAAATGGTAGAAGAGCCATCGAAGGTTAATTGCACTTCTTTTTGATTGGCTATATTGTAAGCATATAAATTATTGTTTTTGGTGTAAGCAATGAAATTGCTATCCGGTGAAAAAGTAGGATTTCTTTCCTGTGCTGTATCATGCGTAATTTGAGTGGGATTACCATTGATGAATAAAAACAAGTCGTTGTTCATAACAGTAACACGCTTTCCCAGTTGTGCATCTTTATTTTGTATGAATGGGGTTGTTGTATTTGTTGCAATATTATAGCGGAACATTTTAACATCGCTTCTAGTTTCGCCACGTTGTGCTAAAACCAATTCATTATTATTGAGCCACTCCATAACAGAAGGCAATGGTTGCATAAACCCTTTAGGTGGTTTACCGGTAACCAGTTCATGAATAGGAATTGTTTTTTGTTGTGCCGGCAAATAAGCTACCATACAGCAAGTTGCAGCCAGTAAGCCAAATATTTTTCTCATGTGTTTGAAAATTTGGAATGAAGGTAAAACACAAATACATGCTATGATGTACCATCTATAAAAAAAGTTGAGATGGGATTATACAAATGTTAAAATTTTTGTATTTTGGGGAAGAAAAAAGCCCCACATTGTAAGGTGAGGCGACTTAAATGTTTTCACAACGGAATAATCCTTATTGTGATTTGCTTTCAAATTATGACATAAAAATAATAAATTAATTAATTAAAGAAACAAATATGGGAAAAAAAATTTTAGGACTTGATTTAGGTACAACAAGCATAGGTTGGGCTTTAGTAAATGAAGCTGAGAATGACAATGAAAAATCATCTATAATTAAACTTGGAGTGCGTTTGAATCCATTAACTGTTGATGAACAGCAGAATTTTAAAAAAGGAAAAAGTATTACCACTAATGCCAACAGAACACTCAAACGGAGTATGAGAAGGAATTTACAACGCTACAAACTTCGTAGAGAAAACCTAATTGAGATTTTAAAAGAACACAAGATTATATTGGAAGAAACTAATTTATCTGAGAATGGAAATTATAGTACTTTTGATACACACAGACTAAGGGCAAAAGCGGCAAGTGAAAAAATTTTGCTAGAACAATTTGCCAGAGTTCTATTAATGATAAACAAAAAGCGCGGTTACAAAAGTAGTCGTAAAGCAAAAGGAACAGAAGAGGGAGCTTTGATTGATGGAATGGAAATTGCAAAAAAATTGTATAATGAAAATTTGACTCCCGGACAATTCTGCTTACAATTATTGAATAATGGGGAAAAGTATTTACCCGATTTTTATAGGTCGGATTTGCAAGAAGAGTTTGATAAAATATGGTACAAACAAAAAGAGTTTTATCCCGATATTTTAACGGATGAACTAAAAGAAAAATTACACAATAAAAACGAAAAAACAACCTGGGCAATTTTACAGGAACCGCTTAAACTTATAGGTGTAAAACGTACCACAAAAGGAGAAGCACAAAAAAAAGAAAATTTTGAGTGGCGTGTGAAAGCACTTTCCGAAAAAATAGATTTGGAAAGTTTAGCTATTGGACTTCAAAAAATAAATTCGCAAATCAATAGTTCAAGCGGCTATTTAGGGGAAATCAGTGACCGAAGTAAAGAGTTATATTTCAACAAACAAACTGTTGGACAGTATCAAATGAGTGTATTGGATAAAAATCCAAATGCGAGTTTACGCAATATGGTTTTTTATCGTCAAGATTATTTAGATGAGTTTAATACTATTTGGGATGAACAAGCTAAATATCACGAAGAACTGACCCAAGAACTAAAAAAAGAAATTCGTGATGTAATTATTTTTTTTCAGAGAAGATTAAAAAGTAAAAATGGATTAATTAGTTTTTGTGAATTTGAAAACCGAAAAATTGAAATAGAAAAAAATGGAAAAAAGATTACTAAAATTATCGGTAGTCGTGTTATTCCTCGCTCATCACCATTATTTCAGGAATTTAGAATTTGGCAAAAATTAAATGATATAGAAATTTTTCCCATAAGCGAAAAAAATAAAAAGACCAAACCGAATGCTAGAACATTGGAACTTAAAGAAAAAAATATTTTATTCTCAGAATTAAGCATAAAAGAAAAACTTTCAAAGACTGAAATACTTGCTTTGTTGGATTTACAAGATTTTGAGATCAATTTTAATAGCATTGAAGGGAATAAAACACAGGCTGAATTATTTAAAGCCTATCAAAAAATTATAGGACTATCGGGCTATGAAATAAATTCAAGACAATCTACTGAAAAAATTTTAACTGAAGTTTCAGAAATATTTAAAACGCTTAATTACAATGAGGATATTTTGCACCCAAATACAGAGACATTATACAAATTTTGGCACTTACTCTATTCGTTTGAGGGTGATAAATCAATTACAGGAAACGAAAAGCTAATCAATAAATTAAAAAACGATTACGGCTTTGAAAAAAAGGCTGCAGTTATTCTTGCAGGTGTGGCCTTTGAAAGTGATTACGGAAATTTGAGTGCAAAAGCAATCAAGAAAATATTGCCGCATTTAAAAACAGGCGAAAAATATGATGTGGCTTGTGCGCTTGCGGGTTACAGGCATTCGGCAAGTTCGCTTACAAAAGAGGAAATTGAAAACAAAATTTATAAAAACCGGCTTGATATTTTGCCGAAAAATCATTTACGAAATCCTGTTGTGGAGAAAATTTTAAATCAGATGATTAATGTAGTCAATACGATTATTGATACCTATGGCAAACCGGATGAAATACGCATTGAGTTAGCTCGTGAGCTGAAAAAAAGTGCAAAAGAACGGGAAGGATTGACTAAAGAAATTGATGATACAACAAAAAAGAATGAAGAAATTAAAACTAAATTGCAAAAAGAGTTCGGTTTAACTAATGTAACCCAAAACGATATAATTCGCTATAAATTATATGAAGAATTAAAAAATAACGGCTACAGAACACTGTATTCCGATACATATATACCTCAAGAAAAATTATTTAGTAAAGAATTTGATATTGAACATATCATTCCACAATCTCGATTATTTGATGATTCCTTTTCAAATAAAACTTTGGAGGTTCGAAGTATTAATATTGAAAAAGGAAATCAAACCGCCTTTGATTATGTAAAAGGGAAAGGGTATGATAATCTAAATGTTTTTTTAAACAGAATCATTTCTGTTTATGGAAAGAAAAATGAAAAAGACTTTGATTATTATAAAAAAGAATATGAAAATTCATTAATGAAAAAAGAAACAAGAGAAAAATGGAATAAGTTAACTGAAGTGGAAAAAAAAATACAGGTAATTAACAAATACTATTCTGGAAAGCTAAAAAAATTAATTATTACAAGTGAAGATATTCCTGAAGACTTTATTAATCGTGATTTATCAGACACAAGATATATTGCCAAATATGCTAAAACAATGTTAGGAAATTTAGTAAAAAATGTCGTGAGTACGTCAGGTTCAATAACTAAACGTTTACGTGAAGATTGGCAATTGGTTGATGTAATGAAAGAATTAAATTGGGACAAATACGAAGCAGTTCAATTAACCGAAGAGTTCACTAACAGAGACGGCAAAATAGTGAAGCAAATTAAAGATTGGACAAAACGAAACGATCACCGACATCATGCAGTAGATGCACTTACTGTTGCCTTTACTAAACGGCAATATGTTCAATATCTAAACAACTTGAATGCACGGAGTGACAAAAATTCAGTTATTTATGGTATAGAACAAAAAGAACTTTACCGAGACGATAAAGGAAAGTTGCTTTTTAAACCACCATTAAAAATAAAGGAATTTAGAGCAGAAGCAAAAAAACATTTAGAAAATACTTTGGTTTCTATTAAAGCAAAAAATAAAGTTGCTACCAAAAATATTAACATTACAAAGAAAAAAAACAGCATAAACAAAAAAGTACAACTCACGCCACGTGGGCAATTACATTTAGAAACTGTTTACGGAAGCCAAAAACAATACACAGTAAAACTAGAAAAAATTGGCACAACCTTTGACGAGGCAAAAATTAAAACTGTATGCAAGCCTGCATATAAAAATGCCTTGCTTAAGCACTTGCAGGAAAATAGAAATGATCCAAAAAAAGCATTTGGCCAAAAAAATACACTTACAAAATATCCGATTTATATTGATGAAGCAAAAAACCTTACTGTTCCCGAAAAAGTAAAAACGAAAAAGTTTGAAACTGTTTACACTATTCGTAAAGAACTTTCTCCCGACTTATTTAAAGATGCAAAAAAGAAAGATATTTTTGAAAAAGCATTAGGTGAAGCTACCAATCTATCTGAAAGAGAAATTGATAAAGCCTATGACAAGGCCATTGAATTTATTTTTGATAAGGGCATTAGAAAAATATTAATTGAACGATATAAAAAAACAAAACTAGAAATAGAAGAATATAATAAAAGAGTTGAAAAGAAAGAACAAAAAAAAGTATTAGAAACCGCATTTTCCAACCTTAGCGAGAACCCAATTATAAACAAAAATGGTAAATCAATAAAAAGAGTAACTATTTCAGGTATTAGCAATGTACAAGCACTACATACCAAAAAAGATCATAATGGAAAATTAATCTTAGATGAAAATTGCAAGACACACCCTGTTGATTTTGTAAATACTGGCAGCAACCATCATGTAGCTATATTTCGAGATAAAGAAGGCAACTTACAAGAAAATGTAGTATCTTTTTACGAAGCAGTTACACGCCGAAATCTAGGATTACCAATAATTGACGAAGAATTTAATATTAAAGAAGGTTGGCAATTTTTGTTCAGCATGAAACAAAACGAATACTTTGTTTTTCCTAACGAAAAAAATGGGTTCAGCCCAAAAGACATTGATTTGCTAAATCCTGATAACTACTCATTGATAAGTCCGAATTTATTTAGAGTACAAAAAATTTCCACAAAAAATTATATGTTCAGGCATCACCTGGAAACTTCCGTTAGTGAAAATAAACTATTAAGAAAAGTGGCTTGGGAGTTAATTCAAACACCAAATAAATTAAAAGGGATTATCAAAGTTCGATTAAATCACATTGGGCAAATTGTATATGTAGGTGAGTATTAGGAATCATCACAAAAGCATTTTCAAACATATTTCATTTTTGGGTAATCAATCAAACATTAACTTTGAAAACAATTAATTGATTAATAAAAAAATCTGTTTGGAAATATGCTTCATTACACAAAGGGCTTAAATAGAATTAATTTAGACCAACTAATTATTTAGACACTTTAAAAATGGTATCATTTTATTTCTCATGGATAATCGTCAGGAAATATTTAGCTAAAATTTAGATTATTTGAAAAAAATTATGACAATTACAATCCACATATTTAAACTTACCGTTTTATGTTATACATCGCTATATAAAAAAATGGTCATAAATTAATTTTCCACATGCTCAAGCGCACCCTTTGCATAGAAAACCCATGTCATTTAAAATGCAACTTAGAACAGTTGGTGATTAGCTATACCCATATTAAAGGATTAGAAGACCGGCAGGATAAAACGATACCTATAGAAGATATTGGTGTATTGGTGATAGAGCACCCTCAAATAACCATTACCCATTTTTTATTAGACAAACTGGTGGCTAACAATATTGCCGTAATTACCTGTAATGCAAACCACCACCCCAGCGGTATGCTTTTATCCTTAGAAAGCCATACACTGCAAAGCGAGCGCTTTAAAGCACAAATAAATGCCAGTGAACCTTTAAAAAAGCAATTATGGCAACAAACGGTTAAAGCCAAAATAAAAAATCAGGCTGTAGTATTACAAAGATGGCACGCATCTGCAGGATATTTGAATACGGCTCAGCAACAAGTAAAGAGCGGAGATGCCGATAATGCTGAAGCAAAGGCAGCCGCCTACTATTGGAGCAACTTATTTCCAGCCTCCTGGCAGTTTTTTAGAAACCGAGAAGGTCCACCGCCGAATAATTTATTAAACTACGGCTACGCCATTATAAGGGCAGCCATGGCCCGTGCCATTGCGGGAGCAGGTTTATTGCCCACATTAGGCATTTTTCATAGAAACCGATACAACGCCTATTGTTTGGCCGATGACATGATGGAACCCTATCGCCCATTTGTAGATGCCATCGTGCGTCAGATTATTCACGAAACCTCATTGGTAACTACATTAACCCAAACATTGAAAATTCAATTACTAAATGTATTAACCCAAGATGCCACTATTGATAATCAAACCAGCCCATTGATGATTGCTATGCAAAAAACGGCATTTTCGTTAAGTAAATGCTATACCGGTGAGCTACGTAAACTGTCCTTTCCTGAGCTTCAAAAGGCTATTTAAACAAAAGAGACGTTCAGTTTAAAATAAATCACTTTTTAAAATCGTTTTTATTAGTAAATATCAAGCATTCATCCATATTGGCCAATATGGCGGCACAGCAAAAAAATGCAGAACGATTTAATGCCTATAGAATTATGTGGGTAATGGTATTTTTTGACCTGCCAACAGAAACCAAGGCAGAAAGAAGAGCAGCCCAACAATTTCGAAAAAATATGTTGGCTGACGGATTCATTATGTTTCAATTTTCCATTTACCTCCGCCATTGCCCCAGTATGGAAAATGCCACCGTACACATTAAACGCGTAAAAAAGAACCTGCCGGAAAAAGGACATGTAGGTATAATGACCATTACCGATAAACAATTTGGCATGATGGAACTATTTCAAGGAAAAAAAGAAGCACCGAGCCAACCTATTCCACAGCAGTTAGAATTGTTTTAAATATACAGAAATAAAAAAGGAGGCAAATACGCTAAGCATGCCTCCTAAAAATTTCATTTTTTTTGTTCTATTTTCTTTGAAAATGCCTGTTGGCATTGCATTTCCGCCTAAGCTGTTGTATTCAAAGATCGAACAAAAAGAATTTGAAAGCAAATCACAACCATCTGATAGCATTACGTTAATACCTTATAGTTGTATTCAAAGATCGAACAAAAAGAATTTGAAAGCAAATCACAACTAAGACACCTTCAGGAGGCTATCATATAATGTTGTATTCAAAGATCGAACAAAAAGAATTTGAAAGCAAATCACAACTAGTGTTTACCGCTTATAACCAAATAAATGGTTGTATTCAAAGATCGAACAAAAAGAATTTGAAAGCAAATCACAACTGACTCAAA
>Ga0310345_10002972_pt1 | contig 16563 bp, 10 predicted proteins | sample HC15DNA20500_MG_FD_204667 | JGI IMG/M metagenome (GOLD analysis project Ga0310345, IMG submission 204667) | Marine microbial communities from station ALOHA, North Pacific Subtropical Gyre - HC15-DNA-20-500_MG | ecosystem: Environmental > Aquatic > Marine > Oceanic | place: Pacific Ocean: North... | reverse complement strand
GCTGGCGAGACTCGAGGGAGGAATCCTGTCACGGATTGACGACATGGTCTGCGTGAGTGGGGTCAATATCTACCCCTCCTCAATTGAGTCAGTGATACGAAATATTAAGGAGATAGTCGAGTATCGCGCAACAATTAAAGCGCAGGGGGCACTGCGAGCACTGGCGGTCGAGGTCGAGATCGATCCAGCGGCGCCTCAACCTAACGAAATTTGCCAACGCGCCGCACGTGCTCTCCGCGAAGCGCTCGGTCTGACAGCACCGGTCACCGCAGTCTCTACCGGGACGCTCCCGCGTTTTGACATGAAAGCCAGACGGTATCTCGTAGTACCATAGTCGCTTTAACGGAGGCTGGAGCGATCTGAATTAGATAGTCGGTTCAACTGCCGAAGTCCACTGTTCTTCAAATTACAATGGAGCGCCATGGCCCTTATTCATCGTAAAGTGAGTCCCGTTTCACAAATACTAGTCGCGTTGGTGATGCTCTTACTCGGTACTGCTTGCGGAAGCGGAGAAAATTCTAACGACACCCAACCATCACGAGTTTTTCTGAGTACCGGGACAGCACCTCCAGGTGGAGCGTTCTTTGTCGTCGGGAGTGCCCTTTCCGAGGTCGTCAACGAGTTCGGATCGAACTACGGATATAACGTCACCGCTGAAGCAACGAGTGGCTCGCAAGAGAATATTCGAAGACTCGCGAGCGGCGAGCTAGACTTCGCATTGTCTAACGCGGCGATCACCTACTTTGCCGTCCGGGGTGAATCAGGCTGGGACAGAACATATCCCATGCGTGCGGTCATGACCCTCGCACCAAACGTAGCACTCTTCATCGCCCAAGCTGGCGACAACATTAGTGCATTAGACGAATTGCGTGACAAACGAGTGACAGTCGGACCTGCTGGTGCCGGCTTCGAGTATTTTATCCGACCGCTACTAAATGCACATGGCATCACCTATGATGATTTCAGTCCGCTCAACGCCACACAGCAGGGTGCGGTGGACATGCTGACCGACGGCTCAGCTGATGCCGTATTTCTTGGTGGCGCAGTTCCCACAGCGTCGATCACACAAGCGTCAGCATCTATGGAGATTGTGTTTCTGCCATTTGGAGAAACCGAGAAGGAACAACTGGTCGATGAATTCGTCTTTTTCAGCCCTGCAACTATTCCGGCTGAGACCTACAGGGGCCAGTCCGAACCTTTTGAGGGGCTCGATGTCGGCTCGATGCATCTCATCACGTCTGCGAATGCCAAGGACGATCTCGTGTACAACGTGACTAAGCTTCTCTACGACAACCGCGAACGGGTGGTCGAGAAACACGCGGCTGGACGGGCGATTAACCCCAATAACGTCGTTCGCGATACCGGGACGGAATTTCATCCTGGAGCAATCCGCTTCTATCGTGAGATCGGGATCTGGGTGGAGTGACGCCTTCATCTAACAAACAATCGACGATGACGAACCAGCTCACCACGAGCGTGGTTGGTGTCCTACTCTGTATCTTTACGCTGGTCGAGGTCAATTACCCGTTCTTAACTCCTCAAAGCCGACTGGCCATTTTTGCCCTGCTGGGTTTGGCTCTCTGTTTCTGGAATGTACCAATCCATCCAACATTGCGAGGACATCAGATCGGTCGATTGGCAGACAGGGCGTTGGTAATACTCGCGCTCCTTTGCTGTGGTTATATAGCTGTCCAAACCGACCCACTATTTAGCAAGTGGTGGGTGGATGGACAGTCCCTAGGCAATCGAGCTGGATTTGAAACTGCCATTGACACAACGATTGGTCTAATCGGCCTCGCGGTAGTAATCGAAGCGGCACGACGGACATTAGGATGGGCACTACCACTCCTTTCTGGCGCGTTTTTAATCTATGCGTACTTTGGGTCATCCTTTCCGTCGTGGTTGTTTCCCCACCGCGGTTATTCAGTCTCGCGGATCGTCGCCCAGACTTTCCTGCACAGCCAAGGTATCTTTGGCGTAGCGTTGAACGTCATGTTCACGTACGTATTCTTATTCGTCATCTTCGGGGCGTTTCTCGAAGCTACAGGCGCCACACGCTTTATTGTTGATTTCGCCGACCGCATGTTCGGGAAAAGTCCCGGAGGACCAGCCAAAGTAGCGGTTCTTAGCAGTGGCCTAATGGGGTCACTCTCTGGTAGCGCAGTGGCTAATACCGCTACAACCGGCACGTTCACTATCCCTATGATGCGTAGCGCAGGCTTTAAACCAGTCACGGCAGCTGGTATTCAAGCAGCTGCAAGCTCTGGTGGGGCCCTCATGCCGCCAGTGATGGGTGCGGGAGCGTACATGATGCTTGAAATCATCGAACCGCCCGTAACCTATCTGGAAATAGTCCGGGCCGCTCTCATCCCAGCGATTTTGTACTACCTCTCACTCCTCTTGATTGTTCACTTTCATGCGCGGCGCGTGGCCGTTGCGACAGCCGACACATCAGCACCGATCGAACGACCGATTCAGAGCAAACCATTCGAAGGAGTAGTTTTCGCGACTGCCTTGGGTAGTCTGATTCTATTTCTTATCCTCGGTTACACAGCGTTCCGTGCGGTGACACTTTCACTCGCTACGATCATTGTAATTAGCAGCTTTAATCAGAATACCCGGCTCAAGGTCGGCAAAACTTTACAAGGTCTCATTAAAGCAGCCCGTGATGTAGTACCGCTCGTATCGGCTGCGGCATGCGTTGGAATCATTATTGGGATCGTGACACTCACCGGAATTGGCACTCGCCTCCCGGCCACCATTATCCCCCTCGCCGAACAAAGCCTCTTCCTCGCACTGGTCCTGATTATGCTCTCTTCAATTATCTTGGGAATGGGACTTCCTTCAGCGGTCTGTTATCTATTAATGGCCACGCTTATCGGACCTGTGCTCGGAGATCTTGGCGTGATTCCACTTGCTGCCCATTTGTTCATCTTCTACTTCGGAATGATGTCGATGGTGACACCACCGGTAGCACTTGCGGCGTATGCCGCGTCATCAATTGCCGGAACAAGAATCATGCCGACCGCTTTCGCGGCATTTCGTTTCGCACTTGTGGGATTCACGCTGCCGTATATGTTTGTGTACCGTCCTGAGTTGTTACTGCTATCTAATACAGGTGAACCGTTGGGTTTGCTTGCTGTACTGGCACCTGTCTCAATCGCCATCCTTGGTGTGACTTGTTTTGCGGCGGGAATCGCAGGACAACTGCGTAATCCTCTCCCTTTGGGCCTCCGCCTCGCCGTGTTTACGGCGGCGGGACTACTCCTTGCACCCGGCTCAACACAAATCTTGGGAAGCGGACTGCCAGTCACGGTCCTCGACATCACTGGCGTAGGGGTCTTCGCAGCTGTTTGGGTACTTAACAAAAACAGGTAGAGATTTTTAAAAGTTAGGAATTCTATTCGATATGAATTTGGGTACGCTGTCCAGCGGGACTCATGATTCAGACACCATTTTGATGAAACGTCTCAGGAAAAAATAGACCGCGATGAAAATTCGATCGATTGATGCATTAGAAGTCTTAGATTCTCGAGGGAACCCCACAGTGGAAGCCAATGTTCACCTCGCCAGTGGTGTCACGGCATCCGCACTGGTCCCATCGGGCGCGTCCACAGGAGAACGTGAAGCAACCGAACTCCGCGATGGTGACCCAAGCCGTTATCGGGGGAAAGGGGTTCGAAAGGCAGTTTCCAATATCAAAAATGAGATCAGCGACGCACTTTCTGGCTTTGACGTGACAGATCAGGAAGGTCTGGACCACCGGATGATTGACCTCGATGGGACACCAAACAAATCCCGTCTGGGGGCTAATGCAATTCTCGGTGTCTCGATGGCCGCAGCAAGAGCAGGTGCGAAAGTCGCGGGATTACCACTGTACCGTTATCTTGGCAGTCAAGACTCCGTTCTCCTCCCCGTACCCTGTCTCAACGTGATTAACGGGGGACGACATGCCGACAACACCGTCGACTTTCAGGAATTCCAGATCGCTCCACACAACGCAACCTCATTCAGCGAAGCGATACGAATGGCGGTGGAAACTTTCCACGCGCTAAAAGATCTGCTCAAAGCCAATGGGAAAGCGACGGGGGTGGGTGATGAAGGGGGATTCGCACCTGATCTCGGTCGCAACCAAGACGCTATCGAGTTCATCCTACAAGCTATCGAGCGGGCTGGGTATCGGCCGGGCACAGACCTCGTATTGTGTCTAGATCCAGCAACGAGCGAAATGTGGAATGATGGGCAATACGTCTATTTCAAGTCAGATCAAAGGTCGGCAACAACCGCCGACATGATCAACCTGTGGAAATCATGGGTCGACGCGTACCCCATCGTATTGATCGAAGACCCGTTAGCAGAAAACGATTGGGATGGATGGACTCGTCTCACTCAAGAACTCGGAGAACGGGTGGAACTGGTTGGAGACGACCTCTTTTGCACAAACGCGAGCATTCTTCAAAAGGCTATCGACCGACACGTCGCAAATTCAGTGCTCATCAAACTCAATCAGATCGGCACAGTTTCTGAAACGCTAAACACCGTGCATCTAGCACAGCAACACGGATACGGAGCATATGTGTCACATCGTTCTGGTGAAACTGAAGACACCTTTATCGCTGACCTCTCGGTGGCTACCAGTTGCGGTCATATCAAAACGGGCTCAGGATGCCGAGGTGAACGGATCAGTAAATTCAATCGCCTACTTCGAATAGAAGCAGAACTCGGCGATTCTGCCCAGTATGCCGGGTTGTCAGGCTTTAGACAGACCGCTGTCAGTTCTTAGAGAAACCGCGAGCGCACGTCGCGAAACGACATGCCTGCTTGCCTACTCAAGAAGATATCAAGACGATTGGAAATAGCGTAACAAGGTGGCATCACTCGGACGCCGAGTGACCCAAGACACACTCACCATCAGGACAGCAGACCCGAGCGTCATCGGCACGACTGGCATGAATCCCCAGATGGCCGTTCCTCCTGGTGTCCGAGTCACGATGTCAATTGCCCCTATCGTCCAGAAGGATGCAACGCTACCGGGCGGCGGCGCAGGAACCATTGCCTGAAATACGGCAATTCCCAACACTGAGACCGCAGTCCACAACGTGACCGCAAGCGCACCCCATTTTGTACTGCGCTTCCAGAAAAGTGCAGCCACGAGAAGCGGAAACAAAGACGCATAACCAGAGAACGCGTACTGGACCGCAAGATTAAAAATCCCTGGCGGAGCTCGGAGTGCGATCAGATATGCCACCCCGGCAATAAGCACAACAAACAGTCGACCCGTCTGAACCTGTGCGCGCTCACCAAATCGGCGCGTGCCACCATAGAACGCAAACACATCCTTGGTGAACATGGTCGATAAAGCCAATATTTGTGAGTCGCTAGCCATAACAGCGGCCATGATACCGGCGCCAAGAACCCCTGCGAGCCACAGCGGAGCATAGTGTTGAAGCATGAGAATTATGACGTCATCACCACTTGCGGCCTGTTGCAAATTAGAGATCTGCGCTGTGGTCAACGACGCATCACCTGCAGCAAGCAGTGTCCGTGCGTCAAGCTTAGAAGCAATCGCTGCGACATCCCCCATAGCATTAGCCGCCACACCGAGAAAGACGCAGGGGAGCCAAATTGCAAGGAGACACAGAGGATAGAAGACAACCGTTTTCTTGAACTGCTGCATCCGACGTGCAGTCAGGCAAAAGATGATGATGTGGGGAAAGACAATCGTCGACAACGGGATAAAGGTATAGCTCAGGAAGAACCGTGGTGGGACCCTTTCTCGCGTGAGGAGCGAAGCAGTCAAGTCGTCTCCCAAGAGCGACTCCATGGCTTCGGGAAATCCCCCGACACTTGAGCCGACCAAAATCAGTGCAGCCGCGCCAAAGCAAAGAAACATAACTGTTTGAAAGGCATTAACCCATGCTGTTCCGCGCATCCCACCAAAAAAGACGTAGCTCATCACCACTACCGCCACAATTCCCCCGCCCAACCAATACGGAACTATGCCACCACTTACAGCACTAAGTGTCATACCACCGCCCATCACGGCAATGATGATGTACGGAACAAGAAGTACTGCCTGTAAAGTGAAGATCGCAGTACCGATGTGAGCACACTCCCAGCGGTCGCGGAACATCTGTACGGGGGTAATGAATCCATGACGCTTACCTAATGCCCACATCCTGGTCCCGATCAGGAATAGCGATGTGGGAATAATCAAGGCTGAAGACGATGCCATCAGTCCATACGTGACAATCCCGTTGGAAAACGCATGACCCGCTGATCCCAAGATCGTGAAAGCGGTCATGTTTGTGCCAAAAAGCGACAACAGAAAAACAGTCGGCCCCAGAGATCTGCCCGCCAAGAAGTATCCTTCTGCGTCTCGTTGAGTGTGCCGGCGAAACGCGAAGATTCCGATATAGAGGATCACCCCGAGGTAAGTGAATACGACTAAGGCTGGAATCACTGCATGTCCTCGGGAAACGACCGCTCTACATCCTCAGATTTAGTCGCCTTCTCAACATCGCGTTCAATCTCGAGTGGCCAAGCGTATCGAATCAAAAGCAACATCATCAGGCAAATAGCAACTGTGTACACTGCGTGATAGAAGAGTCCGATCGGGAGGAACCCAAAGACTAGTGGGCGGGCAACATCCCAGAACCATGTATCCTGATGGAGGAAATACAGGACGACCAAACCCAGAGCGAGTAGCCAGCGTACCATCGTAATAAAAGACACTAGCATATTAGTAGTTTACCCCCACGAACACAGACCTAATCTCGAGGTTAACCCTGCTCCAACACATCACTCTTCGAACCGAAATAACTGGTCAGCCCACCAGTCCAACTTTCCAGTTTGGCATCACGCTCCATGAACCGAGATTGCTTCGGTGAGAGCAGAACACTAGAATGTTTCCGCTTCGTACAGAGGAGAGGAGATTAATTTATGAGCTCATGGTTACCATTCGTTCTTCTTACAGTTTTGAGTTGGGGAACATACATTCCCACACTTCACAAGGGTCAACTTGCATTAGGTGGCAGCGGTATCCACGCATTTTTACTGGTGGGCGTTGCATATCTACTAGTCGCCATCGCAATTCCCGGTACCATCGTCGCGCGTGCAGGTAGTTGGAACGTTTTCACGCCAAGCGGTGTGGGATTGACTCTTGGGGCAGGCACCCTCGGCGCCTTGGGAGCGCTGGGAATTGTGTTGGCACTCGTTAACGGCGGCAAGCCAACTGTCGTGCCTCCTCTGGTCTTCGCCGGAGCTCCGATAATAAGCATCTTCGTCGCGATGCTCTATACCCCCCCCCGAGAGAGTCCATCTCCCTTGTTTTTTCTAGGTATTGTCATGGCGGCGGCTGGCGTAGGACTATTCATGGCGAATCGACCCAATTAACGAGTGATCCGACGTTCGCCGATAGCCCAAAGATACTTGGTCGTTCGGATAAAGATCTGCCCTTCTGAAATGGCAGGAGAACTGAGACAGTAGTCCTCCAATGGGTTCCTAGATAGCTCTTCAAATTTTGGTCCGGCGGTAAATACAGTCGTCAACCCATCTTCGTTGGTAGCGTAAAGCCTGCCATCAGCCAACACCGGCGACGAGCTGTACGTCCCGGGCTGGAGCCGCTGCTGTCCGTAAACGAGTTCTCCGTTTTTCGCGTCGTGGACGTACACGATTCCCTGATCATTGACAATATAGAAATACTGGCCATCAGTCACTGGAGTCGGCACATCCGGTCCATTCTCAGTCTGCCAGACGACATGTGAATCCAGCACATCACCGCGGCCACTCGCTCTGAGAGCCAGTAGGGGACGCACGCGGGTTGGAGCGTAGATCATATCGCCATGGATGACGGGTGAAGCAACGAGCCGATATGCGCCGCGCCGTCCTGGATTCAATCCATCGACACGCCACAATTCAACTCCAGTCTCAAAGTTGTGTCCGGTAACCACATCTCCTCCTGTGGTCACAATTTCTGCCATGCCATCACGCCAAAGTAGCGCCGGTGTCGTATACGAATCCGGTGATTCACGTATTGCCTCGGTGGGCCGCTCCTGACGCCATTCCGTAACACCAGAGTCAGCATCGATCCGAAGCAAATACGATGCTTCGTCTGTCTTCATACCATGGAGCACCTGCAGATAAAGCGCTCCGTCATGTAGTAGAGGTGAGGACGCATATCCCCAGTTCAACCCGAACGGTCCGTAGTCTTTCGGTACATCGCGCATCCATATCTCATTCCCAGCGTAGTCGAAAGCCTTCAAGATACCGGTACCGGTCATTATCCAAACACGCTGTCCATCGGTAACCGGCGACGGAGAAGACATGTTCTGCTTTCGTTGGCGGCGATTACCCGAGCTCAGAAACCGTTTCCAGAGCGGCCGTCCCGTATTTCGATCGACGCTCCAGAGTTCAAGTGTGTCCCCATTAGCAATACTGAGAAAAACCTGTTCTCCCCAGACAATCGGAGTGGACCCACTCCATTCGGGCATCTCTAGCTTCCACGCAACGTTCCTCTCCGTGTCCCATGACACCGGAAGTCCAACTTCCGTACTTATTCCATTTCCTCTCGGTCCGCGCCAACTTGGCCAATTTTCAGCCAATGTCACGGCCTCAGCTGTCAGCAACACAACCAACCCGACGACACACCCCACCCGGAGTCTCCCGACAACATCCACCAAGTGGTAGAACTCTGTCCTAAGAACCAGACACGTTTTTGTGGCGATTCGCCAAGTAAAGTAAAAATGCATATTGAAGAGCCGTCTCGCGATAACGTTGATAACGACCTGAAGCCCCCCCGTGCCCCGCATCCATGTTCGTTCGGAGTAACAAAAGCTTGTCACCGGTCGTTAGCGACCTAAGCTTAGCTACCCACTTAGCTGGCTCCCAGTACTGAACCTGGGAATCGTGGAAACCGGTCATAACCAACAGGTGCGAATATGTTTGGGCTGACACGTTGTCATATGGCGAATATGACTTGATGTACGAATAGAAAGACTCCTCCCAAGGATTGCCCCATTCATCGTACTCTCCTGTCGTGAGCGGAATTGTTTCATCAAGCATCGTCGTCACAACATCCACAAATGGTACGTGTGCAACGATTCCGTGAAACAGATCCGGCCGCATGTTGAGAATCGCTCCCATCAGCAATCCCCCTGCGCTTCCACCCATCGCAAACAGTCGGTCCGCGGTCGTGTAATGCAAATCAATTAAACGCTGCGCGCATGAGATAAAGTCCGTGAAGGTATTCTTCTTGTTGAGCAACTTGCCCTCGTCATACCATTGGCGTCCTAGCTCTTCTCCACCTCGCACGTGGGCAATCGCAAAAATGAAACCCCGATCAAGCAAACTGAGCCGCGGCGAGTAAAAATTTGCATCTGTGCTAATCCCATACGCCCCGTAACCATAGAGCAATAGTGGACTAGTGCCATCGCGAGGGGTATCACTACGAGCCACAAGCGAGATAGGAATTTGTGTGCCATCCTCTGCGGTGGTGTACAGACGCTCAGAGCGATAGTTCGCCGGATCAAAGTTGCCAAGAACCTCCTCACGCTTGAGTAAGGTGCGCTGACGAGTCACCATGTCATAGTCAAAGATTGATTCCGGCGTGCTCAGGGAACTATAGCCAAACCGCAAGACGCAGGTGTCCGAGACACGGTTGTGTTCGTCGATGTAGGCATCATAGACGGATTCGGGAAACTGGACTTCGTGCTCGCTATTTCCCACCCACGACCTAACTCTCAATTGCACTAGCCCGTTGAACCGTTCCTGCAAAACCAGGTGATCACGAAACAGTTCAAAGCCCTCTAGTAACACCTCAGCGCGATGCGGCACGACCTCCCGCCAATCGTCGCGTCCAACCCTTAAGGTGTCAGTTTCAATTAGTCGAAAGTTTTTTGCTCCAGCGTTGCTCCGAATGTAGAAGCGATCACGATAGTGATCGATGTGATACTCGTGACCTCGCTCCCGAGCCAGGAAAACCGTGAATGGTCCACTGGGATGATCCGCGTCCAAGTAGTGATATTCCGTAGTGAGAGTATGAGAAGAACCGATTAAAACATATCGTTTAGACCGACTCTTCCCAACTCCACAACTAAATTCATCATCCTTTTCCTCATATACAAGCTCATCAGTAGACACATCTTGACCACAGGTATGCCGATAAACCTGGTACGACCGTAGCGTCGTTGGATGTTGGCGCGTATAGAAAAGGGTCTGGTTATCGTTAGCCCACACGGCATTGTTCGTCACATCGGAAATGAGGTCCGGCAGATCCTCTCCGCTAGCAAGGTCCCGACAGCGAATCTCATACCTACGTCGGCCAACCGTATCGACAGCGTACGCTAGAAGATTTTCGTTCGAACTGACGGCAAGCAGCTCAACGTCACAGTATGGATGACTGGAGGCAATCGCGTTGACATCGAGAATCATCTGCTCGGCTTCAGACGCGAAGTTTCGTCGGCAGTAAACTCGGTACTCTCGGCCGTCTTCATAGCGCCAGTAGTAACGGTGAGTGCCTTCCTGATAGGGCACCGATACATCGTTTTGCTTAATGCGCCCTTTTATCTCCTCGAACAGTTGCTTTTGGAGGTCGTCAGTATGACCGAAACACTCGGTCAAATACGCGTTTTCGGCTTCCAAATAGGCGACCGTGTCAGGGTCATCACGGTCTCGAAGCCAATAATAGTCATCGACACGCACATCTCCATGATTCTCAAGACGGCGAGGGCGTTTCTTAGCTAACGGTGGCTGCATCGCTGGTCGGTTAAAAGATCTTCCTATGGGGTCTTGATCGGCGGAGCCGGTCGTTCAGGTAGCACTCGTGGATCACTCCGAATCATCGTCATGATTTCATCAACTGCCCTTTCGAGTTTCGGATCCAATCCGGCGATCACCGACTTCGGGTCGTTGGCAACTACGATATCCGGTTCGACACCGAACAATCGATACAAAGATTGCCACACGCTGTCGCCCCTTCCGTCTCTATTTGCGAGGAATGTAGAACACTTACTCGCTGCGAAGTGTCCGTAAAAGCGGTGCGCGAAGAGCCGAAATCGTTGCAGCCAGCGACGCAGTTAGACCTGTTGCAACGACAACCAGGAGCAATCCGCCCAATGACAACAAGGGCAGCCCTCCGCCTCTCTCGATCCACGCCGGTGCGATAGCCACCAGCGCAGACACAGTTCCGGACAACACACCGACGAAGAGTAGAAAGGCGTTTTCAGCCACGACCATTAGTGATATATGGCCAGCGTTGTATCCAACGGCGCGCAGGAGTGCCAGCTCTCGTCGTCGCTCCAGCACATTTCGAAGGAGCACCGCTCCGAGACCGAACGTACCGAGGATCAATCCGAGACCACCGAGAGTCTGAAAAGTAGCAAGGTAAGTGTTTTCGACTCGATGAAACGTGGCGAGGCGCTCGCCTGCCGACACAACATCCAATCCAAAGTCTGCTAACCGGTCCTCAAATGCCGCCGCAACTTCTCCCATCTTATCCGGAGGCGAATCTATCAGAAAAAATCGGTACCCATCATAATCAGGGAATAACCGTTCGAACTGGTGCTCAGCAATCAGCAACTCCCGTTGAAAGATACTGTCTGATAGTGCGGCCACAATACGGAGACGAATCGGTTGGTCCGTATCCCTATTCAGCACGAAGTCATCGCCAACAGAAAGGTGGAGCGCGTATGTTAACGAAGTGACATCGGCAATCGCTGGAATTGCACCATCGTCGAACTCGGTATTGAGCAACATCCAAGGATTCTCAGATTCGATGGTCGATTCCGCCAGGCTTTCACCAAATACAAACCTTCCTTCAGTCACAAAAGCATCAGTGGGCGCCAAGATGCGCGGATCCTTTGCCTGGTAGAGATTGAGACAGCTGGCGTCCTCACCAGGACGCACGCGAAACCTACTGAGTGACACATCGGCGAGAACACCTGATGGTTCGTAGAGATCACTAATGTTCAGAGCGTCGCGGCCGGCCGAATTTGACGGATCATGAACGATGGGAAGCAGTGTGTCGGCAAGAAGCGTGAAGCCGCCTGTCCCAGATCGATGGTCCAACTGCACCCCGGTCCCTTCACGACGAAAGGCGTCAACAGCAACAATGATAAACGTGGCGGCGGCAATCAGAGCAATACAGAGCACACTCCGACCCGGGCGATAGGTAGTGTTTCGAAAGCCGAGTTGCGAAACTGACCATGGTCCGCTCGTGTGGCGCCTAGGACGACCATAAAGCCACGCCCACGCGAATACCAGCATGGAGCACAAGAGCACCAAACCACCAGAAAAGAATCCCGCAGTTGTTCCCAAGAACCCCAATGAGGAAGCCAAAACCAGCAATACTCCCAGTAGAACCAAGGCCATTGCCAAGAACCATGCCACACGAGAATGCCGATTGGCAGACAAACTCGTAACTTCGCCGCCCAAAAAAGTGACTTCGGACAAATTACCCGACAAAAGACTTCGCGGAGATATCGGACTAATCGAACGAAGTGTCCAAGCGATCGTTCCAAACGCCACCAGCACCCCGCAAACTGCACCACCTCCCAATGACATCTCAGACATGTGCAGTGTGAGACGCGTGGTACCAACGGCATCAACCCACCACGTACGCAGCCCGAACATGATCAGTTCACCGTATGCAATCGCTCCCAACACACCAATCAGACTGCCAGTCAGCGCCAAGACAAACGCTTCCGACCAGAACAGAATCCGTATGGGTGGTGGTGGGAATCCACAGGACTTCAGTAACCCTATCTCTTTGAAGCGTTGTTCAACGCCGAGTCTGAAAAAGAGACTCGCTAAAAGCAGAGCGGATACCACTAGAAAAAAACTAAAGTAAATGAAATACAGACCAAAATCCGTTGCACCCCTGGAAGCTTCCAATGCGAGTGCCCGTGCCGGATAGACCACAATGCCCAAGGCAAGCGGATCGAGCTTCGACAAAAGCGCAGAGCCCAAGCGTTCAACCTCAGGCATCCGATCCACACCCTCGGAACTAATTCGAACCGAGGTCAACTGTCCCCAACGTGAAGCCCACAATTGCTGTCCGACCTCAAGTGGAATAAAGGCTTTAGGGGTGGTTCGGTACTCGTCCCAGTAGTCTTCATCCTTCGGTCGAATCAGGCCGAGATCAATTTCAAATGGTGGATCCCACTCAGTCACATCATTGGCTTCAGTAATGCCAGGGTAATCGGGTGCCAACTTGCGATCAGCAGCCGCTCCAGCGAGCGGAACCACATCTAACACCTGTAGCGGTACCTGATGAGTGCTTAGATGCCCCTCATCCTCCCAAACGTAGTACTCGAGATCGATAATGTCACCCCGATCTACAGCGAGATCCTCAGCTGCCCAGCTGTTCAACACCACAGGTGACTCTCGCCCAGACGAGTTCTGCGGCTCGTACCCCGTAACCGCGCCAAGATCCATTGCGGTAACCAACGAATAGGGAATCACGCGGTCTCCAAAACGTAATTGGTTTGCGAGATACGTCATCACCGGTTGCACACGGAGTCCTAGTTCGTTGGCCACATCAGAAATTACTAAGGCAGTAGCATCACCGATAAGGCCAGTCCCAGACTCGACAGCAATAGCGTTCCTAGTTGGTAACGTCACAACGCGCAGCCCTAGATCCTCTAAATTTATAGTTCCACGTACTGCCGCCTCAGCCACCGCTAATTCGCGGGCATTCGTACTAACATCAGCGTCTAAAGGGTTGCCGCCTGTCTTAATTAGAATCGTGTTAACTCGACCCTCTTGATCCAACTCCCGCTGCAACCGGCGGAGTGACACAAACACTGAGCGGGCCAAGCCCTGCTGCGGCCGGAAGGAGAACTCCCCTAATTGGTCTGACTTCAGCACTTGAGTAATGCTTACCCGGAGTGTGCTCCCGACATCCTCGCGTCGCCCGTGTAACGAGCTAATCGGAACCACCGATGGCCGCTCCATACGCAAGAGCAATGCCTGGCCACTGTCGGCTCCAAGCTCACGAGCCAACCCTTCACTGATTAGCACCTCGTTCCGCTCAAGGGATTGGATAGTGTCCATATGTCCGTGAAACGCCCAAAATCGATCGTCAACCCCATAGACCTGGACAGCAGAGGCACGTCGGCCGCTGTCTTGATGGGTCACGAAACCCTCGACGGCAATGATTGGAACCGCCCCCGTGAACACTTCCGGTGTTACGGGTGTATCCAATAAATTCGTTGCCACTGATTCTCGAACAAAGTTCGCGCTTGTCACCACGTGACTGACTGATGCTAGCCGTTCCAACGCCAAACTGCGGAGACTCATTCGCACGGAAGTGCCCACCAGTAATGCCCCGGTAAGTACCGCGACAGCAACCGCGACGCCAAATATGACCGCAAGGTTGGTTTGCCAGAAATAGATAAGATTTCGCCGGACCAGCGCGAACAGTGTCATTGTGACACCCTCCGTATCATCGCTACTAGGAACTGACGGTTTCCAATCGCTGACTGTTTAGACGAAAGCGTACCGAACAACGGGCCGCCAGGTCAGCATTATGAGTGACGATTACTAAGACGGTGTTCTGCTGCCGATGAAGATCGAACAGCATGGACGCGACTGTATCCGCCGAATCACGATCGAGATTCCCAGTCGGCTCATCGCACAACAGCAGAGGGGGTTGTTGAATCAGAGCCCGCGCGAGGGAAACTCGCTGGCGCTCACCGCCAGATAGCTCGGCTGGGCGATGATCGACACGGTCACCTAGACCCACCCGATCGATGAGCTCAATCGCGCGTTCGGTAACACGTGTGTCGGAATCGCCTACAAGTGTGGGGACTAATACGTTCTCAAGGACCGTACACTGGGGTAATAAGAGGTGATCCTGGAACACAAAACCCACACACTTGTTGCGAAACACGGCGAGCTCTGACTCATCAAATTTAAAGGGATCGCGACCGTCAAGCGTGACACTCCCCTCATTCGGCGGTTCGAGTGCACCAAGTACATACAACAAGGTACTCTTTCCGCTCCCAGACGGCCCCATGATTGACATAGAGTCACCTCGGGCCACCGTGAAACTAACGTTGGACAGGATGGACAAATCCCCATGCGCGGTGGGGTATTGCTTACTCAGATTCTTAACTTCAAGCACGGGGACACCCCGTAGAATTCTCGATAGATTAGTTACGGCGCCATCTGGAACGCGCGTGGCCTAAAAAGGAAGTCAACGATGTTTCCCTCGTGCGGCTGCAGCCAATTCAATTTGAATGTTGGAATTGGTCCGATGTTAAGACGGTCGACATTCCGGGCGTCAAGTAACGCATTCTGAAAACCCTGATCCGATGTCAACGCTGTGGCAACCAGCGTCGAACCGATAGACTCCAGCATCTTGTCCTGCGAGCATTCGACGACAGTGACAAACGGGAACATATACTCTTTCTTGGCCGCCGCCACGTTGGGAGATTGGCAGTGGATAACCGTAGGCAATAGATAGTCGCAACGTTCACGTTCCTCAAGCCGACCATTTTCGTGAAACTTTGCAGTCGCTTCATCAACGCCTGACTCCTTTAGCACGCCGTCGATGTCTCCAGAAATCGCTTTGGCCTGACCTGGGACAGTGAAGGCTGCTAGGGCGGCCTCCGGATCATCTGGTGGTAACGGCTTGACCGCACCAAGCCGTTCGGCTACGGCTTCCGCAATTTCTCTGGTGTGCCGAGAGGCCCAGATTCCAGAACAGTTGATACAGCTACGGCCACTGTTGATCAAGACGCTGTCGACCATTATGTCGAGGTAACGCTCCCAATTATCGACCTCGTCGTCACCAATCAAAATCTTGGTAAAACCTGGACCGTGCACTTGAACGCTGGGATTACCAGCATACTGATCAACGGTAGCCGCACCACCAAAAATCAAGCTGCGGTTACAGTGATTAAGCACTGCGGCTCCCACCTCGCCAAGCCCGGGATAGAGGGATATAGCCTCGCGAGGAATACCGGCCTCAAAAAAAGCCTGAGTCATCCGCCAAGGGGTCCAAGGCTCCTGGGGCCCAGGCTTAAGGACCAGCCCAATCTGAAGAGGAATAATAGGAAGCCACAAACTGTGCACACCTGGAGAATTCGACGGAAGCACCATTCCAAGGACAGGAGTCGTAGCCTGATAGCTTCGCATTACACCATGTTCTTCGCCGTATCCTCGAGACAGAATATTCGGATCGAGTCGCCGTGTAAGCGAAACCAGGATGTCGTCGATATGCTCCAATACATATCGCAGCTTCTCCATGTTCATGCGACACATATGTTCAGGTAATCCAGTCGTCGCGGACTGCTGTCGCACGAACTCATCCGGTGATTGACTGCCCTCACCAAGCGGCAACTCCGCTGTCGAGAAAAGTTCGGCCGCTCTTTTAACCATCGACAGGAGCTCGGTCGTTGGTACGTCCCGTAAGACATCCCTCGCACGAGACGCCTTACGCATGTCACGAGACACCAACCCCGGATTAGCCTGGCTCACTTCAGCAATCGGCTCCCCGGTATTGAAGTGAACGACGGTTTCTTGCTCTAGACTCTTATACGGTTGGCCCCAGCGAAGAAT
>Ga0310345_10002971_pt1 | contig 16566 bp, 12 predicted proteins | sample HC15DNA20500_MG_FD_204667 | JGI IMG/M metagenome (GOLD analysis project Ga0310345, IMG submission 204667) | Marine microbial communities from station ALOHA, North Pacific Subtropical Gyre - HC15-DNA-20-500_MG | ecosystem: Environmental > Aquatic > Marine > Oceanic | place: Pacific Ocean: North... | reverse complement strand
CCCCCAACAGCGACCACCTCGACGTGCAGTGCGGCGGCATCGACACCCACGACGACGGCCGCATCGTCGTCGACGAATACTGCCGCACCACCGCGCCGGGCGTGTTCGCGCTCGGCGATGTCTGCACCGCGATCCCCCTCAAACACGTTGCCAACCGAGAAGCCGCGGTGGTCCAGCACAATCTGCTCAACCCCGACGACCTGCACCAGGTCGACCACAGCCTGGTGCCGTCGGCGGTGTTCACCAACCCTCAGATGGCCTCGGTGGGCGCCACCGAACAGAGCTGCCGCGACGACGGCCGCGACTACCGGGTGGGGGTGGCACGGTACGAGGACGTCGCCTACGGGTGGGCGATGCAGGATCACACCGGGTTGTGCAAGGTCCTCACCGAGGCCGAGTCCGGCCGCATCCTCGGCGCGCATGTGATCGGCAGCCAGGCCGCCTCGTTGATCCAGATCTTCGTGGTGGCCATGAACTTCGGTATCCCCGCCGGCGACCTGGCACGGCGCCCGTATTGGATCCACCCCGCGCTCAGCGAGGTCGTGGAGAACGCACTGCTCAATGTGAGGAGACCCAGCACATGACCGAATCGGACCGCGGAGAACCACTCGTGCTCGTCCTGTTCGGGGCCCGCGGCGATCTGGCACGGCGCATGCTGTTCCCCAGCCTCTACCGCCTAGCTGCCAAAGGCCGCCTGCCCGACAAGTTCGCCATCATCGGATCCGGCCGCACCGCCCCCGACAGCGACGATCAGTTCCGCGACGACATCAGCCATGCCATCGCCGAGGACATCGACGAGCCGGACAACGAGATTCTCGATGATCTGATGTCGCGGTTGAGCTTTCAGGCTGCCAGCGACGACGACGGCTCCGATCTGGCCGAGGCTGTCCGCGCCAAGGCGACACAGCTCGGCGACGGCGCGCGGACGCTGGTCTATCTGTCGGTGCCGCCGACCGCCATGCAACCGCTGATCGGCATGCTCGGCCGGCAAGGCTTGGCCGAGGAGGCACGGTTCATCGTCGAGAAGCCATTCGGCACCGATCTGGAGTCGTCCCGGGAGCTCGATCAGGCCCTCAAGGCGGTCACCGACGAGGATCACGTCTACCGGATCGACCACTTCCTCGGCAAAGAGGCAGTACGCACCCTGATGGCGCTACGGTTCGCCAACGGTGTCATCGAATCCCTCTGGAACCGTGAGCATGTCGAGTCCGTGCAGATCGATGTGCCCGAGCAGCTCGGCATGGAGGGCCGAGGCAGCTTCTATGAGAAGACCGGATGTTTCCGCGACATGGTGAGCACCCACCTGTGTCAGGTGCTCGGCGTTGTCGCGATGGAGCCGCCGTCCGGTATGGGCGCCCGCTCACTGCGGGACGCGAAGTCGGCGGTGTTCGAGGCGATGCGACCGCTCGATCCCGCGCGGGTCGTCTTCGGCCAGTACGACGGATACCGCGACGAGGAGGACGTCGCCGACGACTCCGGCGTCGAAACGTATGTCGCGCTGGAAGCGTTCGTGGACACGCCCCGCTGGGAGGGGGTGCCGTTCTATCTGCGAACCGGCAAAGCCATGCCGGTCGACCGCAGGGCCGTCACACTGACCTTCCGCGACCCCGCACCTGCCACGTTCTCCGATCCGCCGCCCAACCGGCTGGTGCTCGACCTGACCGACTCCCCGAACGCCGCCTTCGACCTGACCAGCATGCGGCCGGGTCCCGGCTTGACGCCGCAACAACTCACCGTGACAACCGGAGTGGCCGACCCGAACCTCGAGTCCGACGCCATGGACGCCTACGAGCGCCTGCTGCTCGACGCGATGCGCGGGGATCAGACCTTGTTCGCCCGCGCCGACGAAGTCGACCGACTCTGGCAGATCTGCGCACCGGTGCTGGACAACCCCCCGACCGCGCTGAGCTACGAGCGCTGTTCATGGGGTCCCGAACCCGCGCTGCAGCTGCCCGGCCCGGCGGGCTGGCGGCTGGCCGATGACTGACTTCCCCTCGGTCGCCGAGCACGGCCTGATCGGCGACCTGCGCACCTGCGCGCTGGTCGGAAGCGACGGCAGCATCAACTGGTTCTGCGCCCCGCGGTTCGACTCCCCCAGTGTGTTCGGCGCGATCCTGGACCCGGAACGCGGCGGCAGCTGGACGATATCCACCGCGCGCAAGGACAGTCGCACCCACCAGTTCTACTTTCCGCAGTCCGCGGCGTTGATCACCCGCTTCCTGACCGCGGACGGTGTGATCGAGGTTCACGACTTCATGCCGGTGCTACAGCCCAAAGACGAGGCCCACGTCCAGCGGTTGGTGCGTCGCGTCGTCGCGGTGCGCGGCACCACCACCGTCAGCATGGTGCTCGACGCCCGCCCCGATTACGGACGCCGCCGTTTCGACGTGCAGTCGGGGAATAGGACTGCGCACTTCCGCCTCGACGATTTGGCGATGCAGTTGCGTTCGTCGGTGGACCTGACCGTCGACGACACCGTGGTGGCCGCCGAATTCGAGTTGAAGCCCGGGCAGACCGCCGAATTCGTCCTCGAGGTGGGTGAAACCTGCGGCGGCGATGCCCCCCAGCACCGCCCGAGCGTCGACGAGCTCTTCGACGGGACGATTCACTTCTGGCGGTCCTGGCTGAAACACTCGCGATACCAAGGCCGTTGGCGGGAGATGGTGGAGCGCTCGGCGATCACGCTCAAGCTGCTCACCCATGAACCGAGCGGGGCGATCATCGCGGCACCGACCACCAGCCTGCCCGAGGACATCGGCGGGGAACGCAACTGGGACTACCGCTACGTGTGGATGCGCGACGCCGGCTTCAGCCTGTACGCGCTACTGGCGCTGGGCTTCCACGACGAAGCACACTCGTTCATCGGCTGGCTGTCACGGCGGCTGGGCTGCGGCGACCGGGAAGCAGACGGTCTCGGCCCACTGCGGGTGCTCTACGACATCGACGGCAACGAACCACCGCCCGAAGCCGAACTCGATCACCTGCGCGGCCATCTGGACTCGCGGCCGGTGCGGGTCGGCAACGCGGCGGTCGGCCAGCTGCAGCTCGACATCTACGGCGACCTGATCGACTCGGTGTATCTGTTCAACAAGTACGGCCCCGGGATCAGCTACGACGCCTGGTCCGATGTCGTCTTCGTCATCGACTGGCTGATCGACAACTGGGAACGCGCCGATGCCGGCATGTGGGAGATCCGCGACGAGGAGAAGGCGCACACCACGTCGCGGCTGATGTGCTGGGTCGCGGTGGAGCGCGCCATCCGCATCGCCCGCCACCGCGGTCTGCCCGCCGATCTGGTGACGTGGTCCTCGGCGCGCGACGCCATGTACCACCGGATCATGACGAAGTCGTGGAACACCGACCTTGAGGCCTTCACCCAGGTGGAGGGCGGTGATCGACTCGACGCAGGCGTCCTGCTGATGCCGATGGTCAAGTTCATCTCGCCGGCTGATCCGCGCTTCCTGTCGACCCTGGCGGCCATCGAGCGCGAGTTGGTCACCGACAGCCTGGTGTTCCGGTACCAGCCGGCCACCGACGGTCTCGACGGCGACGAAGGCACGTTCTCGTTGTGCACGTTCTGGTACGTCGAGGCGCTGACCCGGTGCGGTCGCCTGGCCGATGCCCAACTGGCGCTGGAGAAGATGTTCACCTACGCCAACCATGTGGGCCTCTACGCTGAGCAGGTCAGCGCCACCGGTGACCAGGTCGGCAACTTCCCGCAGGCCTTCACCCACCTGTCGTTGATCAGCGCGGCGATCAACCTGGATCGCGCGCTCGGTTGACGTGTTTCGCAGAACCGCACGAGGGAAAGTAGGACTCCCATGACGATTGCACAGCGCGAGCGGGCGGCCCTGGTGGCGACGCTCAGGGAACAGGCCCCCGACGCTCCCACCCTGTGTGACGGGTGGGACGCCCGGGATCTGGCCGCACACCTGGTGGTGCGGGAACGGCGGCTGGATGCCGCGCCCGGCATCCTGATCCCGGCGTTCGCCGATTACACCGAACGGGTGCAGAAGAATGTGGCGTCCTCCACCGACTGGGACGAGCTGGTCGGACAGGTCGCCTCCGGCCCGCCGCTGTATTCGCCGTTCAAGCTGCTGGACCCGATCGCCAACGTCGCCGAGATGTTCATCCACCACGAGGACGTCCGGCGCGCCCGCCCCGGGTGGGAACCCCGCCCGCTCGACGAGCAGACGGCGTCATCGCTGCGCCGCCCCGTTCAGATGATGGCGCGCATGACCCTGCGGCGAGCACCGGCGACGGTGGTGCTGGCCACCCCCGACGGCGACACGTTGGCCACCCTGGGCAAGGGCGGCCCGCGGGTCCAGGTGACCGGTGATCCCGGCGAGTTGCTGATGTTCGCCGCCGGCCGGGACGAGGCGCGCGTCGAATTCGACGGGTCCGCCGAAACGGTCGCCGCGGTGAAGAACTCCCGCGCGGGCCTCTAGGCTGGACAACCGTGAGCCCCGTGGATTTCCGTATCTTCGTCGAACCCCAGCAGGGCGCCGGCTACGCCGATCAGCTGGCCGTCGCCCGGACTGCCGAAAGTGCCGGGTATTCGGCGTTCTTCCGGTCGGACCACTACCTCGCGATGAGCGGTGACGGTCTCCCCGGGCCGACCGACTCCTGGGTCACCCTGGCCGGCCTGGCCCGGGAGACCACGACCATCCGGCTGGGCACGATGGTCACCTCGGCCACGTTCCGCCATCCCGGTCCGCTGGCGATCTCGGTGGCCCAGGTCGACGAGATGAGCGGCGGAAGAGTGGAATTCGGCCTCGGTGCGGGCTGGTTCGAGGCCGAGCACCGCGCCTACGCCATTCCGTTCCCGCCGCTCGGCGAGCGGTTCGACCGGCTCACCGAGCAGCTGGAGATCATCACCGGACTGTGGGGCACACCGGCCGGTGAGACCTTCGACTATTCCGGCACCCACTACAGCGTGGCCGAGTCACCGGGGCTGCCCAAGCCTGCGCAGACACCGCACCCGCCCATCATCCTGGGTGGCATGGGCGCCAAGCGCACTCCGGCGCTGACCGCGCGGTTCGCCACCGAGTTCAACATCCCGTTCGCGCCGTTGGACGGCCTGATCCAGCAGTACGCCCGGGTCGCAGCTGCGGTCGAGGAGGCCGGCCGCGCCAAGGATTCGCTGACGTACTCGGCGGCCTTCGTGCTGTGCGCCGGGCGCGATGACGCCGAGATCGCCCGACGCGCCGCGGCCATCGGGCGCGAGGTCGACGAACTGCGCTCCAACTCCCCCGCCGTCGGCACCCCCGACGAGATCGTCGACAAGCTCGGCCCCTTCCTGCAGGGTGGTGTCCAGCGCGTCTATCTGCAGGTTCTCGACATGTCGGACCTCGAACACATCGAGTTCATCGCCGAGACGGTCGTCCCGCAGCTTCGCTGACCCAGCACTCCGCACGCTTGCGCGGTTACTATCGGTGCCCGTGACCGGCCCCGACAGTGACGATGCGCCGAAGCCGGCGTGGCACAACCGCACGTCGACGCTGCTGGGGGTCAGCGCCGCGGCACTGGCTCTGCTCGCTCTGCTGATCGGCGCAATCAGCTACGTGACCGGCCAGGCCAACGAACCCGAGCCTGCGCCGATCGACTTCGTCGAGCCCACGTATTCGGTGACCGACAGCAGCACGCCGAACTCCGGGGCGCCCGGGACGACCGAGACGATCACCAGCACGAGCCCTCCGGTGACCACCGACATCAACCCCGAGGAGACGACGCCGACGACCCCCGAGTCCGGTCCGTCGACGATCACCACCCGCCCGCCGCGCACCCGCGAGACCGATGTGGGTCCGACGACGCGGGAGCGCCCCAGGCTGACGCGCAGGACCACGCCCAGCGACGAACCCTCCGAAAATCCCTAGCCGCAGCGCCTACTATCGGGTTTCGTGGCGCGCTACGGATCCGACGACGATCAGAACTACTACTCCGACGACGACCCGACCCGCCTCAATACCGGCGGTTACAGCGGGTACGGCCAGCCGGGGCCTGCGGAGTCCGGCGAGGTGCCGTGGTACCGCAAACCCGTCGCCCTCGTGGCGTTCGGCGCGCTGGGGGCAGTACTGATCGCGCTGATCGTCTACGGTCTGGCGCGCCTGATCACCGGTGACTCCAGCCCGGGCACCGACACCACCACCACACCGTTGACGCCGTTGACGTCGACCTCCGCTCCGGCGGTGGTGCCGCCGCAGACCGTGACCGAGACGGTGACACCCTCCACCACCGAGCCGACCGGGCCGACGTCGACGACCACCACCACCGCGCCGACGACCACCACCACCACCACTACAACGACGACCACCAGCCCCAGTGTCAGCACGAGCACCAGCACCGTCACTCAGACCGAGACCCAGACCGAGACGGTGACGGAGACACCCCCGGCCCCCTGAGTCAGCGGCGCGACGAGTACATCGCGACGAGCGCTTCCGCGCTGCGCACCGCGGCCCGGCATGCCCGGGTGGTGAACGGGTCGTTGAGGGGATGATCGGCGCGTCTGCGCCACCGCTGCGTCGCGGCGAACGCCGCCCGGGGGCCGTCGTCGGCCGAGTCCGGTCCGAGCCCCAGCCTGCTGGCCGCATCGGTACCGGCGCCGCCGATGATCCGCCGCAGCGAGACCATCTCGTCGTCGGTCAATGTGGTTGCCCGGGAACGCAGTTGGCTCAACAGCCGCAGTTCCTCGAACGCGTGGGTATCGGCCAGCAACGGGTCGATGTCGGCGACGATCTGCGCCGAGGCCGACAGCGGATTCGCGGTGACCATCCGGCGCAGGGACAGCAGCGCGGTGTGCGCCTTCAACGCGTCCGACCGTTGGGCGAACTGCTGGTCGATGACCTCGCGCAGCGCCACCAGGCCGCTGCGTTCGAGGAGCTCGTCGGCCAGCGCCACCGAGTCGGTGACCCCGGCCTGCAGCACGACCACCGAGATCCGGATGCCGAACATGCCGAACCGGTCCAGCAACGCGCGGCGGGTCGCCGCGTCCAGTGGCAGCGGGCTGTCGTCGCGGACGAACCGGTCGGCGGACAACATCGCCTTGGCCAGCTCGGCGGGGTCGACGTCAGCCAGTTTGCGCAGCGCGGCGAACTCGTCGTGGCGCAGCGTGCGCGCGGTGAGCGCGAGCAACCCGGACACCGGTACCACCGCCTGGCAGATGCCGGTCTTGTCCATCTCGGTGGTGAACCGGGTGGCGACCTCGTCGGCGGACAGCATCGCATCGATCCGCCCGGCCCCGATCTCGTCGGCGCGCGAGGCCACCCCGATGACGCCGAGCGCGCCGGTCGCGCCGCCCACGAGCATGCCGATCTGTTTGAGCAGGGCGATATCGGCGGCGTTGAGGGTGCGCAGCAGGAACACCACGGCGTCGACGCGGGGCACGCCGTCGTCGGGAACCAGCAGGCGCAGCGAGCGCTCGGAGACGTCGGGGGACAACGACGAGGTGCCCGGGGTGTCGATGATGGTGGCGTCGACCAGGGCGCCGGCCGGCCACTCGACGTCGAGATCGACCACCTCGGCGGCGTCGAGATCGGCGAGATCGAAGGTCAGGCCGACCTCGCGCACGATGGGGACGTTGCGCCGCCTGCCACCGCGTTCGTTCGCGGTGACCCGCGGGGTGGGCCCGTACCGGAACCACGTGACGATGCGGGTTGCCTCTGTCGCATCGGTAGGCGCGATGTCCTCCCCCACCAGCGCATTGACCAGGGTGGATTTCCCGGCCTTCAGCGTTCCGGCCAGCGCGATGCGAAGCGGTTGGTTCAGCCGCCGACCGATGCGGTCCAGTTCGTTGTGCACGTCGGCACGCTGCCGGTAGGCCGGGTCGGCCTGGTAGGCCCGCACGACTCCGGCCAGGATGGCGCGGACCTGGTCGCCCGCGCTCATCGCCCGGGCGTGAGTTCGGCGCAGTGGTCGAGCACCTGGCTCAGGATGCTCAATTGGCGTTGCAGCTCCTTGATGCGCGAATTCCGTTCGTTCTCTTCGACTTTGGCAGCCGCGATGGTCGCCTGCAGCGATTCGTTGAGCGAGCGGGTGGTCTGAGTGGCGATGTCGCGGTAATGGTCGCGCAGCTGCCGCTGGATCTCCTTGAGCCGGTCACGGGACTCCTTGGCCACCACGAACGCGACGTCGTCGACGAACCGGCGGGTGTTCAGTTTGGCCTCGCTGCGCACCCGCACCATGCGGTTCTCCATGTTCTCCCGGTAGGCCGCGCGGCCCATCAAGGCCCCCGCGCCCAGCGAGATCGGATTGAACATGCCCAACCCGGCCAGCGAGGTCATCATGCCGAACATCAGCACACCGCCGTAGGACCCCTGCAGCCCGATGGTCGCCTTACGGCCCCTGCCGACCGGTTTGGCCTCGAGCTGCTGGGGCGCCTTGATCTCCCCGAACCCTGCGCCCATGATCCGGGCGCTGATGGCGGGCACCTCCACCGAGTCCACCCCGGCGCCGACGAACGTCTGGGCCACCTCTTCGGCGAGCACCTCGGCACGCTGGAAGGCCCACACGAAGTTGTCCCCGACCGCGGTGGCGACGGCGTTCTCGAGTTCGGCGCCGATCTCGGCCCACACCCGCGTCGGATCACAGGAGTCGATCACCTTCTCGGTGTGCTGGGTGATGGCGCGGAAGCGGCCACGCAGGTCGTGTTCGATGTCGGCGGTGAGGTCGGCGATCCCGTCGTTGAGGATCTGTTGCCACAGCGCCGTCTGCGCCAGGGCGTCCTGCGCTTCGGCCTTGCGGCGTTCCAGGTCGGCGCGCAGCGCCTCGCGCGCGGCGGGGTCGTCGAGCGCTTCCAGTTCGGCGCCCACCGCGAGACGTAGATGCTCTGCCGCCGAACGGACCTCGGCCAACACCTGATCCCGGATGCGGTCGTTCTCGCGGGAGGCCACCTGTTCGGACAGGAAGTTCACCAGCGCCGGGAAGTTGGACTCGGCGTTGAGTTCTTTGTCATTGGTCTTGATCGCGTGGCTGCGCAGCACCGAGGACACCGGGATGATCGGCACCGCCACCCCGGCGTGCTGCAGGTGCCGCTCGTCGGCAGCGACGACGTCACGCCAGTACGGGTACAGATCCGTCTTGGTCGCCACGATGCGGGCGACCGGGCAGATCTGCACCGCCTGGCGCAGGAACGTCATCTCGGGTTCGGTGAACTCCTGGCTGGTGTCGCTGACCATCAGCACCGCATCCGCGTCGGGCAGCAGGCCCAGCGTGGCGGACAGATGCGGTTGACCGTGACCGCCCACCCCGGGTGTGTCGATGAACGCCAGTCCGCCCTTGAGCAACGGGCTGGGCGCGCTGACCTCGGCGCGGATGACCCGCCGTCCGCGGGCCAGCGGATGGAAGCGCAGATCGGTTCGCACGTCGGCGGTCGGGATGTCGATGAGCTCGGGTTCGGCGCCACCGGGACGTTCGACGACGATGCGGGCCGAGGGCTGCTCGGCGTGGGTCACCACGGTCGGCAGCACCGTGGACTCGTCGTCGGCGATCCGGGCAACGGGGACGTTGAGCAGTGAGTTCAGCAACTGGCTCTTGCCCTGCTTGAGCTGCCCGGCGATGACCACCCGGATCTGCGGGTCGGTGATGCGGGCTTTGGCGCGGGTCATCCGGTCGACGAGGTCGCCGCGTTCGTAGGTGCCGGCGATCGCAGCGGTGTGCTCGATCAACTCGACGATGACCTTGACATCGCGGCGCCCGCCGGTCGCAGTGCGGCGCTCGGGCTGGTGATTCGGCTGACTCATGGCACTCCTAGCGAACCAGGACCATATCGCGACGATGTGGCGGGACCTTCTCGATCCCGCCACACCGCCTCGGTGATGGTCCGTGCGATCAGAGCAGACTCATGTCGTTGTCGATGTCGGTGATGATGTCGTTGCTGATGTCGGTGTCGATCGACGTCAGGTCGTCATCGGAGTAGTCCCGGTTGTCCGAATTGTCCTGGCCGGAGTTGTCCGACATGTCGAACGCATCGCCGCCGGTCAGGACGTCACCGTCCACTACGGTCGTGGTGTCGGTCGCGACGTCGCCGTCGTCGATCACCACCGCCGAGTCGTCACCGGAGTCGACCTCACCGATCACCGGGCCCTCGTTGTCGGTGACGATGTCGCCGCCGCCGCTGGTGGTGTTGCCGTTGTCCTCGACGTCGTTGCCCTCGCCGATCACCACGTTGGACCCGCTACCGGCGAGCACATCACCGGAGTTGGCGCTGTTTTCGTCGCCCTGCACGGAGCGGTCGCCGGTCAGGATGTCGCCGGAATTGTCGCCGCCGGTCGCGACGGCGTCGTCACCGGTGGCCACCGGGCCCGAGATGTCACCGTCGGCGATCACCGCGCCGTCGGTGGCGGTGTTGGAGGTCTTGTCGCCGAACGTGATGTCACCGAAGCCCAGGTTCAGGCCGCCCTGCTGGGAGTTGGCGCCGGAGGACTGCTCGGGGCTCAGCAGCGACGTGTCGTTGTTGCTGGCCCAGTCGGTGTCGTTGCGGCTGGCGAACTCGGTGTCGTTGCGGCTGGCGAACTCGCTCTGGGTCTGCGGGGCCCAGGTGGTCTGGGGCGAGAACGGGGACGCGATGTTGTGGTGCTCGGCGACGGCGCGCTGCAGCCCGACGATCGGGTCGCCGCCGCCCAGGACGGCGCCGGCGGGAGCCGCGGTGGCCGCGATGGCCTGCAGCTGGGCCGGGTTGACCGGGGGCAGCCCGGCGGTGCGCATCGCCTCCTCGGGATCGGCGACGAACTCGGCGGCCGAGGCCGGGCTGCGGAACAGGTTGATGATGAACTCGATCAAGGCGTTCATGTCGGGGTCCTCTCACTGGGGGTTCGCCGTGTCCGGCGAGGCAAGAACCACGCTATGGCTCCGAACAGACCCCGAAAACGGGGCGACCACCCCTTCTTGGGGGATCAACGTCAGGGGTCTAGGGGGAGTCCCCATTAGGGGATTAGGGGGTGGCGCCGGGGTACGTCTGCGCGCGCTGTCACTGCCCGAAGGCGTCGAAACCGCTGCCCTGGTGCGGCAGGTCCTCGAGGTCACCCGCGTCAACTGGGCCGTCGAGGCCGTCGAGCGGTGCCGATACCGCGCCCAGCCCGTCGTCGAACCAGTCTCGGCCGACGACGGCGTCGTCCATCGCGCCGACCGGGGCGGGCATCCCGTCGGGGGCGTCCAGGACGTCGTCGAATGCGCCGAGGCGGTCGGGGACGTCCGAGGTGTCGGAGAGGTCTGAGGTGTCGATGACCTCGCGGCCCGCCGGGGCGAGGTCATCGCCGGTGATCTGCGCGGGCAGTTCATCGCCGAAGGCGTCGAACGCCGACACGGCCTGCCCGCTGGTCCACACGTTGTCGTCCATCGCCCCGGCCGACATCGACTCGGACACCACCGGGATGAGACTGTTGACGTCCACCCGTGTGACATCGGTCAGGTGCGCGTCGGCGATGGCCCGCTCGGGGTCGGCGGCGTAGCGGGCCGCCGCTTCGGGGTCGCGCACCAGGGACAGCACGAACTCCAGCAGCGGGTTCGCCATGACACGTCCTACCTTCGCTCGCAGCTCACGGCGGGCTCAGACCGCCTCCGGTCCCCGATCGTAATGACGATTGCCGGTGCGGAGATCGGTGCTGGCACCCCTCCCCATCGAGGGTCCGGTTAGGGGCTTGCGATTAGGGACTCGGGGTCACTAGGGGCTTGCCCGGAAATGACGGCTCGGGCGGCTAAGGTGTGTCGAACAGAGCAGGGAGGTGCGAGTGAGTGACTCACTCGGGTTGTCCGTGGGGACGACCAATCTGGTGGCCACCGCCGCCGGTCGATCGACCGTGATCCGGCGCTCCGTGCTCACCGTCTATCCCGACCGGCCCGCCGAGGTCGGGGTCCCCGGGGAGAACCCGAACCTCGACGTGCCGCAGCCGGACAGCCTGGTGCTCACCGGCTTCGTCGAGCGGGTGGGCGACCCCATCCCGCTGGTAGCCGCGGACGGCTCTGCACACCAGGCCGAACGGGTGCTGGCCGAAGCCCTCGACGCGATGGCGCGGGCGGCCGGTGGCGGATCCCCCGTCGCGATCGCGGTGCCCTCCTATTGGGGTCCCGCGGCGGTCGGCGCGTTGCGCGGGGCATTACGTACCGTGCCGGCCCTGGCTCCGGGCGGGGTGCCCGCCGCGCTCGTCCCCGACTCGGCCGCCGCGCTCACCGCGCTGCAGGCCGCCCCCGGGTTGCCGACCACCGGTGTGGTCGCGCTGCTGGACTTCGGCGGTACCGGCACGTCGATCAGCCTGGCCGATGCCGGCGCCGGATTCGCTCCGCTGGGAGAGACGGCGCGCTTCGCCGAGTTCTCCGGCGACGGTGTGGACGCGTTGCTGCTCAACCATGTCATCGCGGCCTCTGCCACCGACGCCGACGATCCGGCCGGCACCGCGGCGGTCGGCTCGCTGGCCCGCCTGCGGGCCGAGTGCCGGCTGGCCAAGGAACGGCTGTCCACCGAGACGTCGACGAGTGTCAGCACGCAGGTGCCCGGCTTGCCGACCGACGTGCGGGTCACCCGGGCCGAGCTGGAGAACCTCATCGACCAGCCCCTGTCGGGCACCCTGTTGGTGCTCGAGGACAGTCTGCAGCGGGTCGGGTTGAGCGCCGCCTCGCTGGCGGCGGTGGCGACCGTGGGTGGCGGAGCTCAGATTCCGCTGATCACCCAGCGTCTTTCGGAGCGGCTGCGGGTGCCGGTCATCACCACCCCGGCGCCGCAGACGAGCGTCGCCGCCGGCGCCGCCCTGGTCGCCGAGCGGGGGCTGACCTCCGATGCCACGACCATGTCCGGGGCGGCCGACAGCCCCACCGGGATCGCACCGGCGGCCTGGGCGGCCGGCACGGCCGGGGCCGCGGCCACCGAATCCGCCGCCGACGGCGCGCCGTCGGCCACGTTCCGCGCGTTGGCGTGGTCGCAGGACGATGCCAGCGGCCAGGAGCCAGTCCCCTACGTGGGCGACGACTACACCTTCGAGGGCACCGAGGCGCGCCCGGCGATGGCGTTCGATGCCGAACCGGACACCGACTACACCGAGCCGGCGCCACTGCCCTGGTACAAACGCCCACCGGTGCTGTTCGGCGTCGCGGCGGCGGCGGCGCTGCTGGCGGCCGGCGGGTTGGCCGTCACCCTCACCTCGAACGACGGAGACACCGGGCCCTCCGACACCCCCACCGGGGAGAACGGGGAACCGGTGGCCCCGCCGCCGCCGGTCACGGTCACGGTCACCGGCTCGGACGGGTTGCCGACGACGTCGGTGTTCACCCCGCCACCGCCGACGACCACGACGACCAGCCCAGCCTCGGAGACCACGTCGACCACGAGCCCGACCACCGAGACGACCACGACGACCACGCAGCCGACGACCACCACGACGCAGCCGACCACGACCACCACCCGGACCACCACGACCCGGCCCACGACCACGCGGCCCACCACGACGGCCCCGCCCCCCACCACGACGGCGCCGCCCCCGGAACCCGAACCCGAGCCCGAGCCCGATCCGGTCACCCCGGATGCGGGAGGGGACGTCACTACGCCGCTGGCTGCGCCGCCGCTGTCGCCGTGAGGGTTCCCCCGGCCGCGCGGGCCGCGGTCGCGAGTCTGGCCGCCGCGCCCACCGAGCCGGTGGTGATGGCCGTGACCGGCGGCATCGGCACGGGGAAGTCCGCCACGCTGGCCGCCGTGCGCGCCGCACTGGCCGCCGCGGGCGTGCCGGTCACACCGCGTCCGCCGCGCCCGGGCGAGGAACCTGGCCAGGCCGTCGTCGTCGACGACGCGCACCTGCTCGACGACGACGCGCTGCAGCAGATGACTGCGTTGGTACTCGACCGCACCTGCACCGTGGTGGTGGCGGCCGAGCCGCTCGCGCACCGTCCGGCGCTGCGCACGCTGGTCACCGCCGTGCAGCGCGAGAGTCCGGTGCTGGCGCTGTCCGCGCTCACCGCAGCTGAGATCGCCGACGCGGCCGCCACCATCCTCGGGACCGAGCCGTCGCCGGAGCTGATCCGGACCCTGACGACAGCGACCGGCGGCCTGCCGCTGCTGATCACCGCGGCACTGAGCGAACCCGGCACCGACCCGGTCGCTCTGGCCCGCCGCGCGGAGCACGCGCTGACCGAGCGGCTGCGCTGGTGCAACGATGCCGTCCTCGACGCGGTGGTGGTGCTGTCGCTGTCCGGGGAGCTGGGCGCGGCCGACCTGGCTGCCGCGATGCGGATCGAGGTGCCCGACGCGGTGGCGCTGGTGGACCGGGCCCGGGCCAGTGGACTGCCGGGCCCGTCCTTCCCCGACACATTCCTGCAGCGCGTACACCACTGCGCGGCGCACTCCGTCGGTGCCGCGCGCCACCGCCAACTCGAAACCACGCTTCTCACAACGCAACTCGATGCCGCGTCACTGTCGGCCGAGCTGGCGCTCCAGCTGGCCGAGCACGGGTTGCAGGACGCTCGTCTCGCGCGGACGCTGACCGACCTCGCCGGTCGGCCCGACACCACCCCGGCCCGGGCGGCGCGGCTGTTCCGTGCCGCTCGCTCAGCGGGCGGCGCCAACGTCAGCGCGGCACTGGCCGACGCGCTGGCCACCTCGGGTGACCTCGTGACGGCCGGGCGACTGGCCGAGGAATTGCTCGGCTCCGACGACCGTGACGAACGCTTGGCCGCCGTCCGGATCGGGGCCGCGGTGGCCGCTCACAACGGGGCCATGGTCCAGGCGGCCGACCTGTACCGCTGGCTGGGCCCACAACCCGATCCGGTCGTCGCGGCCAACGGGATCCTGGCCGGTTTCGCGACCGGCGACCTCGAACTGGCCCGGTCGGCGTTCGACGGGCCCGCGCAGGGACCGCCCACCTCGGCGTCCCGGGCGGCGCGCTACCTCGGTGACGGCGTTCTCGCCTCCGTCGACCAGCCTTATCTCGAGGTGATGTCCGTCCTGGGCCGCGCGTTGGGCGTCGATGCGGATCGGATGCCGATCGGGGTGGACAGTGCGGCGGCAGTGGCCGCGCTGGCCGCGCTGCACGGCGGGGATCCGGTGCGCGCGCGCAGTGTGCTGGCGCGCGCGCTGCACGGCGGGGACGGTCCCGCAGGCCATGAGCTCAGCGGCAGCGCTCACAGCCACGTCTACAGCCACCGGCATCGGCTGCTGCAGGGGTGGTTGCGGATGCAGGACGGTCAGCTGCGCGCCGCCGGCACCGACGCCCGTGCGGTGTTGAGTGCTTCCGACGGGCGGTTGCCCCGACGCGATGCGCTGTGGGCGCACGCCCTGAACACCGCGATCGCTCGCCGTGCCGGCGACAGCGGAGCGCTGCACACGCACTGGCACGCGGCGATGGAGGTGCTCGTCGAGTGCTCGGTCGACGTGTTCTCGGCACTGCCCGTCGGGGAACTGTGGGTGGCTGCGGTACTGCTGCGTCGCCAGGACCGTGTCGAGCACCCAGTGCGCGAGGTGTTCACCGCCCTCGAATCGCTGGGGAACCCCGCGCTGTGGTCGGTGCCCCTGCAGTGGGCCGGCGTGCACGCCGGAATCCTGGCCAACACCCCGGACGCGGTCGCCCCGTACGGCCAGGCGTTGACTGCCGCCGCCGCTGAGAGCACCTATGCGCGGGCCCTCGCCACGGCCGGTCGCACCTGGTTGCGGGTACTGGCCCAGCGCGTGGACACCGACGACGTGACGGCCGCGGCGCGCAAGCTCTGTCAGTTCGGGCTCACGTGGGAGGCGACCCGGCTGGCCAGTCAGGCCGCGCTGCACTCCCCCGATGCCCGGGTGTCGGGCGCGATGCTGCAGCTGGCGCGTGACCTGAAACACACCATTGCCGCCGACGAGTCCGCACTGTCGGAACGCCCGTCGGCCGGCACCCGCCGCGGCGAGGTCGTGCGGCCCGCGGCGCCCACGCTGTCCGACCGCGAGCGTGAGGTGGCCGAGCTACTGCTGCTCGGTCGCCCCTATCGGGATATCGGCAGCCAACTGCTCATCTCGGCAAAGACCGTCGAGCACCACGTCGCCCGCATCCGGCGGCGGCTCGGCGCGGAGTCACGGTCGGAGATGCTGTCGATGCTGCGCGCCCTGCTGGACACCGCGCCGGCCGGCTCCGATCCCACCTGACCGGTTAGTTAGGTCAGCCTTCGTAGCGGGCTTTCCCGCCCGGATGCAACTATGAGCAGGCACCGAGCTAAAGTTACTCACCGGTAACTTTGTCTAAGTTACCGACGGGTAACCACGAAACCGGAGGCGCGTGTGGATACGCAGATGCTGATCAGGATCGTCGTCGGGGTCCTGATGACCGCGATCGTGGGCGTTTTCGCGGTCAAGCGAGTGCTGTGGCTGACGAAACTGATCCGGTCGGGCCAGCCGATGAGCGAGTCCAACAACCGCAAGGACAACCTGCGCAAGCGGATCACCACGCAATTCGAAGAGGTCTTCGGGCAAACCCGGCTGTTGAAGTGGTCGATCCCCGGTATCGCCCACTTCTTCACGATGTGGGGCTTCTTCATCCTGGCGTCGGTCTACCTCGAGGCGTTCGGCCTGCTGTTCGACCACGACTTCCACATCCCGCTCATCGGCCGCTGGGACGCTCTGGG
>Ga0310345_10002969_pt1 | contig 16591 bp, 12 predicted proteins | sample HC15DNA20500_MG_FD_204667 | JGI IMG/M metagenome (GOLD analysis project Ga0310345, IMG submission 204667) | Marine microbial communities from station ALOHA, North Pacific Subtropical Gyre - HC15-DNA-20-500_MG | ecosystem: Environmental > Aquatic > Marine > Oceanic | place: Pacific Ocean: North... | reverse complement strand
TCCGAGAAACGACTGTTGGTCGAGTCCGCGGCAGTAGTTCCAAATGCGAAGCCGATCAGTAGCGAAACAACCGAGGCCTGCAAAAGAGGCCCACGTGTGTGTGATTGTGTTCCTAGCAACATTTTCCTTTAGGATTTTCTGGGGGTAACAGTGACAAAGAGCTGTGATGGTTGTGTCTCGTGTTCCATCGCGTCAGTCATTGCTGCCGTGACGAGGGCCAGCCCCAACCAAAGTTTTCTCCCAAAGCACCTCATGGCCAGCGACCACTCGGTCGGCGATTTGGCGGGCGCTCATGTTGAAATCGAATCCCACCCCCTTGATGGCGTCTATTAAATTTACTGGCACCATCGCGGCTTTTAATTGGACCTTAACACGATAAGCGGCGTTTCCTTTTAACGTTTTTGCGGGAACTCGATAAGTGGCTGTCCTGACGCCGTTTGGAGGAATACCGTAGCGGTGGGTTCGCGCGCCGGCTGGCTGCCCGGTCAGAACTGTCGAGCGCGTGCTGGGGCGGATGAACGGAAGCGGGTCAACCGAAAAATTAACTGCCAGGACTTGCTCGCGCTCGCCACCGCGTACGTTTCGAGTCAGAAATCGTGACTGCAATGTAAATAGCTGCTTATCCAGCGGCAAATCGCCGTTGTGGACATACAACGAGTGGCTGTCTCTAACATCTCCGTTCGGATCGAGGTCCCCCGACTGAAAGATAGTATTTTCATTTTTATCCTGAACTTCCACAAATAGCCAAACTAGCCGTTCGGCGATGAATCCTGTAGGAACGTTGTGGCCGTCGATGCCATTCTTAACTTCCACCGAGATTTTTAGTCCTCTCCAGTTCTCTTCCGTTGTCACTTGGCCGAGGACGTAACCATTTCGTAGTACTTCCAGACGTTTTCCCCGTGCCCACTCCAATCGCTTAAATTGATAGGATAGGATCCCTCTGGCCTCATAGCGGTCATCGATGGATTCCCACCTCTCTGGAAACGGATGCCCGTCTTGAACCGCATCTTCGAATGCGTCTGTTCCCCAACCGGCGCCATAATCGAACTCAAGCCATTCAGCTAGACTTGCAAGTCTGGCTGCCTCGTCGTTGTGCGGAAATATCCCTGGATGAACCAGAGAGTAATCCGGGCCAGCGAAGAAGTGATTAGTGGCCTTCCTATCAACTGTCGGGACACCGCCGACCACCGCCGCAGGCCCTTGGTTGTAACCTGAGGGTAGGCCCTGAATTTTGCCCATGTGGCAGTCTTGGCAACTGACACCATTTTTGGCCGCTGGTGAATTTTTATACTCACTGAATGCCTCTTCCAATCGGAAGCCGTTGAATAAATTTACGTCGTGACAGCTTCCACAAAACCCCGAAGTCGCAAGATCCGGAAAGTGCCCCGCTTCCGCATGGATCTTCCGGCCTTTTGCCTCTGGGTCGGTGACGACTCGATAACTATCGTCGGACAAGACGCGTTGGAGCTCTGCATTGCCTTGAGGGCCGTACACCGCGGAGGTGAGGCCACCCTCAACTAGGGCCATTCTGCCACTGACCTTCCCATATGACTGGTTAATGCGGTGACACACAACACACGTTATCCCCTCGCGGGATGTTGGGTGGCGTTCTAAATTGGAGACATAGGTCGATTCGCCCAGATTCATTCCCACCTGATTGTGGCAGCGAATACAGAAATCGCCGTTAGTTCCACTTGTTACCGCGTTTATTGTGTTCTGCATCGCCATATAAACAGGACTAAGCTGCGCGTATGCATGCTGTGAAACCGACCACTCTTCGTATTGACGCGGATGACACACTTTGCATGTATTTGCGGATGGGTACCGGTCCTCGGCGAACAAATCTGAGTGAGCCGTGGTTGTCTGGTCCGCCGTGTCGGTTTTCGCCTCCGCCGATTGGGCGTCTTCGGTAAAGTCGCCCAATAACGCGTCACTTTCGTCAGCGCCACCAAGTAGACCATCTTCAGTAAAGTCCCCCAATAACGCGTCACTTTCGTCAGCGCCACCAAGTAGACCATCTTCAGTAAAGTCCCCCAACAGGCTATCGCCTTCGTCAGCACCTAACGGATCGTCTTCGGTAAAATCACCTAACAACGCGTCTCCGTTGTCGTCTCCATCATCGGCGGAAAGGGCCTCCGTTTCCCCAAGGAGACTTTCGTTTGCCTCAAAGAGACCGTCATCAGCCGTGGTAGGTTCGGGTTCGTTTTGGCCGTTGGGGGCCAATGAGTCAGCTGCATATGTCGCAGAAACAATCCCTGAAACTAGTAGAACTAGAAACAAGGGCCATTTTCGCGTGAAGCGGAAGAAAAAGCCTGGCTGTAGTCGTCTTTTCATCAGCACCCTCTGGTGGTCGCGCTGCTCTAATTGCCCATGCATCGCGGTCGTGATTATCAGTTGGGATGGTAGTCTATAAACGCTATCGCTGCTCGCCCACCATTAGGCACTATGTTGCGCTGGAGGCCCGCTTTCGCATTCGCTTTTTTTTTCGAGCCGATTTTGCCAAATCCAAGCGCCCCGTCAATAGTTTTAAGTTTTCTGGGACCCCCGCTGAAGCATGTAATGGGTGCCAGTTCCAAAGCCGGCCTCGCTGGTGCAACACCCAGCAAATCCGTTCGTATTAAAGTGGACAGGTGTCCACAAGTACGCGGGTTCTGAATCTTGCCGCCGAAGGCGGCGTCTAGTCCTTAGTTCTCGGCAGCGTTACTTATCGGGCAGGTATCGCCAATCTCAAGCCCGAGCACATGGATGAACCGGCCATACCCAACGAACGTCACAATGCGCCAACCAAGATCAATAATCTCGGCTTCCGTAAAGTGTTCTCGTAGTTCGTCGAACAAGTCTTTCGATGCTGTCCTATGATCACCCGCCAAGACTTCAGCAAACCGAATCGCAATTTTTTCACGAGCGGTAAGGAGGCTGCTCGATTCGTAGTTATCGAGCTCGGCAATATGTGACTCCGTGAGTCCTTCGTGCCTTGCAACTGCAAGGCGGGCGTGCATTCAGAGATTACAGTCGTTTTTCTTTGCCACCATTAGACGAGCCAGCTCGGTGACCTTCATATCCACGGCTCCTCGAGCCTCCAAAGCTAGCGGGAAATAAAAATCGATGAACTTCTGGTAGAGCTCGGGCGCATGGGCGAACACTTGTACGAAGGCAGAACCACCCAGTTCTTCATCGTATTGCTGCATCACCGATTGGAGGTTTTCGGGCACTTGATCGAAAGGTAGGGCGCTCACGCGTGACAATGGGATAACTCCGAGCAGTTTCCTTCGTTGAGATGCGACAACCTATCATTGGCCACTACGACTTACAAACTAAGTCCGGAGAGGCCCATGGTGTTCGGATTGTGCTCGTGCGAAAGTCATGGTGTCGCCACATTTCCTGTGACAAGATAAGCGACAGCGTTGACTCTTGAGAGGCGCCCTTTTCGGTCGGGCACGAGAAGCAACTGGGGACGAATATGACCAAATACGTCAAATACCTTACGAATTACCTTTTCATTGGTGCAATGGGTCTCGGTTGCATCCTAGGCGGACATTGGGTATGGCTCGGTTTTTTCTTCGCCATTGCGGTTAGTGTGGGCGGCGATTTTCTACTTGGTGAACACGGAGATGCACCGAAATATGGCCACCCACAAATCATCAGTTGGTTTATGTACAGCTATCTTCCGGTCATGGTGTGTCTCGTGCTGGTTTTCATATGGACCATGACATCAGGAGACTTGCTTGGGATCGGAGGTCTGGTCGCTTCTGCAACGGGCTACGATGCGTTGGTGGCGCGGGCGAGCAATGGTGTGGTTGATCATGTGGGTGCGGCTCTGGGCTTGGGTTTGATATTCGCTATGGTGAATGTAATCGGGGGGCACGAACTCATTCATCGAACTTGGAGCCCGGTCTCGCTTTTTGTTGGACGTTGGTTCTTCGCAATGTCGGGTGGTGTCCCATTCGAAACGGAGCATGTGTACGGACATCACCACACCTTGGGGCAACCTTACGACGCCTCTTTGTCGCTACGCGGAGATAGTTACTGGGCGTTCCTTGCGTCGGCCCCCTTCAAACAAATTCTATATGCTTGGGAGGTAGAGAGGAGACGGTTGGCGAAATATGGACGTTCGGTTTATTGGATCGGCAACAAGCTAATTCGGTGTGTGTTGAGAGTCGGTGTGATATGGACCGCGGTGTATTTTCTGGGTGGGTGGTATGCAGTCTGCATGTACACTGTTGCGTTCTGCATGAGCAAGATGATGGCTGAAGCGATCGGCTACCAGTTCCATCACGGACAAGTGTGCGTGGCCGGTGAATCCTACGGAAATCGACATTCCTGGAACTGCAATCGGCTTATGTCCCAGGTTGTCCTATCGAACGTGGGCAAGCATTCGGAGCACCATGAACACCCGAATCGACCATTCCACGAACTCTCCAAGGTAAGGGTTGGGGACAAGCCTTTGTTGAAAACAGGATGTGTCACGAACGCCTTCTTAGCGTTCTTCCCCCCTTTGTTTCGCAGGATAACGGGGCCTCAGATTTTGAAATGGGACGAAGAATGGGCTATCGGCCCGGAGCGAGAAATTGCCGCTCAGCAAAACCTCCAAAGTGGTATTTCGGTTTACGAGAACGCCACGCCCATCGCTAACTGAATAAGGTTTCCGTTCTCGGGGACTGGGGTAATACAAATCCACATATGGGAATCGGTTAGCGGTTTCCGTCGAGCGAGCGGTCTGCCGTAATGCTGAAGCGTTTGTTTAATCGCAAGTCGAAGACGTATCAGGTGCATGTCGCTCCGTTCGGCGTTTCCTTGACGGTAGGAGCGCGTGAGACGATCCTCAAGGCCGCCTTAAAGGCAGGACTCGCCTATCCCCACGAGTGCGAGGTGGGGGCATGCACATCCTGCAAGTCGTTATTAGTTGAAGGCGACATTAAGGCGTTAACGGATTTTGCCTATGTTCTTGAATCGAATGAACTACGTGACGGCTACTTCCTCGCTTGTCAGTCTCAGCCGAGGAGCGATCTGAGGGTCCGTGTTACTTCTCTCGAGGCTGGCATAGAACTGATTCCGCCGCGTTCGTTTGAGGGCAAGATCGTGTCCGTCACTCTGTTGACCCGCGACATTTTGCACGTGTGCGTCGCCTTAAACGAACCTATGGAGTACTGCGCTGGACAGTACGCGAATTTGTATGTGCCGGGGATCGAAGGCGCCCGCGCATATTCCTATGCCGATGCACCGGTGCCGGGTGGTACCACCGTGCTTTCCTTTCACGTCCGTCTGCTTCAGGACGGGGCGATGTCGGGCTGGTTTGCCGAGAGAACTTCTGTCGGTGCATCGATCCGAGTCGACGGTCCATATGGCGTGTTCCGGTTGCGGGAATCGGATGTGCCGATACTTTGTGTAGCGGGCGGTAGTGGCATGGCGCCTCTTAAAGCGATGCTTGAACAAGCGGGTCGCTCAGGCGTTTCCCGGCCGGTGGTCTACCTTTTTGGCGGCCGCACCCAAGCCGATCTATACGAGAGCGCCTTCGTGGAGGAATTTGTTGATGCTTGGGCTGGGCCCATCCGCTTTTTACCCGTTTTGTCGGAAGAGCCTGCTGCAAGTGATTGGGAAGGTGCTCGTGGGTTCGTGACAGACTTTATAACGGCGGTCGATGAGTTTGAGCTTCTTGGCGTTCAAGCCTATCTTTGTGGCCCCCCTGCTATGATTGACACGGCATTGTCGATCCTTTTGAAGGCGGGTGTACGTGGCCGCGATATCTACTTCGATAAATTTACGGATCGTTCCTTCAATGTTTCGTCACCAAATACGCAATGACGCCCTAATCCTTTGGCTAGGATCGCAATGGGCTTGTTTGTGTTTTGGGTCTAAGGATACAAAGCAAGTTTTTGGATGGCCTCTCTAATCGGCCCGTAGAAGCCGGGTGCGGCACAGAGAACACCACGATTGGCTTTTAGTTCCGCCCCACAGGAGAAATCCAACGGCCGTGAATATACGTCCGTGACTATCACCCCGGTTTCCTCGGCCAGAATCTTTCCAGCGGCGTGGTCCCAAATCTTTTCCATGTACCCCTGCTGTGTAGGGAACCTTAGGTAGGCGTCTGCCTGACCCCGGGCGACAACCGCATATTTGCACTGGCTATCTAGGCGTGCGGAGGTACCAGAGGCTGATAAGAACTTAACCACCCGAGCGGTGTCATCGAGTCGAGAGTGGGATGCTTCGACTGATTCGCACACCCGCATCCTGCGTACGTCGTTTTCGTGATTGGCGTCGATTTGGCGGGCCAATGTGCGGGGGTTATCTGCTGGCAAAACCCAGCTGCCGTTCCCATTCGACGCGTAGAATAGGCATCCGTGCGGATCGGGATCCGAAAAGGGACGATCGAAATCGTCCGAAAGGTTCGGACATCCAAGTACACCTAGAACGACTTCACCATGTTCTATCAAAGCTAAGGAGATTGCGTATTGCCCACCACGAAGAAACCCTTTCGTTCCATCAATGGGGTCAAGTGTCCAGTAGGAGCTTGCCGAAGCGTCGTGGTTGCCTAGATCAATGGCATCTAGGACTTCCTCGGTTTTGGCGTTGTTCCATACAGTACTCACGGTAGCGGCGACCGACGCTGCTAGACCCTCATTCCCATGGGCGCGAAGTGTGTGTGCGTCCTCTTCGCCGACCAAAATGAATTCGTCGAGGCGTTCAGATAAGCGTGAGGCTACAATCGCTTGTGCTGCGTAATCAGCTATCGTGACCGGACTGCTATCGCTCTTGCTATGGTGTTCAATCGCTCCAAGCTTCATTTGAACGTTTCTCGTAACCACGCAGGCGGTAGCTACCGCGCTAATTGCGATTGCCAATCGTCCATCAATTGTACTTTTCACGTATACCTCGGGTTTTGTCAGTAGTTCTTTCACGGGCGACGATAGTCGCTGTGTTAAAATTGCCTATGTTGGAAGTGTGTATTCATCTTTGTGGACCGCTTATATGTTCGAAATAAAAACCCATGCTGTGCCGCCGGAAGTCGCCGCGAAAGCACACATCGACGAAGCGCGCTATCTGGAGATGTATCGCCACTCGATAGATGATCCCGACGGTTTCTGGGCGGAACAGGCGGAGGCATTCGTCAGCTGGGAAAAAAGATGGGATAAGGTCAGTTCCTTTGATTTTACCTCCGCAGACATTCGCTGGTTCGAGGGCGCGAGGCTCAATGTTACCTATAACTGCCTCGATAGGCATCTCGATGCACGGGGTAACCAGACAGCGATTATTTGGGAAGGTGATGACCCGGCCGACGACAAAAATATCAGTTACGCGGAGCTTTTTGATGAAGTTTGCCGGTTTGCGAATGCGCTAAAGGCAAAAGGAATCGATAAAGGTGATCGTGTATCGATTTATATGCCAATGGTTCCGGAAGCTGCCGTAGCTATGCTCGCGTGTGCACGGATTGGCGCAGTGCATTCTGTTGTTTTCGGAGGTTTTTCGCCGGAGTCCCTCAAGGACAGAATACTAGATTCTGACTGTTGTGCCGTAATTACGGCGGACGAAGGCCTACGAGGCGGCCGGGCCGTTCCCCTCAAGGAAAATACGGATAAGGCGCTGGAGGAATGTCCTAACGTCACAGCGGTGTTCGTCCTTAGACGGACAGGCACGGAGATCGCGTGGGTGGAAGGTCGAGATCACTGGTATCACGAGTGTATCGCGACGGCCAGCGCTAATTGTCCGCCAGAGTCGATGGACGCCGAGGATCCGTTGTTTATTCTTTATACGTCCGGTTCCACGGGTAAGCCCAAGGGTGTGCTGCACTCTACCGGCGGTTACCTGCTCCACACGGCGATGACGCACAAGTACGTGTTTGATTATCACGAAGGTGATGTTTACTGGTGCACCGCCGATGTCGGCTGGGTTACCGGCCATTCCTACATCGTTTACGGGCCACTGGCCAATGGCGCGATCACGATGATGTTCGAGGGTATCCCGACTTATCCTGACGCAGGCCGTATGTGGCAGGTCGTAGATAAGCATAAAGTCAATATTTTCTATACGGCGCCAACGGCGCTGCGCGCACTTATGGGTCAGGGTGACGAGTTTGTTACCTCCTCCAGCCGTGCGAGTCTGCGTATTTTGGGTACCGTAGGGGAGCCTATCAACCCAGAAGCTTGGGAATGGTATTTCAACATTGTCGGCGACGGGCGTTGTCCGATCGTTGACACTTGGTGGCAAACGGAAACGGGTGGTATTTTAATCGCGCCATTACCGGGCGCTCGGGCACTCAAACCCGGTTCCGCAACCCTGCCGTTTTTTGGCGTGGAGCCCGCATTGGTTGACGACCAAGGGCGAGAACTTCAGGGTCCGGCAAAGGGCTCGCTTGTGATAAAACGCTCATGGCCAGGACAGATGCGCACGGTCTATGGTGATCACGAGCGATTTAAGGAAACATATTTTAAAACTTTCCCCGGCAAATACTTTACTGGCGATGGCGCGCGCCGAGACGAGGATGGTTATTACTGGATTACCGGTCGCGTAGACGACGTCATCAACGTTTCGGGACACCGTATGGGTACCGCCGAAGTTGAAAGCGCTCTGGTGCTTCACGATGCGGTTTCCGAGGCCGCGGTGGTAGGGTTTCCGCACAATATCAAGGGTCAGGGGATCTATGCCTACGTGACCTTGATGGCAAACGTTGAATCGTCAGAAGAACTGCGTAAAGAACTTGTGAAACATGTACGGAAAGAGATAGGAGCGATTGCTTCCCCTGACGTAATTCAGTGGGCGCCTGGGTTACCCAAGACGCGTTCGGGCAAGATCATGAGGCGCATCTTACGCAAGGTCGCTGCAAACGAACTTGATAGCCTAGGCGATATTTCGACACTGGCGGATCCGGGGGTTGTAGAGGCTCTCGTTGACAATCGTGTCAACAAATGACGATACAGACTCCACGAGGATATTCGCAAAGGGGATTTCGGGGCAGATGAATAGCGAGAAATGGCGGAGGAAAATTAAACAAGGGCATCGTGGTTTGTTAACCTTACTGTTCCTCCAAGGGAAACCGATGCCGTGGTAAGGCGTGGTAGTCGTCGGACATCCACGCAGACAACCACGGTGGCAGGACAAAATGGTCTGGCTAATAACGCAACGAGTTGGAGTTCAATAGTGACGAAGAACCTTGAATTAGCTTCATGGGTCGAAGACGTTGCCGCCTTAACCAAGCCGGAGAGGATTTACTGGTGCAACGGGTCTGACGACGAGCGTCAGTACCTAACGGACGTGATGTTGGAAAATGGTGATCTAATCCGTTTGAATGAGACGACACATCCGAATTGCTATCTACATCGATCCGATGCCAGCGACGTCGCTCGAGTGGAGCACTTAACTTACGTCTGCACACCCGAAAGTGAGGATGCCGGTCCAAATAATAATTGGATGGCGCCAGAGCAAGGCCACGCCAGAGTGGATCCTCTGTTTGAGGACTGTATGCGGGGTCGAACCATGTACGTGGTCCCGTATCTGATGGGTCCTTACGGTTCCCCTTTTGCCCGTGGGGGTGTGGAGATAACTGATAGCGCGTACGTCGTTTTAAACATGCGGATTATGGCGCGTATTGGCCAGCGGGCGCTCGAACACATTGAGGGCGGCGGTAGTTTTGTGAAAGGCCTGCACTCAACGGGAGATCTAGATCCCGAACGTCGGTTCATCATGCATTTTCCAGAGGAACTCACGATTAAGAGCATCGGTTCGGGATATGGCGGTAATGCGCTCTTGGGGAAAAAATGTCACGCGTTAAGGATCGCGAGCGCACAAGCACGGCGAGAAGGATGGCTTGCGGAGCATATGCTTATCTTGGGCATAGAAGACCCCGCGGGTAAGACGAGCTACATTGCGGCGGCTTTTCCGTCTGCCTGTGGTAAGACAAACCTGGCTATGCTTGTTCCGCCAGCCGAATTTGAAGGTTGGAAGACGTGGACAGTTGGTGACGACATAGCCTGGATGCATCTTGGGGAGGATGGCCAACTGTGGGCAATCAACCCCGAGGCTGGGTTTTTCGGCGTTGCACCCGGCACAAGCCTCAAGACCAATCCGAATTGCATGAGGACGCTAGGGCGCGACACCATCTACACAAATGTTGGGTTGACCGGAGATTTACAACCCTGGTGGGAAGGTATAGATGGCGAGAGGCCTGACTCACTGACTGACTGGCGAGGTCAGGCCGTTGGCCCGGGGGACGTCGGTGCGGTAGCTCACCCTAATGCTCGTTTTACGGTCTCCGCAAAGCAATGTCCCAGCTTTTCCCCTCAGGGCGAAGCGCCCGAAGGAGTTCCGATTTCGGCTATCGTGTTTGGAGGGCGGCGTTCTGCGGTGGCACCGCTCGTGTTCGAAACGCTCGGCTGGGAACATGGCGTTTTTACCGGTGCCGCGATGGCATCTGAGACGACGGCTGCGGCGACGGGTGCGGTCGGACAGGTTCGGCGTGATCCAATGGCTATGAAGCCATTTTGTGGCTACAACTTTGCTGACTATTGGGGGTATTGGCTGACTTTCGGGAAACGCTCGAAACGACTTCCGCGGGTGTTCCATGTGAATTGGTTTCGTAAAGATGATGATGGGCAGTTTATGTGGCCGGGATTTGGCGAAAACATGCGTGTCCTGCAATGGATACTGGAACGTTGTCGGGGGAGGGCAGAAGCACTCAAAACCCCGATAGGCTATATCCCAGATCCGGAGGGTCTAAACGTCAAAGGCCTCGGGCTCGACCCGCAGAAGCTGCGAGAACTTTTATCGATCGATGCCGCCACCTGGCGAACTGAGATCGACGAAGTTGAAGCTTATTTTGAAACTTTCGGAGATCGGTTGCCTCAAGCTTTATCCATTACGGCAACCCAGGTGCGTGCTGCCCTGGAGCAGCAATTGGCCGTCGAAAAGTGAAAGAGAAGACTGCCCGATTCGATTTGTTTGAGATGGATGGGGTTTCCCGAAGGGACCGCTTGGTCTTGAAATACCCCTACTCTTTGTCGTCGGTTTCGGAGTTTCCCGGAGCTTTGGCGCTCCTAAACACGTGATCCTGCATTACCTGTGAGAGACCTACATTGCGCTTTGCGAGTTCAGTCAACGCCGGTGATATGGGGCCATTTTGCGCTGCGTCACCCGTCTGTGCTCGAAAACGTTCATGGTGTTCGTGGAACAGCTTTAGACTCTGGCTTAGGAAATCGCCGGCAACTTCCTGGACGGAATCGCCGTAGAAACCAATGATTTGTTCGAGTACATCTGTACTGAAAAGTGGCTCGCCCTCGTCTTCTTGTTCGATGATTATCTGTAAAAGGATGTTTCGTGTGATGTCTTCCCCACTTTTTTTATCGATGACGCAAAAGCTTATTTGTTCCAGTACCAGCTTGCGTACGTCGTGGAGCGTCACGTACTTGCTTCGGGCAGTATCGTACAAGCGGCGATTTGGGTACTTTTTGATTACGCGTTTTTCGTCATCGCTCATCGGTTGTCACGACTAGGGCCATCTTCCGATGACAATCTACGTTGCACCGCACCATTATGCAAGAGGGAGGAGAAGTTTTGACCGGTGAATGGGCAAAAAAAGCAGGACGTGGGGCTAGAAAACTCTGCGAAAGTCGCCAAGGCCGCTCCGGATTGTCGCTCCGACCTTGCTGACTAATCAAAGCGGACGGTATTCTACGTCAGTTTCGCCGGGCAATTCTCGGCGCTCGCCACGCGACAGAAACGATTAGGAGGCATAGTGAACGGAAAACGCACGGTTACGATAACTGATAACGCGACCGGTAATTCGATCGAGTGCCCTGTTTATGAAGGCGACTATGGTGCGCCGGTGATTGACATCAAAAAGCTCTACAGCGGTCTTGGCATGTTTACCCTAGACATTGGCTTTGGTGCAACCGCTAGTTGCAGGAGCGCAATTACCCACCTGGATGGCGAAAAGGGCATTCTTCTGTACCGAGGTTACCCGATCGAACAACTTGCCGAAAAATCGTCGTTCGTAGAGGTCTGTTATTTACTGGTGTATGGCGAACTCCCGACAGAGGAACAACTTACGGATTGGAAGCATGCCTTAAAGATGCATGGCATGACCCATGAACATCTCTTGCGTTTTTATACCGGCTATCGATATGACGCGCACCCTATGTCGGTGTTGACGGGTGTCGTTGGTGCCGTAGCTTCCTATTACCACGACAATACCGATATCTATAGCGAAGAAGACCGATTGCTCACAGCCCGTCGCGTGATCGGCAAGATGCCGGGCCTAGTGTCTAAGATTTATCGCTACGCGTCGGGCCTGCCGTTCGTGTATCCGGATAACTCTAGAGATTATGTCGAAAATTTCATGTATATGATGTATTCGTGGCCGAGCGAGCCTTATGAGGCCAACCCGGTGGCGGTAAGGGCTCTCGAGTTGTTAATGATTCTCCACGCGGACCACGAACAGAACGCGAGCACGTCAACTGTGCGTTTGGCCGGTAGCTCCGAGAGCAACCCGTTCGCTTGTGTCGCAGCAGGTATTGCGACTTTGTGGGGTAAATCTCACGGCGGGGCGAACGAGGCCGTGATCACGATGCTTGAAGAGATTGGTGATCCCAAGAATATAAAAAAGTTTGTCGAACGAGCGAAGGACAAAGAAGACCCATTCAGATTGATGGGCTTTGGCCACCGTGTCTATAAGAATTACGACCCTCGCGCAAAGATCATCTACAAAGCTTGTCACGATTTGTTGAACGAGATGGGCGTTAACCAACCATTGTTTGAGATTGCTATGGAGCTCGAGCGCATCGCCCTTGAAGATGACTATTTCATTGAGCGGAAGCTATATCCAAATGTAGATTTTTATTCGGGACTCATATATCAGGCGCTAAATATCCCGACGAGCATGTTCACCAATATGTTTGCCTTGGCACGCTGTGCCGGGTGGATTGCGCAATGGAGCGAACTGATCGGCGACCCTGATTTTCGAATTGGGCGCCCACGCCAGCTCTACATTGGGGCCAAGCAACGTGACTACATCGCAATAAACGAGCGTTAGCCAACAGATTGGATCGAAATGAAATCACCTGTACGTATCACGATAACCGGCGCGGCCGGGCAAATCGCATATTCTTTGTTATTCCGAGTCGCGGCCGGAGAAATGCTTGGTTATGACCAACCCTTGGCCCTGCAATTGCTAGAAATCCCGCCGGCGATGAAGGCGTTAGACGGCGTGGTCATGGAGCTCGAAGATTGTTCGTTTCCGTTGGTCGACAGCATTGAGACTTTTGATGATCCTAGTGGAGCTTTCAAGGATGCGAACTTCGGCATGCTGGTTGGGGCGCGGCCACGTGGCCCGGGCATGGAACGCGGGGATTTGCTCGAAGCCAATGGTGGGATCTTTAAAGAGCAAGGTAGGGCCATCAATGAGCACGCCGCGCGCGATATCAAAGTGGTAGTCGTCGGTAATCCTGCAAATACGAATGCTTGGACTTGTATGACGTGTGCCCCGGACATCGAACCGCAGCAGTTTACTGCCATGACAAGGCTTGACCACAATCGAGCCGTGGCGCAACTGGCCAAGCAAACCGGGGTGCCGGTCTCGGAGATTCACAATCTTACAATTTGGGGAAACCATTCGACCACGCAATACCCCGACCTCAGTCACGCGACGGTCTCCGGCCGTCCCGCGTCGGATTTGGTGGAGCGTTCTTGGTATGAAAAAGAATACATTCCGAAAGTAGCCAAGCGTGGTGCTGAGATCATCGATACCCGTGGGGCCTCTAGCGCCGCGTCAGCGGCTAATGCCGCACTTGAACATTTGAGAGATTGGGTGCTTGGCACGCCCCTAGGCGACTGGGTCAGTATGGGGGTGCCGAGCGATGGAAGCTATGGCATTGAGGAGGGTTTGATGTACTCGTTTCCGGTGACTTGTACCGACGGGACATACCAAATCGTCCAGGGCATGGGGATAGATGATTTTAGCCGCGGGCGTATGGATGCATCGGCCGCCGAGTTGCAAGAGGAGCGGGCGGCGATTCAGGGCGTACTCGTCTAATCTGTACCCGCCTTTCGGGTGGTATTAATGGAGGTCTTCTGAACGGGAAGATCGCTCAAGACCGGGAGCGTTTGATTTGGTGTTACCCTTGGTCATCTATAGATTTGTTGATTAAATTTAGTTACCCACAAAAACGGTGGATAACTTTGTTGACAGATTGCGTACAGAAGTCAAAATCGCTTGTCTATGAGATGTTTTTCTCAATTTGCTTAAAATTTGACCAATTGCTTCTAATCGTTATAAAACAATGAGTTAGAGATGACGGTCATCGAACGCTACGGTGTCTACGGTTTTTGCCGACGATACTCCCACGGTTCTGACTTTGTGTGCATAAGCACGCTCGAGACTGAGAGTTTTTGCCAAAAAACCCCACGCTAGAACGACGTGAGGAGCTTTTTTCGGACTAACGAGGTTAATCTGTGCCCGCAGCACAAAAAAAGCCCGATATAGAAATCGGGCTTTTAGATTGGTGGAGGCGGCGGGACAGCCTATCCGCATCTTTCGATACGGGCTGGACTATGCCTTCATCCTTGCCGGATGCGGAGCGTATTATCCGTCGTTTAAGACGAATCCTAGTGCGCGCTCTACCATGGAGATTCAGCGCGTCTATAAGTCTCTACAGGGCAGGCCTGGAGTTAGCCTCCTTCCTACCCCTCGGCGTTGCCATACCTTCTAGGCTTAGGTTTCGCCGATGTGAGCCCCGTTTTCACTCTGCGCTTTCGCGCAAAGGCGACCCCTGATTGATCGAACCCGCGTCCGCAAGCCCTCTACCGTCGGTTCTACATGCTTAGCCGGATCTATTAATTTGGCTGTTCGCCACCCGATCGGCAGGGCAAGCGGAACAGCGAGTCCGGTTAAGTTTTAGCGGTTCCGCCCCGGACGTGCTTCGCCGCGATCTTGCGAATAATGACGCCCGAAATCCGGACGCACAAGCACGGCTCCGGTCGGACGGCACTCTACTGGGTTTTAAGCAGCGAGTGCGTAGTTGTCGTCGTTGGCAACTATATTGGTTGCAGATGGATTTACGAGGTGGACTGCTCCTCGGCATGCCCCTTCGGTTTCGCGACCCACGTCGAATCCATGTCGCCCCCCGGAGAGTCTTCGCTAGTATAAAGCAGACCTGAGCGATAACATACCGTTATCGAACCTTTTTCATGATCCGAGCCTTCTCCCGTTTCCAATCACGTTCTTTTTCGGTAGCGCGCTTATCGTGTTGCCGCTTGCCACGCGCGAGTCCGATTTCCAACTTTACGTGACCCTTTTTCCAAAAGAGCGATAAAGCAACGACCGTCATAGCCTTCCGTTGAACGGCACCTTTAAGGCTGTCGATCTCCCGGCGGTGTAGAAGAAGCTTGCGGGTGCGTTGCGGTTCCGGTGTAACGTGACTCGATGCGGAGGGCAGCGGGTTGATTAACGCCCCGAATAGGAAAGCTTCATTATCTTTTAGTAGGACATAGGCATCCCTAAGTTGCACTTTCCCGGCCCGGAGACTTTTTACCTCCCAGCCGCGCAGTTCTAGGCCCGCCTCGAAACGTTCATCAATGTAGTAGTCGTGCCGCGCTTTTTTGTTTTGGGCGATCGAGCTCGACTGCTTTAACTTTTTACGATCTTCAGCTGCCATTAGTACGCGTACGATATCGGTTGACGGACTTCCCAAGCTATTCCGCAATTATAGCAACGGCATTCGATCACGAAGTTAATTTCTATTAGTTGGTAGGAACTTGTCCCTTTATTATCGATGTACCAGAATGCCACCGGCATTGTGGCCAAGGAGAAGATATGGGTTCTCGCCATGAATTAAATCGCGGCCAATGGTCGTCGAGGTGGACTTTCGTCCTCGCGGCTACGGGATCTGCGGTGGGGTTGGGGAATATTTGGCGATTCCCTTACGTCACGGGAGAGAACGGTGGTGGCGCTTTTGTGTTGATTTACCTTGCGTGTGTCGCTCTGGTGGGGCTCCCCATCATGATGGCCGAAATCCTTCTGGGGCGACGTGGCCGTAGTAGCCCGATCAACGCGGTCGCTTTATTGGCAAAAAGGGAGGGTGTGCACCCGTCATGGAGCGTCATTGGGTGGATGGGGGTGCTTGCGGGTTTCTTGATCCTCTCCTTCTATGCTGTCGTCGCAGGTTGGTCGCTCGCCTATGTTTGGTACGCCGCTCAGGGGTTGTTTGAAGGCACGACGGTAATTTCATCCAAACAAGCATTTGATGAACTGACCGGTTCGGCAGGTCGGATGCTGTTTTGGCACAGCGTCTTTATGGTTATGACGATGTTTGTAATCGCCCGGGGTGTCAATGACGGTCTCGAGCAGGCCGTCAAGTTCTTGATGCCCGCATTGTTTATTTTATTAGTGGTTATGGTTTGCTACGCGGCTGCGACGGGCGACGTAATTAGTGCTCTGCGCTATCTGTTTCAACCTGATTTCAGCAAGATAAGCCGAGAGACTATTATGATGGCGCTAGGTCAAGCGTTTTTCAGTCTCAGTCTCGGTATGGGAGCTATTATGATCTATGGCTCTTATTTGCCGAACGATGTTCGGATTCCCGGGACGTCATTCCTAATCGCCGGGGTA
>Ga0310345_10002968_pt1 | contig 16594 bp, 13 predicted proteins | sample HC15DNA20500_MG_FD_204667 | JGI IMG/M metagenome (GOLD analysis project Ga0310345, IMG submission 204667) | Marine microbial communities from station ALOHA, North Pacific Subtropical Gyre - HC15-DNA-20-500_MG | ecosystem: Environmental > Aquatic > Marine > Oceanic | place: Pacific Ocean: North... | reverse complement strand
CCGGCGCGCGGACGGTGCTTCGGCTCATCGAGGATCCGAGCCGGTTTCTCTCCACGGTCCAGATCGGGATAACGCTCGTCGGCATTCTTGCAGGTGCTTTCGGCGGGGCGACCATCGCGGAGCGCCTCGGCGGCTGGCTCAACGGTTTCGCAGCGGTCGATCCTTATGGCGAAACCATCGCTATGGCCGTCGTGGTGGTGGCGATCACCTATCTCTCCCTGATCGTCGGGGAGCTCGTGCCGAAGCGCATTGCGCTTTCGAATCCGGAAGGCGTGGCGTCCGCCATGGCCCGGCCGATGGAGATCCTTTCGCGCGTCGCCGCTCCCGCCGTGTGGCTTCTGAAGACTTCGACCGATGCCGCCCTGAGGCTGCTCCGTCTGGGGGGAACGCGGGAGGCGGTGGTTACCGAGGACGAGGTGAAGTCGCTGATCGCCGAAGGCGTCCGGACCGGGATATTTGCGCCGCAAGAGCGGCAAATGATCGATGGCGTGCTCCGCCTAGCCGATCGGCCGGTCCGCGTGATCATGACCCCGCGCTCGGAAGTCGCCTGGATCGACGTGAACGCCGATCGGCAGACGGTCGCGGACCTGCTGGATACGAGACGCTATTCGCGGCTGCTCATTTGCGACGGCTCCGTCGACAGGGCAGTCGGCGTGATCCACGCGAAGGATCTCCTCCCGGCGGCTCTGGCGGGAGACGCTCTGAACCTACGAGATCTCATGGCGCCGGCGCTCCTGGTCCCCGAGGGGACCGGCTGTCTCCGGCTGATCGACCGTTTTCGCCGGGAGGGGGTCCATATGGCGGTCGTCATCGATGAGTACGGCTTGACCGAAGGCATCGTCACGCTGACGGACGTCTTGGAATCCATCGCAGGCGACCTCCCCGAGCGCGGCGAAGCTGCGGAAGATTTGATCGTGCAGCGCCCCGACGGCTCCTGGCTGGTCGATGGAATGATGCCGCTCGACGAGTTCCAGGACCGGCTCGAGATCAGGGACCTTCGAGAAGGCGGCGACTTTCACACGGTCGCTGGGCTGGTGCTTCAGCGCCTCGCGCATCTGCCGACCACGGGGGAGAGCTTCTCCTATCGCGGGCTGCATTTCGAGATCGTCGATATGGACGGCCGGCGGATCGACAAGGTTCTCGTTCGGGTCGAGGCTGAGGACGTCGAGGATTGATCCGTTCATTCGAGTTCGTTCGATTTGCAGACCATTCGCTCAGTCAGTCCTTAGACGGAAGAACGAGCTCGACGCGCAAGCCGCCGAGTCTCGAGTCCTCTAACCTGACATCGCCCCCGTAGAGACGCGCCAGATCTCGGACGATGCCGAGGCCCAGCCCGGATCCCGGCATGCGTGAATCCCAGCGCTCCCCGATATTGAACACGACTTCCCTTGCCTCCGGCGGAAGACCGGGGCCATCGTCGTCGACCGTCAGCGCCGCGGCCTCCCCATCGGCCCAGCCGATCTTGACCGTGGATTTGGCATGCTTGCAGGCATTGTCGACCAGATTGGCCAGCATCTCGTTGAGATCGGCCGGGTCGCAGGCCACGAGCGCGCCTTCCGGCACATCGACATCGATCTCGGTTTCGTTGGCGGCGTAAAGCCGGCCCAAGGCCGAGGCAACCTCCAGGGCCGCCTTCCGGGCTTCTGCGACGACGCCGGGGGTGGAGCGCATGGCGACGGCGCGCGCCCGGGCGATCTGATAATCGATATGAGACTGCATCTTCCGGCTCTCCTCGAGGATGGTCGAGGAGGCTTTCGTCTGCCCTTGATCCTGCAGCCGGTAGGCCTCGTCGGTGATGACGGCGAGCGGCGTCTTCAGACCGTGGGCCATGTTCCCGGCCTGGGTCCGCGCACGCTGGATGAGGTCCGCGGTCGAGGCCAGCAGCGTGTTGAGATCGTCCACCAGCGGCACGACCTCGGCCGGAAAATTCCCGCTCAGCTGCTTCGCCTTGCCATAGCGCACGTCGAAGAGCGCCTTCCGCAATTGGCCTAGGGGTTTCAGGGCATAGAGGATCAGGAGCGTGGCTGCGGCGACCAGGGACAGACCAAAGATGGCGAGCGCCACGGCGAGGGTCTGATTGAAGCTCGCGACCACTGCATCGAGCTGGCTCTCATCCGTACCGATGATGAAGCGATCGGGCGGCGACCCAGGATTCTTCCAGACAATCTTCTCCGCTACGATCAGCGGGCCCGTCGGCCCCTCGATCATATGGGTGTGCACCCCAACATCCTGGCGTGTGTCGTCTGGCACCTGGAGCGGCGGGCCTTCCAGAGATTCCGAGCGCGCCAGCACGTCGTCCTCCTTCTGGATCTCCCAGTAGAAGCCGGAAAGAGGAACGTCGTAGCGCGGATCGCTCAGGGGCCGCTGGAGATGCAGGCTGCCGTCGGGATCGAATTCCGAAAGCCGCTGCAGCTCGGCGAGATGCACATACAGCTCGTCATAGAACTGCTCGGCGACATGCTGCTTGAAGACCGCGGATAACGTCACACCGGCGCCGATCATGCCGATGGCGATCCACAGCGTGGCGGCGGCGATCAATCGTCTCTTGAGGCTGTCCTTCAGCATTCTAGTCCATCCGGTAGCCGAGGCCGCGGATCGTCTTGATCCGGTCCGCCCCCAGCTTGCGCCGGAGCCGGCTGATATAGACTTCGATGGTGTTCGACTCCCGGCTTTCGTCCAGCGTGTAGATCTGGTCGGTCAACTCCGCCTGGGAAACGATCCGGCCGATACGATGCAAGAAGTAGGTCAGGATCTTCAACTCGCTGGCCGTAAGGTCGACTGGCTTGCCGTCCACGATGACGCGGTTGGAGCTTGTATCCAGCTCAATCCCGCCATGGGTGAGCACGGCGCTCGCCAGACCCGAGGAGCGCCGGATCAGCGCCTTCAGGCGGGCGGCCACCTCCGGCACATGGAAGGGCTTCGTCACGTAGTCGTCGGCGCCCGCATTCAGGCCGACAATCTTCTCCGCCCAAGTGCCGCGCGCGGTAAGGATCAGGACCGGCAGCTTGCTGTCGGCGCCGCGCCAGCCCTTCAGCACGTCTATGCCTTCCATCGGCGGCAGGCCGAGATCCAGGACCGCGGCCGCGTAGCTGCCGTCCAGGCCCATAGTGTAGCCGTCCGGTCCGTTTGCGGCGTGCTCCACCGTGAAGCCGGCCTGGGTCAGGCCCTCGATCAACCGCTGGGCGATATCCTCATCATCCTCGACAAGCAGGATGCGCATTTTCCGGCGTCCTCGCGCTCTAATCGTCGCGCTCGTCTAGCACGCTCTAGCTGAAACGAACCTGAAGAGCCCTACCTGAAGCCACAAGCTTCCGTTCAGGTTGGTTTCAGCTCCGTGTTCCAAAAGCGCCTTGGGCGACAGATTTGGGAGCGAGAACGGAGCAAACGATGCGCGTCTTGTCACTGACCAGGGTTCTGATTCTGGCCGCGGCTGCGGTCAGCGCCGCCCCGGCCTCGGCCGACACGAAGACGGTTGCCCTGACGGCGGAGCAGATGCAGAGCCTCGACATCAAGGTGGAGGCCGTGCGGCCGGCTGAGGTCGAGGCGATCGCCGTGCTTCCTGCCACGGTGATCCCGCCGTTGAACTCGCGCATCGTGGCGACGGCGCCCTTTGCCGGCACCGTGACCCAGGTCCACGTTCTGCCCGGTGAGAAGGTCGATGGCGGCACCGCCGTTGCCACCATCTCCAGCCGAGAGCTGCTCGACGTGCAGGCTCAGCTCGCCCAATCCCAAGCCGAGCTTCAGATGGCGGAGGCGATCGCCCAGCGAAAGCGGCTGCTGGCGGACAAGAACCTTCAGAGCCCGCTTCTGGCCCAGGAGGCCGAGGCCCAGGTCGCAAAGATCAAGGCGGTCATCGAGCAGCACCAGAAGACGCTCTCTTTGAACGGCCTCATCTTGGGGCAGGACGGCGAATATTCGATCTCGGCTGCGAAGGACGGCACCGTCGTCGAAGTCAACGCCATGCCGGGCGAGATGATCGACACCATGGACCCAGTCGTGACCGTGGACACGAGCGACCGGCTTTGGGTGGAGGCTCAGATTCCGGCAAGTCTCGTCTCTCAGATCGAGCCGGGCGCGGCGATCCAGGTGATCGGCGGCCCCGAAGGTCGGGTGGTTTCGGTCGGCTCTGCTCTGCAGGGCATGACGCGCTCGGCGCTTCTCTACGCCGAGATCCCCACCTCCAGCGGCCTTGTGGCGGGCCAACTTGTTTCGATCCAACTCCAACGGCCCGCCGTCACCGGCGCCGTCTCGGTTCCGGCCAAGGCGGTGGCGCAAATTGCAGGGAAGAGCGCGGTTTTCGTGCGTTGCGACGACGGCTTCACCATCCAGATGGTGGAGCTCCGCGGCAGGTCGCCAGAAGTTGCCACCATCGTCGGCGACCTGCCGCCGGATGCGGAAGTCGCGGCCAGCGGCCTTCCCCAGCTTGAGCAGATGCTGCAGGGGGACTGATCGATGCTGCGCCGCCTGATCGAATTCTCCCTGACCCAACGGGTCTTCATGCTGCTGGTCTATGCGCTCGTGGCCGCTGCGGGCATCTACGCTTTCCGCATCATTCCCATCGACGCGTTCCCGGACATCTCGCCTGTGCAGGTGAAGATGATCCTGAAAGCGCCCGGCATGACGCCGGAGGAGGTCGAGACCCGCGTCATCACGCCCATCGAGATGGAGCTGCTCGGCATCCCGGGACAGACGATCCTGCGGTCGGCGGCCAAATACGGTGTGGCCGACATCACCCTCGATTTCGACGAGGGCACCGACATCTACTGGGCCCGCCAGCAGGTGGCTGAACGGCTTGCCGGTGTGCGGGGCGATCTGCCGGCGAGCGTGACGGGCGGTCTCGCGCCCGTGTCCACGCCGCTCTCGGACGTCTTCATGTTCACCATCGAAGGCGGCGACCTGTCCCTGGAAGAGCGCCGCAGCCTCCTGGACTGGACCATCCGGCCCGCGCTTCGCACGATCCCGGGTGTGGCGGATGTGAATGCGCTGGGCGGCATGGTGCGCACCTTCGAGGTCACGCCCAACAGCGCGGCGCTGGCGAGGGCCGGCTTAGGGGTCTCCGATCTGGCGACGGCCATCGAGGCCAGCAACCGCAATGACGGCGCGGGCCGGCTCAGCGAGGGCGAGAAAGCCCTCGTCGTGCGCTCCGAAGGCGCCATCACCACGCCCAGCGACCTGGAGCAGATCGTTCTCAAGATGGATGGCGACCGTGTGCTTCGCCTCGGCGACGTAGCCTCGGTGAAGATCGGCAACCTGACGCGCTACGGCGCCGTAACCGAGAACGGCAAGGGCGAAGCCGTTCAGGGTCTGGTGCTTTCGCTGCGGAGCGCCGATGCCAGCGCCATCGTGGACGCCGTCCGCTCGATGCTCCAGGAGCTGAAGCCGAGCTTCCCGCCGGGCGTCGAGATCGAGGTCTTCTACGACCGCTCCGACCTGATCTCCAGCGCGGTCGGCACCGTCGGCAAGGCGCTCATGGAAGCGACCGTCCTGGTCGTCATCCTTCTGGTGGTGTTCCTCGGCAATCTGCGGGCGGCTTTCGTCGTCGCCCTCACGCTCCCCTTCGCGGCGCTGATCACGTTCCTCATGATGCGGTGGTTCGGCATGACCGCCAATCTCATGAGCCTGGGCGGCCTCGCCATTGCCATCGGCCTCATCGTCGATGCCGCGGTCGTCGTGGTTGAGAATACGGTCGAGCGCCTTCAGCACGCCAAGCCCGGCGCACAGGTGCCGAAGCTCCACGAGGTCTATCGCGCCGCGAGCGAGGTCGCCACGCCGGTGAGCGCCGGCATCGTCATCATCTGCCTGGTCTTCCTGCCCCTGCTCTCGCTCACCGGGCTGGAAGGCAAGCTGTTCGGTCCAGTCGCGCTGACTATGATCATGGCGCTCGCCGGCTCCCTCATCCTGTCCCTGACGCTCATCCCGGTGCTGTCGTCCTTTATGCTCAAATCTAGCGCCCATTCCGATCCGTGGGTGATGCGGATGATGACACGTGGCTATCGCGTGCTTCTGAAAGGCTGTCTGCGCTTTCCGCTACCGGTCTATCTATTCGCCGCGGCGGGTCTCGTGCTGCTCGTCATCGCCTACGGCGCCATCGGCAAGACATTCATGCCGACCATGGATGAGGGCTCCGTGATCATGCAGGTCACCAAGTACCCCTCCATCAATATGGACGCGAGCATCGACGGTGATCTCCTCATCGAGCGCGCCCTGAAGGAGAAGGTGCCCGAGGTGGAGCGCATCGTGGCCCGCGTCGGGTCCGACGAGCTGGGCCTCGATCCCATGGGGCTCAACGAGACGGACATGTTCCTGGTCCTCAAGCCCAAGGACCAATGGCGCGTGCCGGACAAGACCTGGCTGATCGAGCAGCTCCGCATCGCCATGGGCGATCTGCCCGGCTACGAGTTCGCCTTCACCCAGCCTATCGAGATGCGGACGTCCGAGATGCTGACCGGATCGCGCGGCGATTTGGCCATCAAGATCTTCGGGCCTGACCTGGAGACTCTCTCCGAGCTGTCGGCAAACATCCAGACGGCCCTGCGCAAGGTTCCAGGCGCCGCCGAGGTGTCCACGGTCGCCAACGATACGGTCGACTACATGCAGATCGACGTGGACCGGCTGACGGCGGGACGCATGGGGCTTTCTGTCACCCGCCTGCAGGATGAGCTCCGCTCCATCGTCGAAGGCGCCCGGGCGGGCATCGTCGCCGAGCCGGGACGTCGCACGGACATCGTCATTCGCGGCATGCCGGAGGTCCGGGAGGACCCGAACATCTTCGCCATGACCCAATTCGCGGCCGGCGATGGCGGGCTGGTGCGCGTTGGCGACGCCGCCTCCCTGGAACGCGTGGCCGGGCCGATCAAGATCAACCGCGAGAACGCGTCGCGCTTTGCCGTCGTGCAGGCCTATGTCACGGGCCGTGACCTGGTGGGCTTTGTCGAGGAGGCGCAGAAGACCGTCGCGGAGCAGGTCCCGCTGCCCGAAGGCTACCGGCTCGTCTGGGGCGGCCAGTTCGAGAACCAGCGCCGGGCCGCCGCGCGCCTGTCCATCGTGATCCCCATCGCGCTGCTTCTCATCTTCGGCGTTCTGTTCGCGACACTGCGCTCGATCCGCCAGTCCTTGCTGATCCTCGCCAACGTGCCCTTCGCCATGGTGGGCGGCATGCTCGCCTTGTGGATGCTCGGCGAATACCTGTCGGTCCCGGCCTCGGTCGGCTTCATCGCCCTGCTGGGCATCGCCGTGCTCAACGGTCTGGTGCTGGTCAGTCATTTCAACGAGCTGTTGGCCGACGGGCTCGCGATCCGCGACGTGGTGTTCGAGGGCGCGGTGCGCCGGCTGCGGCCCGTGATGATGACGGCGAGCATCGCCGCGTTCGGCCTGGTGCCGCTCCTGTTCGCCACGGGTCCCGGCTCTGAGATCCAGAAGCCGCTGGCTATCGTCGTGATCGGCGGCCTCGTCACCTCGACCGCGCTCACGCTCATTCTTCTGCCCATCCTGTTCCGGCGCTTCGGCGTCGCGAAAACCTCATCCCAAATCTCCGAGGGAACGCTCGTATGGACCAATCCCTTTGCAAGCTCACATTCGTCTGTCCGCCAGACAGCGCCGGTCACATCACCGAGCTGATGCTCAACCTCGATCAGCCGCTCGCCGGTTTCACGACCTGGACGGTCGATGGGCATGGCTTCGGCTTCGGTGATGCGACGGTGAGCGAACGGGTCCGGGGGCGCGTGAAGCGGAGCATGATCGTCGCCGTGCTGGACCGGAAGGTCGCTGCCGGACTCCTGGACGAGATCGCGGCCAAGGGCGCTGTCCCGCACCTCACCTATTGGACCGAGCCCGTCGACGGCTTCGCCCAGATGCGGCCGGCCGAGCAGCCCGCATAGAACTCATAGAAAATCAGACCGCTAACGTTTCGGGGGTATCAGCGTATGGAAGAACTGAAAGCAACGCCGTCGGTTTTCCGCCTTCGGGTGAGGAGACTCACCATCGCAGGCCTCATCATGATCGGCCTCTTCGGGGCCTATCTCGGGATGATCGAACTGTCGGGCAATTTCCGGAGCGTGATCGACGGCGAGTTCTACCGGTCCGGCCAGCCGAGCGCTGCGGATATCGCCCGCTATCACAAGGCCCATGGCATCAAGACGATCATCAATCTGCGCGGCAAGAATGTCGGCAGGCGCTGGTACGACGCGGAGGTTGCGGCGTCGGAAAGGCTCGGCATCACCCATCTCGATTTTAGGATGTCTGCCAAGCGGGGCCTGTCACAGAAGCAGGCTGCGGAGCTGATCAGCATGATGGAGCACGCCGAAAAGCCGCTCCTCATCCATTGCCATTCCGGCGCCGACCGATCGGGTCTCGCAGCCGCCCTATACGTTGCGGCGATCGCAAAGCTCGGCGAGATCAAGGCCGAAGACCAGCTCTCCCCGACCTATGGCCACGTCCCTCTGCCGTTCCTCAGTGTCTACGCCATGGACGAAGCCTTCGAGCAGCTCGAACCGTGGCTCGGGTTCCCGGATTCCTGATGACGACTACGAGCGGGACCCATCCGGACGGCGTTTCAATGGTGGAGCGATAGATGCGTATCAGCGTAGTGCTCCCGGCTCATAACGAAGCGGGAAATATCGGCCGGCTGGTCGAGGAGACCTATTCGGTTCTGCCGCGCGATCTGCTGCACGAGGTGATCGTCGTCGACGATTGCAGCGACGACGGGACGCGGGAGGAAGTGCTGGCCTTGCGCCCGCGTTATCGGTCGCTGCGCTATCTCCGCCACGGCACGCGAGCGGGGCAGAGCGCGGCGCTGCGGACCGGCATCCTGGCCGCCCGCGCGCCGGTCATCGCCATGATGGACAGCGATGCCCAGAACGATCCGGCGGATATTCCGAAGCTCGTCGCGAAGCTCGGTGAGCCCGGCTCCGATGGGCCGGCCCTGGTCGGCGGGCTTCGGGCCGACCGGAAGGATACGAGCTCCAAGCGGCTTGCCTCGCGCTCGGCCAACTGGATCCGCGATGCGGTGCTGAAGGACGACTGCCCCGACACGGGCTGTGGAATAAAAGTCTATTGGCGCGAGGCGTTTATGCGCCTGCCCTTCTTCACCACCATGCATCGCTACCTGCCTGTCTTGTTCCTCACCTACGGCTACAGGGTGGACTACGTCGCAGTGAACGATCGTCCACGGCTCGCGGGCAAGTCCAAATACAACAATGTCGGGCGCGCGCTGATCGGCCTTTACGACCTCTTCGGCGTGACGTGGTTGCGCCGCCGCACGGCGGTGCCGCCGGTAGCGGAAGACAGCAATCAAGAGGCAGCCGCCTGAAAGCGGGAGCGAAAACTATGGACGAGAGGAATGAACCATGAGTGCAGTTGCTTCAGGCGCGTTGATGGGAAACGCGACACGGGCGGAGGTGATCTGGCTCGCCGTGGGCTTTACGGCCCAGATGATGTTCGCCATGCGGTTTGTCATTCAGTGGATCTACACCGAGCGGGCGCGGGAGAGCGTGGTGCCGGAGGCCTTCTGGTATTTCAGCCTCATCGGCGGGCTTATGCTGCTGACCTATGCGGTCTATCGCGGCGACCCGGTATTCATCCTGGGCCAGGCCATGGGCCTCGTCGTCTATTCCCGCAATCTCTACTTCATCCGGACCCGGAAAGCGGCGCTGCGCGCGGTGACGGGCGAAGAGTAGATGGGGAGAGATGGTGCCCAGGGGCGGAGTCGCGATGATCGCATAAAGCGTTGTACGATAATAATTTTTTTGTCTGCCCTTCCGGGGATACCAACAAAAGAACCAACAACTGTTGGCGTTTTATAGGTGCCTAGGCAGCTTGGCCTGCCACTGGCTCATCAGGATCAAAGTACCCACAACAGTCTCTCCGCTATTCACAAGTTCGAGTTCACCCACCGGCGTCGCGTCGTCCCATTGGAAATGTTCTGACAGGAACGACAAGGCATCGCGCTTGTATGCGGTGTCCAGGTTGTCGAGCTGGTCACCTTTAGTCTCCAGCACCGTGATCCGCTTCGACTGTCCGTGACGCTCAACGGCGAAGATGAAGTCCGGATAGATCTTGGCTTTCTTCCAGCCCTGAATACCATACTGGGTTCGGGCCACGTTGCGGTGCCACCACGCCAATGTCTTCTCGCCATCGAGATAGACAGCCACGTCTCGCTCATCACCGTTGAGTTCGCTCTCATAGACCGGTGTGAAGAGGCTCTTTTCGAGTGGACCGCCGGCGCGGTTCAAAAGCTGCCGAGCATTCTCGGGCTCACTGGTCTCGATTGAGAACGGCATCCGCCAGTTGCGGCCGTCCAGCCGCAAGCGGAACTGAATCCGACCCCTTGCCACATCAGACTTGAACAGGCTCTCTGCCCGCGCATTGCGGGTTGCATCGAGGCCCTTACGAAGCTCCTCCACGATAAGGCTTGAAAGCAATCCGAGCTTGGCATCATCGAAGCCGCGTTGGCGCAGCGCATGGAGGGTGGCTGCAACCACCTCACGGCCCACGAAAGGATTCGGAATTATGTCTGAGATCATGCGCACGGCGTGGGAAGGATCAAAGGTCAGGATCTCCGCACTACCGGTAACCGTCTCACCGACGAACAAATCCTCACCGTCCTCGGAAAGTCTTATCCTCTGGAGCTGGCTTTCTGCCGCCTGGGCATTCAGTGGGACTCGCGCTGCAATCGCTGTCGGGTCAAAGCCGCGCCAGTCGATCGCTGAGAGGACATCCGTCTCGTAGTCCAGTTCGCGAGGTTCGCCGTCCTGCACGACCATAACCTTCGGCAGATAGATCTCAGTGGAGGCAAAGGCTGGGCGTCGTTTGATTGACCGGGTCGTCTTACCGGCTCCGCTCTTGCCCTCTGACGCTACGCGCAGCACCAGGTCCCCGAGGCCGTCCTGTTCCAATCCATCCTTGATGGCGGCAACGACGGTCGCTGTGTCGGCGTGATGGGTAATGACGTGGCATTCATCGAGCGCGTCCACACCGGTCTTGAGGGCGCCAGGCTGGCGGAGAATACGGCCGACAAGTTGCGTCATGGCTTTTAGGTTGGCGCTGGCTGCGAGGCTGCAAAGGACGTAGGCGAAGGGGCAGTCCCACCCTTCCTGCAGGGCCTGCTTGGTGACGATCGCTCGGACCCGGTTGGTCGGGGATAGCAGGTCCTGATTCTCCGGCTCGTTGAGGTCATTCTGCTGTGCCGTCTTGATTGCAATTTCAGCTTGATCGAAGCCGGCTGTTAGGACCCAATCTTTGACGTCGTCAGCGTGGATGTGCCCGCTCTCTCGCTGATCCGCTCCCGTTCGCTCGACCTGGATCAGCATAATCGGCCGAATATATCTGCCGGTATCGGCGTGCAGTTTGCGGGCCTCTGCGTCGAGCGCATTGAGTTTGTCGAGTGCCGCGTTCAGCGTCGCCTTCCAGTCATTGCTTTGCCGGGGATCGAGGTTGAGAGGCATTTTGATCATGCCCTCGCGATCGAGTTCCCGGCCGGTCACTTCGACAAGTAAATTCGCATAGCGGCCATCTCGTGGATTCTTTCCGCCGCGCGGCTGCACGTCCTGCGGAGTGGCGGTGAGTTCCAGCACGAAGCAAGGGTTGAAGCCGTAGAGTGTGCCGAAGGCGAGATCCGATATTGCCCGGTGGCCTTCGTCGAGCACAACCACCGGCCGGATAATCCGAAGGGCGTTGCCCAGGGAATCCTTTACCATCGGGTACATGAATTTATAAACAGACAGATTGGGCGTCTTATCGATAGCGGCTTGATGAGCTTGCTGTTCGCCCTCCGGCGGGAAGAAGCCGTGCACGTCGCCGCGGTCCTGAAACATTTTCAGGGAATCCTGCGTCTCACGGTTGGCGGATTGGAGCATTAGCAGCATGACGCAAAGATTGGTTTCGACGTCACGCGCATCGAGCGGGTCGGTCTTCTCCATGATTTTCACGCGCCCGGCAGCCGCGCGATCGAGGGCCTGCCGGTAAGGATGCTGGCGATCCTCCAGGTGTTTGAGCGTCTGTGAATAGATCGCCTCGTTTGGGACAATCCACAGAACGAACCCGGTGTTTCGGTCAAGATACCGGCCCATCACCCGCGAGACGGCGGAGATGGCAAGCCACGTCTTGCCGCCGCCGGTTGGTACCTTCAGGACCGCGTTCGGAACCGGACGGCCGCAACCATCCATGCGCGGCGAGAATGGGATTTCGGCGCGAGAGGCCGGCAGCTTGCCGACTGACTTCAGGTGCTCCCAAACATCTTTCGCAAAATCAGGAACGGGTATGCCCAACTCGGGGTCATTGGCCGCGAGTGCTGCGACCTTGTCGGCACGCGCCTTCTTGTCCTTGAGAGCATCGAGATAGGCGTCGAGCGCCGAGAGCACGCGGTCCTGATAATCGAGCTGACGAAACATGCTGTCAGCTCCGATCGATCCGGTAGAGTGCGAAGGGCAACGGCACGAACTCCACCGGGATGTTCTGTTCAGCCAACATCTTCTGGCTCACGAACCGAGCGGGAGCGAAAACCAGGTGTCGCTTGTCGGGGTCAGAGGCAGCAAACTCTTTGGCTCTGGAGAGCGTGAGCGCCGCTGCCGGCGATTTGAGCCAGTCGAGATCGGGCTTGTAGATTAGCCAGACGTGCTGGTCTCCCATCGCGCCGAGATAGAAATCGTCCTCACGCACGGTGGTGGCATCGAGCGCACGGTTGGTCGCCATATGGAATAGCGCCGCGCCGAGACTGGCATACGGCGGGAGAGCTTCGCCGCTCAGCACTTTATCAAGCTCGACCGGCTCCCCCAGGGTGCAGTAGGTGAAGGTGCCACCGAGGCCTTCGGCACGTTCCGCCACAGCCTTCTCGCCTGTGACGATCAACTCGCCGTCTTTCACTTCCTTCTTGATGCGTTCGAATTCGTGGCCGTGCAGGTTCTCGATCGCCTGCACTTCGTGAACGACCTTCTCGGAATTCTCTATCTTGGTCCAGGAGAGGGGCTGTCTCAGAAGCTCGGCGCGTTGCAGGCCGCTAAACTTATAACCGTCTATCGCGCGACGGACACGCTCCGCCGTCAGCTTGTCTGCATAGTCTTCCATCTCCACAAGGACGAACCGGCGCTCGCCGCCGTCACGCTTATTCGTAGAAAGGACCGCATGCGCGGTGGTGCCGGATCCAGCGAAGGAGTCAAGGACGATCGAGTCACGCTTCGTTGCGATCTCGATGACTCGCTCAATTAATGCGACCGTCTTTGGCGCATGGATAGCGAGATCACTGTCTTCATATTCGCTGAAAATCTCGAGAAGCAGCTTCTTTGATTCTTCAGTCGTTCCAATTTCACTCGCCGGCCAAAAAGTCATGGGGACGAGGCCTTTGGCGCTATCTGGAAATTGCTTGATGCGGGGCTTCCCGTCGCCGTTCTTCGGCCAGTAGACCAGATCGTCCGATTCGAGCCGTCGAAATTCGGGCTCCGTGGCGGCCCAACAACGGCCTTTCGGTGGCCTATGCTTCACCCCGGTAGGCGTTGTAATCTCATACACTTGGTCCTTACGAAATCCCTGTGCGGAGAACGGGATAGAGGCCCAAGGGCCACGTGGGTCATTATCCGGATTGGCATAACCTACCTTAGTTGGCGCAAGAAGATTGCGGCGCAGCTTCCAGGTATCCTTAAGGGCCTTTGAGTATAGGAGAATGTGGTCGAAGCTCGGCGATAGGACAGCCCGATTCTCGCGAGAGGTGCGTTTTTGCCAGGCGAGCTGCCCTACGAAGGAGTTTTCGCCAAATATCTCGTTGAGCATGCAGCGGGCGTGGTGCACCTCGTTATCGTCTAGGGTGATCCAGATGCTGCCATCGTCGCTTAGCATTTCATGCAAAAGGCGTAGCCGAGGCCACATCATCGCGCACCACTTGTCGTGGCGAAGGCCATCTTCGATACCGATTGGGTTGGACTCCAACCACTCCTTGATCATCGGCGCGTTGACGTTGTCGCTGTAGCTCCAGCCTTCGTTGCCCGTGTTGTAGGGCGGGTCGATGAAAATGCAGTCGACCTTGCCAGCGTAAAGAGGCAGGAGCGCCTTCAGTGCGTGGAGGTTGTCCCCCTGGATGATGAGATTGCCATCGAGGGAGACCGGTCCGATACCTTTGTCTTCGTGGGGAACGAGCGGGCGGAAGGGCACCACCAGATGGTGATTGTAGACAAATTCCTTCCCCTTGAAGCTTAGCTCCGTCATGCCCCACCCCAATTACCGATTCCCACCCGCATACAATCCGAGTAGCAACGGCTAGGCAACCACGCCCTAAGCTGCTGTCCGTTTCAAATGGTCAAGAACACGCTGAATCGTCGCGGGATCAAGGGGGGTGGCGCTCAGGTCGCTAATGTTCCCCTCGGGGCTTAGAGAACCCAATATCTCCGCCTGCCGTGAACCCGACACCTCTCCATAGCTGGTGAACGTCGTCAGTACCTGCTCGTGCCCGAGGTTCTGACTCCAGGCTTTAAGGGCTTCCGGCGTCGGACAAATGCGCTGGCCCAGCTGCGCTAGCGTCTTGCGAAAGGAATGGGGATTGAAGTAGGGCAGTCCGGCCGCCTCGAATGATATCCGGAAGATGCGCCTGATCGCGTCTGCATTTTTCCAGTGCCGGCGGTCGAGACCCGCTTGCACAAACAAGCCGTCGGCGCCGACGCCAATGCGTGTTGCCGGGAACAGCGGATCATCCGGTCCGAAATTCCGTTCCTGTCTGAGAAACGTGATCCACCCGACCACAATGGCTTCGATCTCACGGCCGACCGGGAAAAACCAAGATTTGAACGTTTTTCGATTCTTCGTCCTAACGGTGCGTGCATCTTGATCGATGATACGGCGCTCGATGTCGACATGACGAAGACAGAGTGAAGCGATGGCATCGTCTCGAGCGCCTGAAAGAAGCGTAAAGGCAATAAGCGCACGGTCACGCTTCTCGATGTCCGTGCCGGCCTTCATGCAACGAACAACATGGCAAATCTGATCGACGCTTGGGACCGGCCTTTCGCGCCGCGCGGTGGCAACGCGGCCGTCGTTGGCGGATGGATTGAAATACTCCGCGTCCGAATAGCTGATCCGGGATTTGTAGCCTGGCTGTCCCGCCAACCAGTGAACGAAGGCCTTCAGCGCCATTAGCCGCGACCGGATCGTGGCCTTGGCAAGGGGTCGACCGGTTCCCGAATGAATAGCGTCGTTCAGCTCGCGCTTGTACTTCCGCGCCTGTTCGATGTGAAAATGCGCGAAATCGCGATAGCCGGTCGATGCCTCAAACCCGGCGATCGCAGCCGCAACCTGATCGGTGCTCTGCGTGGACATGCGCTTCGCCTCTTCCAGATAGGCGAAATACTGACGCTTGATCCTCTCGTTTTTTGGATGGTGCTTACGCATGGTGGTCGGTCTCCGCCTCTAGGTCATCATTCACGCAGGGCTTTTGGCTATCGCTTAAGGGTTCGTCCGCCTGCATGATCGTCACGTCGAGATTGGCGCTAAGGGCGGCCAGCTGAACCCTCGAAACGCGCTTGTGCATGACGGTGGAACATTCCGCGCAAAGTGCACGAAGGTTGCCGCCCGTGGCGGTGATTGGCACGTACTCGGCCGCGCCGAATGCGGCCTTGCGGGGAGCGCGACAGGAGAAGCAGTAACATTCGTCTGGGTCGCAGGGCGCGCGTCGTGCAGCCCGCTTATCGAGAAAGGCGATCAGATCCGCGGCGAGAATCAGCGCGGGCTTCTTTTCGGTAAGGGCCGGCAATCCATTCTTCAGCCAACGTCGGACGGTGCCCTTGGATACGCCAAGCACTCGGGCGGCTTCGTCGACTGTGTAATTGCGGTGCAGCTTAACCGCCCGCTTCTTCGGACGGCGCGGCATTCTATTTCCCCGCCGATTCGATCAGAGTTTGGATATCCTCCACCCGCCACGCGGTGATACGCGGTCCCAGCTTCACAGGCTTAGGAAAGCGACCTTCCTTTATCCCTGCCCACCAGGTCGATTTGGAAACTGGGATAGGCCCCCGTGGCGCCAGAATAGCCGAGAGGCGAAGAAAGCCCGTCGCTGGCAATCCGTGTTGGTTCGGCATGATTCTACCTCGTTCAGTTGAGTACGAGGCAGACTTAGGAGATACAGGCTGTTGGGAGGGCGAGTTCGGCCACGAGCAAACCGAATTCGGTTAAGTCGAGTTATTCTTTCTCTTCCTGCGGCAGCAGTTCCGTAGCTTCGCGCAGCCACTTGCGAACCGTGTCAACATCGAGTGGTATGCCACGCGCGGCGAGATCATTCGCTATTTCCGTTGATTGCCCACTTCGCCTTGCTGTCGGGTCATAGGCGTAGCCTGCCGTCGCCATGCCGATAACAAGCTTTAGAAGGCTTTCTCTCTCGCGCGTCGAAAGCGCCTTCGGTGTCTGGTTAGCGAGTTGCTGCGTTAACTGTTCCACTTGCGCCAGTAGGCCTTCGATTTGGAGCTTTTGCGCATCGACAAGTTCCTCCAGGCTTTTGCGATTGTCATCGAACGCGGACTTTGCTCTCTCGTATAAAGACTGCCAGTCGGCGACCTGATGCCCCTGTTCTCTCACGGCATCTTCGAGAGCCAGAGGAACCTCAATCCGCATTCGCTTTACCCAC
>Ga0310345_10002963_pt1 | contig 16607 bp, 13 predicted proteins | sample HC15DNA20500_MG_FD_204667 | JGI IMG/M metagenome (GOLD analysis project Ga0310345, IMG submission 204667) | Marine microbial communities from station ALOHA, North Pacific Subtropical Gyre - HC15-DNA-20-500_MG | ecosystem: Environmental > Aquatic > Marine > Oceanic | place: Pacific Ocean: North... | reverse complement strand
GACGGAAAGTCTTGTGCGCACCAGCGCCGCTGTGTCTGCCGAGATCGGCACGCGGTGGACCCGGCGCTGCTTGGTATTGGCGGCGGGCTTGACCCATGCGCCGCGTTCCAGATCGAAATGCTCGAAGCGCGCGGTCCGGACCTCTCCCAGCCGCGCCCCGGTCAGCATGCACATGCGGATGATGCTGGCCCCGCGCTGGTCCTCGGCCGAGCCCAGCGCGTCGCTGAGCCGGGCGATCTCATCCATGGAAAGGTAACGCTCGCGCTCGACCTCGACCCGGCGGCGAAAGCCCACGGCGGGATTGTCGGGGCGCATCTTCCACTGGATGGCGAGGTTGAATACCTTGCGCAACATCTCGCCCGCGCGGTTGGCGCGCACCGGGGTGGGGCGAGGGGGCTTCAGCGGCTCACGCCGCTTGGTCTTGGGCTTCTTCTTTGCCGGCCGCGACCGGCCTTGCGCGATCAGGTTCAGAACCCGTTCCACGTCTGCGGCGTCGATATCGGCCACCAGCCTATGCTTCCAATGCGGCCCGATCAGCTTCGTCAGCATGGATGCCTGATCGGCAGCGTTGCGCGGCGCCAGATGGGCGGCGTGTTCGCGCAGGTAACGTTCGACCAGATCGGGAAAGCGCGGCGCCTCGCGGGTCTCCTCGCGCTCGGCCAGCGGGTCCAGCCCGCCATCGACATCGCGACGCAGCGCCTTGGCCCGCTCGCGCGCGGCCGTCACGTTCCATTCCGGCCAGCGCCCGATGGTCAACCGGCGTTGCCGCCCCGTGGTCCGGTAGTCGAACATGAAGCTCCGGCCGCCCGAAGGGTAGATGCAGATCGACAGCCCCAGCACCTCGGTGTCGAAAATCTGCCATGCTTTCAGGCGTATCCCGGCCGCTCGGACCACCTTCTCGGTCAATCTTTCTCTGTTTCGCAATGCTCAAACCTCCGTTTTGCGCTCCGACACATGCGTAGAAGTGCCGGCTTATCAACGGGATGATTTGCGAGCCGGAAGACAGGCGTGGACCGGCGCGGGAGGGCGGGAGAGGGCGCCGGTCAGGAAGAATAGCATCTCTGGATACGGATAATGTTGATTGCACTGCAATCACCACCTATTTTATTTCAGGTGGAAACCGGAGCAGGCACATGGCGAGCATTACGATTCGAAATCTCGATGACAGCATCAAGCGCCGCCTGCGCGTGCGCGCGGCCGAGCATGGGCGGTCCATGGAGGAAGAAGCCCGCGAAATCCTGCGCGAGGTGGTCGGCGACACCCGTCCACCCATGAACCTGGCCCACCGACTGCGCGCGCGTGTCGCCGGAATCGGCGGCGTCGATCTGGACATCCCCGCCCGCGATCCGATGCGGACCCCGCCCGCCTTTGATCAATGATCATCCTCGATACCAATGTCATGTCGGAAATTCTGCGCCCGGCACCGGAGGCGCGCGTTCTCGACTGGCTGGCGGCGCAGGACGGCGCCACCATCCATCTGACCGCCATCACCGAGGCTGAGTTGCGCCACGGTGTCGCGATCCTGCCCGCGGACAGGCGCCGCGACGGCTTGGTTGCGATGATCGACCAGATCGTGCGCGAGGATTTCGCGGGCCGCGTCCTGCCCTTCGACAGCCCGGCGGCCGAAACCTTCGCCGTCATCGGTGCCGCCCGCCGTGCCATCGGCCGACCCATCATGCATGCCGATTGCCAGATCGCCGCCATCGCACAGGTTCATGGCGCGACGGTCGCCACCCGCAACACGCCGGATTTCGCCGATTGCGGCATCGATCTGATCAACCCGTGGAATACCTGAATGAACGCCGTCGAGATCGAAGAAGCCATTTCCCAGCTTGCCGAGCAGCCCTTCGACGCGGCCGAGTTTCCCTATGCCTTCCTGCTGGCCTTCGGAAACAAGGACACCACGATCAAGCGCCTGCGCGCGGGCAGCTCGAACAAATCCGACCTCGGCGGCGTGCTTCAGACCAACAACGTCCACATCAAGACCTGCGCCGAGGGCGAGGCCACCGCTACCCTGACCGCCCTGCGCGAAAGCCCCGCCACGGCGCGTGCCAAGGCCAAGTTCATCCTTGCCACCGATGGAGTCGAGTTCCAGGCCGAAGATCTGACCTCGGGCGAGGCCATCATCTGCCCCTACGCAGATTTCCCGAACCATTTCGGCTTCTTCCTGCCGCTGGCGGGTATCACCACCGTCCGCGCCATCCGCGAGAACGCATTCGACATCAAGGCAACCGGCCGCCTGAACCGGCTTTATATCGAACTGCTGCGGGACAACCCCGACTGGGGCACGGCCACCCGTCGCCACGACATGAACCAGTTCATGGCCCGGCTGATCTTCTGCTTCTTCGCCGAGGATACCGGCATCTTCGCGCAGGAAACCATCTTCACCCGCACCATCGACCAGATGAGCGCCCGCGACAGTTCCAACACCCATGAGGTGATCGGGGAACTGTTCCGGGCGATGAACACCAAACCTGATGACCGCGCCGCCCAAGGCATCCCCCGCTGGGCCGAGCCGTTCCCCTATGTGAATGGCGAACTGTTTTCCGGCACGACCGAGGCGCCGCGTTTCAGCAAGATCGCCCGGTCCTATCTGCTGACCATCGGCGGGCTGGACTGGACGCAGGTCAACCCCGACATCTTCGGGTCGATGATCCAGGCCGTTGCGGATGAGGAAGAGCGCGGCGCGCTGGGCATGCACTACACATCGGTGCCGAACATTCTGAAGGTGCTGAACCCGCTGTTTTTGGATGACCTGCGCGCGGCTCTGGAGGAGGCGGGGGATAGCGGGCGGAAACTGCTGAACCTGCGCAACCGCATGGCGCGGATCAGGGTGTTCGACCCGGCCTGCGGATCGGGCAACTTCCTTGTCATCGCCTATAAGGAGTTGCGGGTGATCGAGGCTGAGATCAACCGCCGCCGGGGCGAGACCGACCGGCGGTCCGAGATCACCCTGACCAATTTCCGCGGCATCGAGTTGAAGGATTTCCCCGCCACCATCGCCCGGCTGGCGCTGATCATCGCGGAATATCAATGCGACGTGTTACATCGAGGACAGCGAGAGGCAACGCGGGATTTCCTGCCGCTGGACAGCAAGAACTGGATCACCTGCGGCAATGCGCTGCGGCTGGACTGGCTGTCGATCTGCCCGCCGACCGGCACGGGGGTGAAGCTGCGCGGCGATGATCTGTTCAGCGCCCCGCTGGATCAGGCGCAGATTGATTTCGCGAATGAGGGCGGAGAAACTTATATCTGCGGCAACCCGCCCTATCTGGGGTCAACCTGGCAGGATGCCGAACAAAAGGACGACCTGAAACGCATTTTCGATGGTCGCACGAAAAGCTGGAAATCTCTGGATTATGTGGCCGGTTGGTTCATGAAGGCGGCGGATTACGGTAAACATACACGTTCTGCCGCCGCATTCGTGTCCACCAATTCGATCTGTCAGGGTCAACAGGTACCGATCCTCTGGCCGCTGATATTTCAGACCGGCCATGAAATCAGCTTTGCCTATACCAGCTTCAAATGGGCCAATCTGGCATCGCACAATGCAGGCGTGACGGTGGCGATTATCGGTATTTCTGCCAATCCGGGGCCGGTGCGGCGGCTGTATTCCCATGAGATCGTGCGCCATGATGGGCAGCATCGTTTTGATGGAACGGTTTCCCGTGACGGCACCGTGCGGCGTGATGTGGAGCATATCAACGCCTATCTGACCCCCGGTGCGGATGTGATCGTGACCCGCGCCAATCGGCCAATGGGCGAACAGGCCGAGATGAGCTTTGGTAACAAGCCGGTGGATGGTGGCCATCTGTTATTGTCGAGAACCGAGGTCGAAGCCCTTGGACTGACATCAGCGCAACAGGCCCGTTTCATCCGCCGGATTTATGGATCAGCCGAATTCATTCGAGGCCAAGAAAGATATGTTCTTTGGGTTGAAAACCAACACCTCGAAGAGGCGCTCGGGATTGAGGGGATCCGTGCGCGGATAGAAGGCGTTCGCCGGATGCGGCTGGCCAGCCGTGATAAAGGTGCCAACCTCATGGCTGAACGCGCCCACCAGATGCGGGAAATGAATATCGGACAGAGTTGGACAATCGTTGTTCCTGCTGTTTCTTCAGAGGATCGCCCTTTTCTCCCCTGCGGATTGATTGCAAATGATGCGACAGTTACAAATCGAAATTTTGCTCTCTATGATGCTCCGCTATGGAGCATGGCGCTGTTAGTGTCTCGTCTGCACTGGGTGTGGATTGATGCAGTTTGCGGAAAGCTTGAGCTAAGATTTAATTATTCAAGCACAATTGGCTGGAACACCTTCCCCGTGCCCACCTTGACCGAAAAGCAGAAATCCGACCTGACCGCAGCCGCCGAAAACATTCTGCTGGCGCGAGAGGCGCATTTCCCCGCCACCATCGCCGATCTCTACGACCCTGAAAACATGCCCGACAACCTCCGCGCTGCGCACGACCGCAACGATGAGGTGCTGGAACGCATCTACATCGGCCGCCGCTTCCGCAACGACACCGAACGGCTGGAACACCTGTTCAGCCTCTATACGAAGATGACCACCAAGCCGAAGGCCCGCGCATGAAACGCCAGCAGAACCAATTATTCGGAATTGGCACTATAGGCGAATATCTTGCTTTTTGCGCCGAAGCAGTTGCAGAATGCGACGCCAGACAAGGCAATATTCTCTGCGCTTTTTCCGCCATTCTGGCCCTGAATCATGTTCATGACTGGTTACAATACAAGCTGACCACGGAGCAGCGCCATGCTCTTTCGCTTACAGGGACGAAGGTTGGAGATCCGGTAAAGGATGTGTTTGAAAGCCGAAACGCAGACATTAAACTTATACGGGAGATAGCCAACGGCTTCAAGCACCTCCGACTTGAGCACGCCACCGAGAAGGTTGGTGGTTTCGGCCAAGGTCCATACGGTGTGGGCCCGTATGGTGCATCCTACCTGCTTGTTGACCTGGGAGAGAATCTGCCGTCGGGTGAGCGTTGGGTCGTAGCGTTGGATTTATGCAAGAGGGTATTGGATTGGTGGTCTGCCGAACTCTCGAAGATTCCCACCAATACGGAAAAGAATCAGAATGACTGACCGTAAATCTGTCCCCTTCGTATCGGTCAACTATGTGGCCAATGGCAGTTCTACCAGATCGAACGCACTCGGCATGCGCGCCAGGCCAACCACCAGACCAAAGGCCCATCCATGAGCCTTTCCCCCGTCCAGACGCTGGAACGCACCCGACGGCTGATCGACGACCTGCGCGCCCGCCCGGCCGAAACGTCCTGGCTGGAGTTCAAGCAGAACAACGCCGATGGCCCGCTGATCGGCAAGCTGGTCTCGGCGCTGTCCAACGCCGCACGTCTGGCCGACCAGCATTTCGCCTATCTGGTCTGGGGCATCCGGGATGGTGATCACGAGGCGGTCGGCACGACCTTCGATCCCGCCACCAAACGCGAACAGGGGCAGCCGTTCGAGATCTGGCTGGCGAACCGGCTGCAACCTGGTCTCGATTTCCAGTTCGAGGAGGTCGAGTATCACGGCCAGCGGCTTGTCCTGCTGACCATCCCCGCCGCCGCTACGGCGCCGGTCGAGTTCGACCGCACCGGCTATCTGCGGATCGGCAGCGCCACACCGCGCCTATCCGATCACCCGGAACGGTTGCGGGCGCTGTGGGCGAAGCTGCAGCCCTATGCGTGGGAGGCGGGGCTTGCGGCGCAGTTCCTGACCGGCGATGAGGTACTGGCACGGCTCGATTATGCCAACTATTTCGACCTGACCGGCCAGCCTCTGCCTGACAACCGGCAGGGCATTTTCGACCGGCTTCAGGCCGACCGGCTGATCCAGCCCGATGTCGGCGGTCATTGGAACATCACCAATCTGGGCGCGATCCTCTTTGCCAAGCGGCTGTCCGACTTCGGCCCCTCGGTCGCCCGCAAGGCGGTCAGGTTCGTCGCCTATGGCGGGGCGGGCCGCGCCGACACCGTGACCCATCGTCAGGATGGGCAGCGCGGCTATGCCGCAGGGTTTCAGGGGCTGGTCGATTACATCGACGGGTTGCTGCCGAGGAACGAACACATAGGTTCTGCCTTTCGCGAAGAGCGCCCGCTCTATCCCGCGATCGCCATCCGCGAGTTGATCGCCAATGCGCTGATCCATCAGGACATGACGATCACCGGTGCCGGCCCGCTGATCGAGCTTTTCAGCGACCGCATGGAGATCACCAACCCCGGCGCGCCGCTGGTCAGCCCGGATCGGTTCCTGGACTCTCCGCCCCGGTCCCGCAACGAGGCGCTGGCCTCGCTGATGCGGCGGATGCGGCTTTGCGAGGAGCAGGGAACCGGAATCGACAAGGTGCTGACCGCTGTCGAACTGCACCAGTTGCCGCCGCCGGACTTTCGTATGGAGGGCGAGGCGGTCAGGGTCGTGTTCTTCGCCCCGCGCCGCTTTGCCGAGATGACGCCGGAGGAGCGTGTTCGCGCCTGCTACCAGCACGCCGCACTGAAATACGAAAGCGGCCAGCGGATGACCAATGCGAGTCTGCGCGACCGGCTCGGCATTGATCCTCGCAATGCTTCGCAAGCTTCTGTAATCATTCGCCAGGCCCTGGATACTGGCCTCATCCGGGCCGCCGACCCCGAGCATCCGCGTGCGGGCTATGTCCCGTTCTGGGCATGAGGGTGGCAAGTTTTGATCGGGTTTTGATCGCAGGGGCGCCCTGGGGAGAGTTGATGATGAAAAATTCAAATAAATCAAAATACTATATGGCATCGTCGATGGTCTTCCGTCTTGATCGGGTTTTGATCGGGCTGCCCACCCCTTCGGGGATGATGCCTGGCTGGCGGAGCAACACCCATGCATAAGTCTGTCCCCTCGGTCTCCGTGACCTATGCGCAGAATGGCAGCTCGACCCGCCCGAACGAGCTGGGCATGCGCCCGATGCAGGAAAAGGCCTATGAGAAACGGGGCGAGCAATATCTGCTGATCAAGTCGCCGCCGGCTTCGGGGAAAAGCCGGGCGCTGATGTTCATCGCGCTGGACAAGCTGCACAACCAAGGATTGCGCAAAGCGATCATCGTGGTGCCGGAGAAGTCGATCGGGTCCAGTTTCGCGGATGAGCCGCTGTCGAAATTCGGCTTCTGGGCCGACTGGACCGTCACGCCCAAATGGAACCTGTGCAACGCGCCCGGTGAAGATGGCGGCAAGGTCAACTCGGTTCAGGCGTTCCTCGACAGCGACGATCGGGTGCTGGTCTGCACCCATGCAACCTTCCGCTTCGCTGTCGATCGCTTCGGGATCGAGGTCTTCGACAACTGCCTGATCGCGGTGGACGAGTTCCACCATGTTTCGGCCAACCCGGACAACAAGCTGGGCGCGCACTTGGGAGCCTTCATCGCGCGCGACAAGGTGCATATCGTCGCCATGACGGGATCCTATTTCCGGGGCGATGCCGAGGCAGTGCTGATGCCCGAGGACGAGTCGAAGTTCGAACCCGTCACCTATACCTACTACGAGCAGCTGAATGGCTATCGGTATCTGAAAAAGCTGGACATCGGTTATTATTTCTACAGCGGCTCATATGCCGATGACATCATCAAGGTGCTGGACCCGGATGAGAAGACAATCATCCACATCCCCTCGGTCAATTCGCGCGAAAGCACGAAGGACAAGATCAAGGAGGTCGAGCATATCATTGAGATGCTGGGCGAATGGCAGGGCACCGATCCCGCGACCGGGTTTCAGCTGGTGAAAACCCCCGAGGGCCGCGTGCTGCGCATCGCCGATCTGGTCGATGACGAGGCCGCGAAGCGCGACAGGGTCTCGGCTGCGCTGAAAGACCCGGCGCAGAAGATGAACCGGGATCATGTCGACATCATCATCGCGCTGGGCATGGCGAAGGAAGGATTCGACTGGATCTGGTGCGAACACGCGCTGACGGTCGGTTATCGCTCCAGCCTGACCGAGATCGTGCAGATCATCGGCCGTGCCACCCGCGATGCCGAGGGAAAGACCCGCGCGCGGTTCACCAACCTGATCGCGGAACCGGATGCCTCGGAAGAGGCCGTTCGCGAGGCCGTGAACGACACGCTGAAGGCCATCGCCGCCAGCCTGCTGATGGAACAGGTGCTGACGCCGCGCTTCAATTTCACGCCGAAGGCCAAGGCGGCGGGGCCGGTCGAGGGCTTTGACTATGGCGAGGGCGGCTATGATCCGAACAAGTGCAACATCGGTTTCAATGAGGCTCAGGGGCAGTTCCAGATCGAGATCAACGGCCTGGCGCAGCCGAAAAGCAAAGAAGCCGAACGGATCGTCAGCCAGGATCTGAACGAGGTGATCACGGCCTTCGTCCAGGACAAGACCGCCATTGAGCGCGGCATGTTCGATGAGGAGGTCGTGCCGGAGGAACTGACGCAGGTTCGGCTGGGCAAGATCATCCGGGACAAATATCCGACGCTCGATGCCGAGGATCAGGAGGCAGTGCGCCAGCACGCGATCGCGGCGCTGAACCTCACCCAGCAGGCCAAGGCGGCAATCACCGAGGGGAGTGACGAGGGAAGCGGCAGCACGGCCTTTGTCGATGGAGTTCGCCGGTTCGCGATGAGCGTGACGGAACTGGACATCGACCTGATTGATCGCATCAACCCATTCGCCGAGGCTTACGCCATCCTGTCGAAGACGATGGACGAAAACAGCCTGAAGCAGGTTGCTGCGGTGATCAACGCGCGCAAGGTGCAGCTGACGCCGGAAGAGGCGCGCGATCTGGCAAGGCGGGCATTGAAGTTCAAGCAGGAACGGGGGCGGCTGCCCGACATTACCTCTGCCGACCCGTGGGAAAAGCGCATGGCGGAAGGAGTGGCTTTCCTCGCACGGATGAAGCAAGAGCAGAAGAATGGCTAAGACATTCACAGATGAAGATGATGCCCTGCTGGCCGAACTGGGGGTTGAGCCCGAGATCAAGCGCTCCGGCGGTCGGACCGCGCGTGAGGAGCGCATCATCGCCGGGTTCGAAGAAGTGCAGCGTTTCGTGGACGAGAAGGGTCATGCGCCCCGTCACAGCGAGGATGGCGATATTTTCGAGCGGCTTTATGCCGTGCGCCTCGATCGGTTGCGAGAGCAGGCGGAATGCCGGGAGCTTTGCCTTCCCCTCGATCGACAGGGTTTGCTGCAGGGTTCACTAGACCACTTGACCGCTCCTGACGAGGATCTGGACGACGACGCTCTCCTCGCCGAACTCGGCATTGAAGCCGAGGCACCGGCGATCACCGAACTGCGCCACGTTCGTTCAAATGCCGAACGGAAGGCGGCAGACGAGGTTGCCAACCGCGAGGTCTGTGCTGATTTCGAGGTGTTCAAGCCGCTGTTCGAACAGGTCCAGCGTGAACTCGACACCGGCATGCGCGAGACGCGTCCGTTTGAATTGAAGGCCGAGATAGAGAAGGGGCGCTTCTTCATCGTTGGCGGGCAGAAAGCCTATGTGGCCGAGAAAGGTGAAGTGACCTTGACGGATCAGGGTCGCACCGATGCCCGCCTGCGGGTGATTTTCGACAACGGCACCGAAAGCAACATGCTCATGCGTTCGCTCCAACGTGCGCTTAACAAGGATGAGGCCGGGCGGCGGATCACCGACCCGGCTGCAGGCCCGCTGTTTTCCGGACAGGTCGAGGAGGACGATCAGGCGAGCGGTACGATCTATATCCTGCGCAGCAAGTCCGATCATCCGATGGTCGCGGCGAACCGGGAACTGGTCCACAAGATCGGCGTGACCAGCAACGATGTGAACCAACGCATCAAGGGAGCGCGGTTGCAGACGACCTATCTTATGGCTGATGTCGAGCTTCTGGCGACCTACAAGCTCTACAATATCTCACGGTCAAAGCTGGAAGCGCTGATCCATCGCATCTTCGGATCAGTACGCTTGGATATTCAGATTCAGGACCGCTTTGGGCGACCCGTTGTTCCGGAAGAATGGTTCATGGTACCCTTTTTCGTCATCGACGAAGCTGTCGAAAAGATCAAAGACGGGACGATCACGAATTACGTCTATGATCCCAGAAAAGCCGCTTTGGTCGAACGTTGCGCGAATTGACCTCGGATTTTGACTCAACACCAACTCAACAGGTGAAAGCCCTTTGAGTAGCTTTCCCGCGCGGTGGAATCCGATGAAAGTCGGCTAATGCTGGAAACAAAATGCGCGATAACAAAAGGTTGCAGTGTAACCGTTTGATTTGGAAAGAGTCCATAATATTCAACAATATAGCCTCATAACCTGAAGGTCACAGGTTCAAATCCTACCCCCGCAACCAAAATCATAAAAAATATCAAACGCTTGGATGACGACTGAAACAGTCAGACATCACAAGCGGCGTTCCACATCAACGCCACATCAACGTTTGGCAAGTCGGGTGGAAAGAGAACTGGCCCGACGGAGACTCTACATCCGGTATAGGGAGCCGCGCACCTTTCAGCGCGCGGTAGTTGTTCATTCGTAAGCGCGACGCCGATCCCCTCCTGCCATTTTTGAGTTGATGCCTTCATTCTCCATGCACATGTGCGGCGGAGGTTTTGGATTTGGAGATAGACGGCAAAACGGGCGTCCAATTGGACGGCTCTATCAGGTCGGCGACGAACTCGGCCACGTCGAACCCCTTGTCGGCGCCCAGTGTCAGCTGTCGGCTCGATCCGGGGGACTGACGATGGATCATGTCGATGGCGGCGCGCCGTTCGGCATGGCCATCTGCCCGTGTCAGGTCACCCTGCACGATCAGGCCCGAGCGGTTCTCCATCAGCGCATGACCCATGAAGCACAACATCGCGCCGGTGCCCGGGGACTTCTTGTAAAGCCGGGCATCTGGATCGCTGGTCGAGGCATGGGTGGCATTGGACCGCTTCTCGCCCCGGAAATCGACTTCGGCATTGCGGCTCTTGCGGTGGGGGCGGGACATCGGCTTCTCAGATGCGGTTGGTTCGGTGTGATCTTCGGTGGCAGCATCGGGTTCTGGCGGGCCGCCCGGATCGTCGTCGGGCGGCGTGTCGGAGGCCTTCGCCGGCATGCGGATCGCGCCTCAGACCCTGCTGCACCGTCAGCGCCAGGGTATTCATGCCTCGCCGCATGTCGGTGACCCCGCCTGCGATCCACACGCGCACCCCCGCCGGGAAGGCGATCATCGGCCTTCCAGGGCCGGAAGCAGCCGCGCCAAAACCTCCGGGGCCACCGACGATGGGACGAGAAGCCGCCGCCCGTTCCGCAGCACGATCTCCAGCTGAACATTCGGGGTGTCGCGCGGCGCCTCCTGGGCGGTCGCGGGCATTGCCGCAGGCGCCATCGGCGAAACCGCCAACGGGATGAATGAAGGCGGCGTCTCGTCGCCAAGCTCACCGTCGCGATACTGCCGCCGCCATATCGTCAGCAACGAGCGCGACACACCATGCCGCCGTGCCGTTGCCGCCACCTGACGATGCCCCAGAAAACTCTCCACGATCAGGATCTTATCCGTATCGCTCCAATATCGCCGACGCGGCACATCCGCGGCAGAGAGGACTTCGATCTCGGGTCTGAACGTATGGTCGGCCATAAGGTCAGACCTAGCACCGACGCAGAAATCCCGTCAGACGGCCTCCGCCGGAGGGATACGGCCAGACCCCATAGAAAACCGCAACGCGCGCTTGAGCCCGCCGCTCGGGCTACGCCCTCCAGGCGGGTTCAAGCGCGCAAGAAAGTGGCCGGTTTTTGCGCCGCCGTTGACATCCGGGGCGAAAGTACCCCTCACAGGGAAGGATTAGCCGCCTGACACGGTTGTTCAGAGCCGACTAACAAATGGCGTATCGCTCCTCCGAGGTAGGTTCTGGCAGGCTTCAACACCCGCCACGATACGCAGCCTGCTCGGGCCCCATCACCCATTTTAAGCCATGCCGCTGAGTCCGCCAAGCTGGACTTCAGGGGCAATTGTCATTAGATGATCGCCTGGCTGAACGAGACCACCTGAACGCTTGATAGCAACAATGCCAGTCACAGGTGACAGAAGTAAATCATTGGGGTTCGATCCCAACTCGAAAAGTGAATGCAACCTAGCTACTGGTTGCCCCTTCTTAACAAATTCTTCCAAATTTACCAAAGGCTCCGCCACCGCTTGCCGCATCACGGTGACATTGCGCGCGCCGGAGTTCATGTCCAGATAACGTGTGCCGGTTTGGGGCAAAGCACCCAGCCGCTGAGCTGTATATTGCGTTATGATCCCCTCGGCCGCCAGCAGGCGTAGCACCCCCTGCCAACCTCTCGCTAATGAAGAGTGCGATACAGTTCCAAGACCACCAAGTTCGCACGAAATCATTGCGCATCCTTGCTTCAAAGCTTCAGTATCTACATCACCTGGGGCGCTTTCGGCTTTGACAATCATAGTCCACGGCAGATCCAGCGCTTCTGCCAAGCCAGAACTGCGCCGGTCCGCTTCCACATCTCCTGTTAAAGTCACATAAGCGGCATCTACGAAGTGTGTTGTCCTGCCACCGGAATGAATATCGACGACTAAATCAGCCCAAGGCAGCAGATGTCGAGCAACGAACCCCGCCAATGCCCGGGTGGGGCCCTGCCCAGCCCCTCCCGGGAAAACCCTGTTCATATTGCCGCCGTCCAGTGGCGAAACCCGACTGCTTGCCAGAACAGCGGGCATGTTAAGCGCAGGAAGAAGGACAAGCCGTCCGGTTACATCTTCGGGCTTTAAGCTCGCATATAGTTTTCTTACTATGATCTGACCCTCATATTCATCACCATGGTTTCCACCGATAATGAATGCGGAAGGCCCATTCTCACCTGAGGCAATTCGGCCGATCGGGCTTCGGATAAGCCCATAGCCGTTATGATTGTCAGAATGGGTCAAATCTACCCACCCCGCTTCCTTTTGGCATCTGTTCAGATCTAGTTCACAACTCACTGTGTCAAACGTCAGCATTGCTTCAACTCCTTAACTGTTGCCGTTCTTTGACTCAGAAGGCGCGTCAGCCAGTTCGGATCCATGCCGGGGACCGAGGATAGCAGCTTGTCGGTATAGGGATGATGCGGCGGGGTGAACATCCGGTCCTTCGGCCCCTGCTCGACAACCTTGCCGTTCTGCATCACCACCACCTCGTCCGCGATCGAACGGACCGTCGCAAGGTCATGGGTGATGAACAGGTAGCTTAGGCCCAGTTCGCGTTGGAGGCGATCCAGCAGCCGCAGGATACCTTCGGCTACAAGCTGGTCCAAGGCACTGGTCACCTCGTCGCAGATGATGAAGTCCGGCTCGGCCGCCAGGGCGCGGGCGATGCTGACCCGCTGCTTCTGCCCGCCCGACAATTCGCCCGGCAGGCGGTCGATGAAGCGGGCGGGGTCCAGTTCGATCTGGTCCAGAAGCCCGCGGATGCGGCGTTCCTTGGCGGCGCCCTTCAGGCCCAGGAAGAATTCCAGCGGGCGTCCGATCACGTCGCGGATCCGGTGGCGCGGGTTCAGCGCAGTGTCGGCCATCTGGTGGATCATCTGCATCCGGCGATGCAGGTCACGCTGCCGATGGCCGCCTTCGCCGGTCAGTTTCTCCCCATCGAAGACCACCTGTCCCTTCGCCAGCGGCAACAGGCCCATGATTGCGCGGGCGGTCGTGGACTTGCCGGATCCGCTTTCCCCGACTACCGCCACTGTGCGGCCGCGCGGCACTGAAAAGCTGACATCGTCCAACACCATGTGGGTGCCATAGCCTCCGGTGACGTTCCGGAGGCTGAGGATCGGATCAGGTGTTTCAGCGGTTTGGCGCGGCGTGGGACGGAAGCTGCGCACGGCCCACAATGACCGGGTATAATCCTTTTCCGGGGCGGCCAGCATCCGGGCGGTCGGGGCCTCCTCGACCTCCTCACCTTTCAGAAGCACCTTCACCCGGTCGGCCATTTGGGCTACCACGGCAAGATCATGAGTGATATAGATCGCCGCAGCCCCGTGCTTTCGCACCACGTCGCGGATCGCAGCCAGCACCTCGATCTGGGTGGTGACATCCAGGGCGGTCGTCGGCTCATCAAAAATGATCAGGTCGGGATGGCAGGCAAGCGCCATTGCGGTCATTGCCCGCTGCAGCTGTCCGCCCGACACTTGGTGCGGGTAGCGCAGGCCGATGCGGTCCGGTTCGGGCAGCCGCAGGTCGCGGTAAAGCTGCACGGCCTCGGCCGCGGCCTGCTTGCGGCCCATCACGCCATGCCGGATAGGGCCTTCGCAATACTGGTCGATCAGCCGCCATGCCGGATTGAACGCCGCGGCCGAAGATTGGGCGACATAGGCGATGCGCCGGCCCCGCAGGCGGCGCAACTGCTGGCGTCCCGCGCCTACCAGTTCCATCCCGTCAAAGCGGACGGACCCGCCGCTGATCCGGCAGCCCGGCTTGACATAGCCCATCGCGGCCAGACCGATGGTCGATTTCCCCGCACCCGATTCTCCGATCAGCCCTAGGACCTCGCCGCGTTCCAGCGTGACATCGACGCCCTTCACGATCTCGGTCCAGCCGTGGTCGGAACGCGCCTCAATCCACAGGTCCCGAATCTCCAACAGGTTTCCCATTGTCCTAATCCTTCAGCCCGCTTGACAGATGAAGCACCCAGTCCACGATCAGGTTGACCGCAATTGTCAGGGCCGCGATGGCGCCGGCCGGCAGCAGCGGTGCCAGCCCGAAGGTCGCCGCCTGCCAGGACGAAAAATTGGCGAAGGCGATCAGCTTGGCGCTTTCCCGCACCATTGATCCCCAGTCTGCTGTCGGAGGCTGCAAGCCAAGTCCCAGGAAGGACAGGGCAGAAATGAACAGGAACACGAAGCAGAACCGCAGCCCGAATTCGGCGATCAGCGGTGCGCTTGCATTGGGCAGAACCTCGCGCCGGATGATCCAGCCCAGCCGTTCGCCCCGCATCCGGGCGACCTCGATATAGTCCATGGTCAAGATGCCCTGCGCCACGGCGCGCGACAAGCGAAAGACGCGGGTGCTGTCCAGGACCGCGATGACCAGAATCAGGGCTGTGACCGAGGTCCCGGTGATCGTCAGGATCAGCAGTGCGAAGATCAGCGACGGGATCGCCATCAGCACATCGACCACGCGAGAGGCCAAGGCGTCGAACCATCCCCCCAGCGTTGCCGCCATCAGCCCCGTCGAGGCACCCAGCAGAAAGGCCAGGACCGTTGTCAGCAAGGCGATGCCCACCGTGTTGCGCGCGCCAAAGATCATCCGCGACAAAACGTCACGCCCCAGGGCGTCGGTACCCAGCCAGTGCGGCGCCTGCCAGGGCAGATATTTGGGACCAACGATTTCGGCCTCTCCATATGGGGCGATCATGGGCGCGAAGATCGCCACGAAGGCATAGCCCAGCACGATGGCAATGCCGATCCTGGCGGACAAGGGCATCGTGCGGGCCTGAATCAGAAGGTAGGTCACGGGGCTCACCTCGGATGCAGCAGGCGCGGGTTCGACAGGATGGCCAACACGTCCGCCAGCATGTTGAGCAGGATGTAGGTGGCGGCGAAAATCAGGCAGGCCGCCTGCACGACCATCACGTCGCGCTTGGCCACGCTGTCCACCAGCAACTGTCCCAGGCCCGGATAAACAAAGACGACCTCGACCAGCACGACGCCGACGATCAGGTATGCAAGGTTCAGCGCCACCACCGTCACGATGGGCGCCACCGCATTGGGCAGCGCATGGGCGATAATGATGCGCGACCGGCGCAGGCCCTTCAGTTCGGCCATCTCGATATAGGGGACGGCCAGAAGGTTGACGATCGCCGCCCGTGTCATTCGCATCATGTGCGCCATCACGATCAGCACCATCGTCAGGGCGGGCAGGAAGGTCGCGTAAAGCCGCGCGCCCAGGTCCATGCCTAGCGTGACATTGGCCAGGCTTGGAAACCAGCCAAGCCCGGCAGCAAAGATCAGGATCAGAATATAGGCCACAAAAAATTCGGGAAACGAGATCACCGCCAGGGTCGAGGTCGAGATGAAACGGTCCAGCCAGGAGCCGCGATACAGCGCGGCCAGCACCCCCAAACCCACCGCCAGCGGGACGGCGATGGCGGCGGCATAGGCCGCCAGGAAAAAGGTGTTGAAGGCCCGTTGCGCGATCAGGTCGGCGATGGGACGCTGACTGGATAGCGACAGCCCGAAATCGCCCTGCAACGCCGAGAACAGCCAGTGGCCGTAGCGGACAATCGCGGGATCGGTCAGTCCGAAGCGTTCGCGAAAGGCTTGCAGGGTTTCGGGGGTGGCCGACTGGCCCAGGATTTCAGTGGCAATGTCGCCCGGTAGCAGTTCGACCGCCCAGAAGATGAACGTGGACACGACCAACAGCGTCAGCAGTCCTATGGCAAGCCGCTTGGCGATTAGCTTGGCTATCATGGGATACCTGGCTCCATATGACTGGACATGATGTCCAATATTCCGGTTATAATTCATGCAGTCCATTGATACGTCTATGGCGGACAGGTTAGCTGGCCTGCCGGACACATTAGAAAAATTGGTGAACGCTGCTGCAAAGCGCGGCTAATCTGTGGCAATATTGGAAAAGGCCCCATGACCACGTTTCGCATTATCAAGGCAGACATAA
>Ga0310345_10002961_pt1 | contig 16609 bp, 16 predicted proteins | sample HC15DNA20500_MG_FD_204667 | JGI IMG/M metagenome (GOLD analysis project Ga0310345, IMG submission 204667) | Marine microbial communities from station ALOHA, North Pacific Subtropical Gyre - HC15-DNA-20-500_MG | ecosystem: Environmental > Aquatic > Marine > Oceanic | place: Pacific Ocean: North... | reverse complement strand
ACTCGCCCCGCCTCGCAACACCGAAGCCGTCAGTGTACTCCTCACTCTCATAGCGCGGGGCTCCGGCGAAGGCTTCGAGGTGAGCGTTGTTATTGGCCTCCATGACATCGGGCAACCAGTCGTAGGTATCGAGCTTGATTTTCATATCGCCCTCCTCTGCTCGAGCACCTTGCAAGCCTCTTGGAGATTCTGAGGGGCGAGATGTGCGTAGACCAAGGTGCTCTCAATTTTCTTGTGGCCTAAGAATTCCTTCACGGTGAAGAGGGGGACCCCAGCCTGAACGAGCCGCGAGGCGCAGGCATGCCTGAGACAGTGAGGCGTGAACTGGCTGTCACCCTGGAGACCCATCTTCACCTTGCACTTGTTCCAGTGGTGAGCGAAGGTCGTGGGGGTCACGGAAGTGAAGGGGCCAGAGGCACTACGCTTTGTCCAGGTACTGATACCCTTGAGCATAGCGTGAACCCTTGCGGTCATTGGGATAGAGCGAGGCTTGTCGGCCTTGTTCTCCCAGCACCGAATCCACCCTTTGTCGAGGTCCACATCTGACCAGCTGAGTGCCAGGATCTCCCCTCTCCTCATGCCAGTGTCTGCCATGACGATCACAAGGGAAGCAAGGAGGGTCTGGCCCGACTCATTGAGGAGCTTGACCATCTGGTCCTCCTCCTCATTGGTGGCCCACCGCTTGCGACCTTCAGTCTCAGCGAACCTCTCGATATGAGGTTTGTTTTTCAGCCACCCCCTCTGGCAGGCCATGGTCAGCATCTTGCTCACCACGGCCAAGCGGCGGTTGCAGGTTTTCTCGGAGGCCCCCTCTTTCAGCCAGCGGTCACAGACAATCTCAAGCAGGTCAGTGGTGATCTCGGTGATCTTCAGCCGCCCTCCCAGAGAGCTCACCACCTTCTTGAGATTAGATTTGTGGGAGTCGGGGGACTTGCTGGTCTCCCAGAATTTATGCCAGCACTTTTCAGCCAGGGTATTGAGTGTTATTGGTTTCTTCTTAGCCTTGGTCTTCATCAGTAGCCTCACTTTCTTCAAGTTCCTCGTAACCTTTGAGAATCCTCTCAACTAATTCAGGGACCGTGGGTAGGTCGAAGGCAGTAGCCTCAACCCAGGGGAACGGCCCACCACTTGTGGTCCTGTAGAGGACCCCGTCGCGACTGAAACCAAAGGTGGTTCCAAGAGGTGAAACATCGACGGCCCCGATATCCACGGGGCCGTCAACAGTACGCTTCTCCTTAAAAATAACTTTCACTTTCACACCTCCTGGCCCACGAGTTCTCCAGGGTTCTCGCCAACCACCAGAACATATCTGAGGATCGGCTGAAGGACGGGGAAGGCCGCATTGACATACTCCCCTCTGAAGACAACCTTCTCGGTCCAGATAAAAAGGTCATTATTCTTAATGGCCTCACCAATAGCAGAGTCCTCGGGGAAGATGCCCCAGTCGAGGCTCGGCTTGCTTGCGTCCTGAATAAGTGTGGACTTGAAGCGACCACCCTTTGCGGAATAAGGCCGATTGATAACTTCCAGTTCCCCTGGCGTAGAGTAGGTGTCCACCAGTCGGCGGGTAGGCTCTCCGTCAGGGGTCTTTCCAGACTCTACCTTGTATAGGGCGTACTCCATTATTTCTCCTCCGCAGAAATGGGCCTGAACTCGACAGTCCGACTCGCTCGATGCCACGAAGACGGCAGGTCTTCAGGTTGTGCGCTGCGGACTAAACTGCACAGCGCAGTGTAGAGATCCTCCGCAAGCTCACCCACCTCAAAATAGATTTTGGCGGTATCATCGTCATTCTCAAGAGCCTCTGCCAACCTGTCGCAATAATCCTCATAAGACTTGAGGGTCTCTTCGAGACCGCTTACTGAGGGCTCCGTAAACGGCAGGTCTTCAGGTTGAACTCGGCACTCTCTCCTGTAGTCAGCCTCAGGGGCCTCGTACCGCTCGGTGTTTCCGTCGAGAAACCAGTAGCCGATACAGAGGATGTCCGCATCGGGGGTGGCCCCCTCAGACCCCGTCCACTTCCGGTACTCGGCGACATCGAACCGGACTACATTCTCGTACTCGCCGTCGAGGTCCTTCTCAATGATAGTGCCAGTGAGTTGGTGCACCTTGAAGGTGCCGTGAGAAGACTCAACGGTCATCACCGAATTGTCGAGAAGCTCCACAGCCTTGTGAGCCAGTGTGGTCTCGGAGGGGTCGTCTATGAAAGCGACCACGGCCTCAAGGACCTGCTGGCCGAAATCCGTTTTGAATGATCCCTGGGGGAAAGCCTTATCGAAGAGTTCCTCAAGGGCCTTCTCGGTTGCCGAACCATCAATACAAACTTCAGCGTGGGGCTTACAGATCTCCTGCTCGGCAAACTCTGCGTGAGCAACGATAGCAGCACATAGTTCTTTGGTCATTGCTGACCTCCTTCGTGAAATAAGGGTGAAAAACAAGTCAAAGGGAATGGTAGCGAGTTTGGGTTTGGAGTCAATCCAAAAACTTATGTTTTACAGCCCCCTCCCTGGCCCAGTCCAACTCCGTGTACCAGCCTATGTGCTCCCACTTCCTCTCGACCCACACCCACAGGCCCCAGGAGTGGTCTTCATCTTCAAGCCAGCCTGTGGGGTCAAAGATGATCTTGAATTTTATAACACTGTCTATATCACCAAGAATTATCTTCCGGTCACGCTGATAACTCGCCCTCTCATCCCGAGGGTTGCTGATTGTCACCCAGTTCACTTTGTTTTCCATGCCGCTCCCTTTCGCCGTGGTTTATGAAACGCCTCTATTAAGTAAGGACTTGTTTCCCCCAGGCTGTGCGGGAAAAAGTAAAAAGGCATACACCACGACTTAGACCACGACTTAGTAGCCGCCCCTGGAGCTGGCCGCCAGGGGCGCGGGGCCCCAAAAAACCCGGATTTTTTCGGGGTCTCGGGATCTCAGGATCTCCGGATTTTTTCGGGAGGGCTCCGGATTTTTTCGGGGTCTCGGGATCTCAGGATCTCAGGATCTCAGGATTTTTTCGGGGTCTCGGGGTCTCGGGGTCTCGGGATTTTTTCGGGGCCCCCTGTTACCTGGAGAGCTCTCTTCAGCTGGGCTTTTGCCCTTGCCGGCTTTGGGTTTTCATTTTGTCAAAATCCTACAAGCCGCTATGATCCCCCCTGGCAAGTTTTCATTTTTTCACCCTCATTTCACGGAGGATTTTTAATGGTAAATGTACTGGCACAAAGACAAGCCAAGAAGCTTGTTTCAACTTTGGATATTTTAGGGGGAGCACGGGCCCTTCCTGGCATATCGAAAACTGAAATTATTGGAGCCCTTAGGGATAATTGGTTTTCTTGTTTAGTTCGTGGTGAGTCTAAATTGGTGAGTCTTCCAAACTCGCTAACGCTTCTCGGAACTAGTCGCAAAATCCAGAAGAGTATGGAGGTCTTCGAAGATCTCTTTTCCGTTGTCACCTACCTGGCACCCTACAAATCAGGGTTTGTTGAGGGCTCGGAAAAGAACAATTGTCCCTGGGCTAGTGACGGAGATATCAGCAGGGGAAAAGCAAATTGCGTTAAACCCTGTTTAGGTGAAAACTCGGGAAGAATGGGAATGCAGGATTCTGTTAACGCTAGGATTTGGAAGACCTGCTTATGGCATTCTGAGAAAGCTATTTTCAGAGAGCTCTATAGTAGAGAGTTAAGGGCCCTTGAAAAGAAAGCCGCAAAGCATAGCGGTAAGGCTATGGTGAGGTTTGACGGGACCTCAGATCTAGGGGAGGGTTTAAGGCTTGCGCGGCTTCCTGAGTGGCAAAATATTCTGTGGGTGGACTACACTAAATCAGTCCGAAGGGCCCTTGCTGATCACCCCCAAAACTACACGGTCTGCTATTCTTATTCCGGCGTGAATGGTGAGAACTGCAGGAAGGTATTGGAAGCCGGGAGACTGGTGTCTGTAGTTTTCGATAGAGACCCAAGAAAGCATGAAGCCCTTCCAAAAACTTGTAGGCTCGGGGGCAAGGTCTTTTCTGTGCAGGATGGGAACCGCCATGATGCCCTCTGCTATCATGCCCCTGGGGTTGTTGTGGGTCTGAGCTTCAAAGCCGCTAAAGATAGAATTGGATCTTTGGAAGCTGCAGGACCTTTTGTATATCGGGAGGGTATCTCGGGATGATCGATTTCCTTTACGGGGTTTGGTGTTGTCTTTTGGTTATTGTTGTCGGTATTGCTTTGGATAGGAAGTAGGTGAATTATGTATTTTGACAGGTTCGATATTGTCGCGGCGTATTATTGGTTTTGCGCTAATTATCACAATGGACAGTTGGGGGCTTTATATGCTCGGTTGTCGCGCATAATTGATGTTCTGAAATTCATTCCAGCACCTAATTGGAATGGTCCTGAGGATGTTTCGGAAAATTGCAAAGCTATCTATGATAACCTTGTAGACAATAGAAAAAAGTAGAGACCCTTTTTCACTGTGGGCCCCCTGGAGACCTTAAGGTTTTCAGGGGGTCTTTTTTTGTATGGGGGCCTTCCTGGCAATTGGGATTGTCTTGGGTCTCTACCTTAGGGCCCCGCTATAAAATGCAATAGCGGCGAACCTGAAGACCCTGAAAAAGAAAAAAACAGGATATGTTAAACAGGGGGCTATTCATTTCGGGCAAGGGCCCGTGCCCACCCTGGCAAGCCTGCAGGGGGCCCTCTTTTGATAGTAAGTCAAAGCCGCTATTGTTCTGTGGGGTCTCTCGAGTGCTTCCACGCTATAGGGGCCCCCAAAGCCGCGCAAAAATGCCAGCTCCGGAGCCCCCTGGAGAGCCGGAGGGGGCTAGGGGGGAAGCCGCGACGACTAACTTAACGAACAGGCAATCACATTTTCTCCCCAAATACCCACAACCCCTTCAGATACTTGAAACTCTTCCAGGCCTTGCCGGCTCTCTTGGGTTAGACAAGGACAAGGACCGAAGGTCCCCCTACTAGAATATTATAATAATTAAGAGTCTTTTATTGTTCTCTTCCTCTTCTTCTCATTGGTTCTCTTAGAGAATTATAATTACTTCTAGGGGGAGGCTTACTTCGTAAGGTAAGAGACTTCCTGATCGTCTACCCATATTGGTGTCTCTTCACCTACCCAGGAGCCAATAACATTGAACTCCAGGTGCTCTACAGCCTCGTCGTATGAGAGCTCTTGGTCTCCCATAAGAATCGCCAGGGCTCGGGTTATCGAGTACACCTTAATATCTGGCTGTCCACAGCGTCTTCCGGTCCCTATGAGGGCCTTCTCGAAACCATCGGCTTGCAACATACCCCTCACTTCCCTTCAGGCTCACCAGGAGCCTCTCTAAGGCTCTTGTTCTTCTCCCAGGAACTCTGGGTCATCTTCACTACCTAAACCTCTCAGGAGGCCATTGACGGCCCCCTCGAGTTTCTCTACTTGATCTATATCCAGCTCGACTGTAGTCCATGAGTATTTACACTTACGGCAGATCCTGTCGCGGCGTACAGTCTTCCTCTCCTCGTCCCAGGAGCTAATAAGAATCTTGGAGGCTACGGATGCACAATATGGGCATGTCATCTTATTAGCCCCTGGGGGAGACCACAGGCTTTTAATAACCCGTAGGATAGTACGGATCAACGGGACAGCTTATGGGGCAGTCTGGATTGATGGTCCCACGGAACAGGTAGGTCAGCAGGTCGATAGCATCATCGAGGCCAGCCTGTCCGTCCCTGTTAGCGTCTGCGGCATCAATGCAGGGCAGGGGTTCTCCAGTCCAGAAGAGGGACCGAAGGATCATGACCGGATCGTTGAGACAGATGATCCCGTCCATATTAACATCACCCGAGACTATCTCGGGGTTCGGGGAGGCCGAGGAGATTCCAGCGGCTACTACGAGGGTGAGGGCTATGAGTAGGGTTCTCATAATCGCTCCTTTCAGGGTCTGGCTTGGAGCCAGGTGGAAGAGGGTGGAGACTTGGCCCCAACGGTAACGCCCGTGGGGTTGTCGAGGTAGTTCTTCAGTTGTTCTGTGTGGAGCTCGTCGCGGATATCCCTCATATCCCTTTCGGTATCTCGGCTCATTTCATCTACATGAAACTGCACAGCCTGGGCAAGAGCGTCGAGGCGGTCATCATGCCTCAGGGCTCCTCGGTCTCTTGTGAGTCTCGAGAACTGGTAGAGCAGTTGGTACTGTCGAGCCTCGTTGGCCGGCAGGTCCTGGCAGGACTTGTAGTCGTTCTCAATTACCCTGCGGTCGATAATCAGCTTTCCAGAATTGCAGACGGGCTCGAGGGTGTCTGCCAACCTTTTTTCCTTTTGAATGGAGTGTCGAACCTCCTCGATCCCGCAGGGGTACTTGGCTCTCAGCAGTGGCTTCATGAGGCTTGCGAACATCCCCTGGCCGAAGTTCTCCTCGATGAGAATCAGCTGGACCTTTTGTCTCTTCGCGATCTCCACAAGCTCCTCGAGCACCGAGGGCTCGAAGCCTCCCTTGATCCCGCCGCACTCGTTCACAAACAGTTGGCCTCCGTAGGCACCCGTCACCGCATAGGCGGTCTCATCGGCCCCTCTACCTGACGGGTCTATGCTCATGATTTTGGTGGTGTAGGGGACGAGGTCCCCCTGGGTAGCCAGTGGTCTGTAGAAGGCATCCCCGTTGAACCCGACACACGGCAGGTCCTTCCAGATCTTGTCAGGGTCATTGCACCTGACATACTTCTCGTGGCAGACCTCGGGGTCCAGGTCGGTGACGATAAGCTCGTTGATCTTCAGGGGGTACTTGTCGGTGTCCGACAGGCTCTGGTCGAGCATGAATTGGAGCGCGAACATGGACCGCCCATAGGCAAGCTCTCTCTCGAGGAGCTCTTCCGAGTTGAACCTCTTGGGGTCCATGGGTTCCCCGACAGCCTCGGGGTCCTTCGCAGCTTCAGCAACCATGGGGGCCACCATATCCCCGTAGCCACCGAGCTGGCGTTTGTCGGGTACTCGAGCAGGCCAGACTCTTGTCGCATACCCACGCTCTGGAAGCTCCTTCAGGATGTCCTGCTCGGTCTGTGGGGTCCCCAGGAAGATTATGTGACCTCCAGGCTTCAGGATGGCTTCGTACTCTGTGGTGGCCTGACTGAGCTTGTCCCTCATCTGGGAGGTCTGTGAATTACTCCATGAGGCTACATCATCAGCCACGATGTAGGAGGCCCTGGAGCCGGTGATACTCGAATAGACCCCCTTGCTCGTGACACTCGGAGCGTGTGCCGGCGGGGCTGGGCCTACATCGAAAGCCACCTTTGAGCACCTCTGGTTCTCGCGGGGCCTGAGGTGCTGGGTCAGGTCCCCCATCTCCTCGAGGAGTTTGAGCGAGAAAGTGCTGAAGTCATCTGAGCGGTTCTTGCTGGCCGAGACAACGAGGAAGTTTTCACTCGGGTCCAGCAGCAGCTTCCACACCACGAAGGCCGAGGTGATATAGCTTTTCCCTACCCCCCGGAACGCCTGCACCACCCGCCGCCTGGGTCCATTGGAAACCCAGTCGGCGATATCATATTGGATCGGCGTAGGCTCGGGGAGTCCCAGGGCCATCCACGCCAGGTAGAGGAAGTTCTTGAACCCGCTCTCACCTGTCAGGAGTGGATCTACTTTCTTATCCACCAGTCTGGGCTATCGGCTCTTCAGGGTCAGCAAAGGGTAGGACATCCGCAAGGTTCTGTATCGGAGCCCCGTCCAGGGCGAGGCTGTCGATCCCATTGTCCTTGAGGAACTGTCGAGCTACCGAGAGGTCTGCGGCGGTTGCCGCGCCACTCTCGATCTTCTCGAGGAGCTCCTTGGCTACCTTGGTATGCAGCTGGGCCAGGACATCTTTCATGTCCATCAGTAACCTCTCTTTACCCTGGAGGGCTTACGGGTTCCTGCCTTCTTGCGAGGCTTCTTCTTTTTCTTCTTAGGCATGGATTACTCCGCAACCGTGAAGCCACGCAGAGAGAGAATGGCGTATTCGCCAGACTGCGCGTAGGCACTGACGATGTTGATAGACACGGCGTTGCCCTTGGTGATTGAGATGGGTGTAGCAAAATCGAAGTTGAAATTGGAGGGGTTGAAGAAATAGCCAGACTGGATAATGTCGGTGCCGTCCTTCAGTGCCCACTGGTGGTAGTAGGTTCCGTATTCGCTGGTTGCGGTGTTGTCACCTGAATAGGATGAACTCGCATCCTGCAGAACCTGTACGCCAACTTTACCGATAGACACTGTGAACCCCGACACATAATGGCAGGACCCGGCCACGGCCACCTTGGTTGCGTCCATGCCGTTGATGCTCGTCCCGTTCTCGTCCTCCACCACACTCCACCCGGTGGTCGAGAACCCCTCGGCTTTATCATGACGCGAGATCCATTGATCCATGCTGGCGGGATGTTCAGTCACCGCAGTTGTTACCGTTGCCATTACTTACTCCTATCTTGTTACGAGTTCGATGAGGGTCGAGGCGACTGCTCCAATGACAGCCGCCGCCCCCAGGGTTAGAAATTTATGTTGCTCGAGCCTCCTGATCCTGCTGTCCATCAGGGTGAGCTCTTGGTCGTGCTTTCGCATGGTAGCCAGCAAGCTGTCAACCTTGCCCTCGAGCCGGCCAATAGCCAGTAGTAGATCATCGTTGTTTTGAGGCATGATTATTCAGGGATGTAGATCAGGTTGACGGTAGATGTAATTGAAACGGTTATTTTGTCAGCGGCACCGGACCAAGGGTTCTCTTCGTTTGTAAGGCCTCCGAATGTTGTGTACATGGAGTTGGTTGCACCTATCCTCACCAGTAGCGATGTCGCAGTCTCCAGGGCTGTGCCCCCAGCGTTTTGGAATTCATCAGGGGCCTCGAACAGGCCACTCGAGGTGTCGCTGAAGTACCACGGCAGGACTACAGTATGCCCCGGTACCCTAATGCTACCGCCGCTCCCCTGACCTCCGTATGGGAATATGACCCCGTCTTGAATGGGATCGTCTTGTGGGTGTTGGGGATAATCATAAACAGCTGCGATATGGGGTATGTTCGCCCCCAACCTGGAGTAGTCAGTAGGGTCGGTATCGAGGGCAACCCAGGCCCTGACCCCCCCACCCACAAAATTTTAAACGGTATGCGTGATAGCAGTAATGTTAATACCCAGATTTATCCCCGTGATCTTAGAGATGCCAGACGGGAGCGTACAGGTGAGGACAGTTACTCCACCAGTGTCAGTTGCAAGAACATCTTGAGTTATCGTGCCGCTAAACTGGGCGAAGTTGAACCCACTCACACTATCCACATAGGCCTTGGTCGCTGCGTCCTGAGCCGCCACGGGCTCACCCAGGTCTTCGATCCTTTTCTCGTTGAGGTCCAGATGGTCTGTAGGTGGCACAAGCTGATTCAACTGGTTCAGCTGTACCGATGCGTTGAACTGGTACACATCCGTGGCCGTGATCATCCCCGTGCTCAGGTTCCCAGTGCTCTTGTCAATCTTGATGAGGTTGTCAGTCGCTGTGTCCGGGGTGCCGACGAAGAGATCAGAGGTACGGGCGAGGTCGGCGAAGGTTATGGAGTCGTCAGCAATGTCAGCCGCGATGACAGTCCCGTCTGCGATCTTCGCGGAGGTCACCGCATCATCCTGGATCTCGCTGGTCCCCACAGAGTTAGCAGCCAGGTGGTCCGAGGTGATCGTATCGTCTGCCAACTTCTCGGCTGACAGGGAGCCCCCGGTAAGTTCGCCACCCTCGTATTTCTCGTGGGCCTCCTGGGCAATGTAGAGCAACTGCAGCTGGAGGTTGTCAAGGTCCTGCTCACTCAGCACGGCACCGTCAGTGAACTGGGTTAACTGGTCAGCAACAGCCTGTGGCGTTGAACGCTCAATCTTGATCTCAGCGGCAGCAGCCGGCGCACTGTCGAAGGTGACCTTCTTGCTGGAGGCAGTGATAGAATAACCGGAAGTCTTCTTCACACCATCCACATAGACAAGCACTCCCTCAGGGGAGCCGCCAACTACGATGAGGTCTTCAATAATACCGAAGGTAAAACCGAATATTGTTTCGTCCCCATCGCCAGTTGCGTATTGATACGATAATCCTGATGTCGCCATGTTATTTCTCCGTTTGGAAGAGTTTAGATCTTACTTCTTCGGGCAGCATTCCTTTTTCCATTCCCCATCGCCCGATGATCCGCTGCTCTGCCTGTTTCTTAACATCGGGGAATTCTTCGAGCATGACCCTTTCGGCTGCTGACCTGTAGCGGCCTATGAGCTTTTGGATCTCCTTAATCCTTGGACTTTCTTCACCATACTCATACAAACCATCTTCAGGAAGAGCCTTGTACAGCTTCATATTTATAAGCCTTCTCAGGGCCTGGGGCAGATTGTTCTTCCCAAGTTTAAGTGTCCCCGAGAGCTCGAGCCATCTGTCGTAGGCTGACTGACCCTTGGCATTCAGATGTTCTGTGAGGTCCAGGCCATACCTGCGCCGCAGGGGGAGGCTCAGAGGGTAGCCCAGCTCGGCGAGATGCTGTGCGACTTCGTCATTCGTTGTGGCATTGATGGTGACAGGAAGCAGCATCTCCCCGACCCCCCCAATCCTCTTCATGCCGCCATCAAAGGTCTTCTTAGTGACAACCTCCCCCAGGACATTCCTCTGGGGCTCCAAGACATTCTGATTCAGTATGGGGATCTTGGAGATGATCTGGTCAAGCATTGACCGGACCTCCATCATGTTGTCGTCGGTAACTGCACGGGCACTCGCCACGATGTTGGGGACCGCGAAGGCCGCAGCCAGGCTACCACCTACTCGCCCCACTGACCGCTCGGGGTCATCAAGGACCGAGACAATATTCTGAATACCCTGGAGATACGACTTGTTCTGCATGTTCTCGAAGAAGGTCGAGACAATGCCCACCATGAGGTTCTCAATATTCCCCTGCAATTCTGGTGGGGCGTACCGGAGAACCTCCTGTATATCAGCAAAGATAGAGACAACAGTAGCTATGGGGTCGAGCTTCTGGTACGAGACATATTTGTCCCCAATCTTGATGGAGTACGGTTGCCAGCCAGCCTGGGTCATGAGCTTCCGCTGGTTGTGGTCGTTGGGCCCACCGCCCGTTATGAGGCCAGCAGCGGCTCCCCCAAAGAATAGCGAGGACATTCCAATAGCCGCAGTCATACGGCCAAGAGCCTCAGCTTTTGCTCTCTCGTCGCCCCCAGAGAAGATCTGTGCAATCTCGTTCTTACTGCCCTCGAGCCTGGGGTACTCCTTCCCAAACTTTGTCTTCCACAGATAGTCAGCAGCGCGATGTAGATCCTTGTTCACCATAGGGAGAGCGGCCCTCCTCGAGGCGTACAGGAAGATGTTCAGGGGTGTCCGGATGAAGGGCACCAGGATTCGCATCAGGGGGTGGTGATAGGAGAACTCTTGAAGTGTCTTCCCCAGGCGACTCATGATTCCGTTGTCGGGGTCAAGGTCTGTGGTGAAGGTTCTCTCCCTCGCGATCTGGAGGGCCCTGTCGGCCACCTCACCCCTATTGACTATGCTGGGGTCTCCCATCTGTTGGGCTACCCACTCAGACTGATCCTTGAGCAGCTGGTCGGCACCTTCGCGGGAATTATATTTCGGATCGCTTGCGTCGAATCTCTTCCGAGCTTCGTCCTCTATCCGGTCGAGGACAAAGGCTTGTCCCCTTCGAGTCATTACAGACATCTCCTGCTCAACCCAGGTGTCGATGTTGTCAATGAATCCGTCCTCGAGCAACTTTCGGCCCTTCATGTGCAGGTCAGCCGCCACGGTGGCTCGATAATTCCATTGCTTGAAGAACTCATCCGTAGCCATCAGGAATCTTGAGGGGAGCCTGAGTGTATTCCCCCACCACTCAATAGCTCTACCCAACCCCTTCTCGGGGTCCAACTCTTTGCCAATAACCTGGCCGACATTCTCGGCAGTCCAGGCATCCTTCATGCTGTCGGGGATATCAAGGAGATCGTGGCCGGGGTCGAGGATGTAGTCCTTGTTGTCCCATGCCTTCTTCCACCACCCGAGGGCCTCACTGAACTGGTGGAATAACTCTGTGAATTCTCGGGTGGCCTGATCAATCTGGAAGTTGACATCGTCTAGAGACTCCCCCTTAAACCACTTGCCGACCTTCCGAACCCGGGCACCCATCAGTACCTCGAGGGGGCCGTATAGTGTGATCATCGCGTTGCCCAGGGTATTGGTGGACAGGGTCTTTATTGAACTCAACACGAAGTTGACAAAGTGCTCGTTCAGGAGTGCATGTACGCGATACTTTTTGCTGTACCTCTCCAACTCGGACACAGCCATCATATTGTTTTTGCCGGCAATCTTCCGTGAGGCCTTGAGCCTTTTGTAGAGGCTGATGAGTCTCTGGTTTCCACCCATCTCGTCAATGATCTTGCTGGCCCTGGCCCCTTCCATGATCCTGGGGGCCGTGGACTGGAAGGACCTCAGGGCCCTGCCGGTCTCCCTGCGATAGGCACCGTAGGATGTCAGGAGATCTCCCGCCTGATCATAGGCCCTGGCGAATGCCACCATGGCCTGTTGCTGATCCTCGAACCCAAGCCTCTGGAGGAGCTCGGCATTCCCCGTGGAAGCTGCCTCGCCCAACTCCAAGACCATGTCAAGGTGGTGGTCAATGTAGAGGAGTGCCGCTTGAGCACTCTTGCTCTGCTCACCCACAAGGGCTGACGATTTTCTCAGGAGCCTCGCGACCTCTCCAGGGGTTGTCCCCTGCATCTTCGCAAGATACTCGACAGCCGCTTCCTCGGCGTTCCTCGCATCGAAGTCGGGACCCTCAGGGTCTATCCGGTTGCCGAGGTGGTCTACCCTGTTGTTGACCCGCTGGCCCAGACTCTCGAAGAGGTGCTTGAACATCCTCTGGCTCTGGTCACTCAGCGTGGCAGTGTTGATGACACCCGCGATCTTCTCGGGATCTATGTCCCCGTGCTCTGCGGCATCCTCCAAGATATCGAGGAGCCCCTGGGCCTCTCCCCGTGTCGTGCTCTGGTCAACTATGATGTTGTCAAGGAAGCTCATTACCTGGCGGTTGTACGGGGTGAGCTTGGAGCCAGGACGCAGCTGGAACCCGAGGGCCTCGTCGGGCTGCTGGGTGCTCGAGGGCATGTCGGAGTAGGGGCCATCCTTCTTAATGCCAAGGGCTGTGTCGGGGTCGATCCCATACCGCATACCCCAGGCCTCTATTAACTGGTTCTTCTTGAGGTTGTCCCCAGCCTTCACGGCAGCTTCGTATTCCTTGAGGATTTCCTCTGCATCCAGACGGCCATCTCTGGGCATATCGGAGGAGAGCTCTGGAGACTTGGAAGTCCCCCATTCTCCAAAGAGACCCTGCAGGTTCTTTTCGGCTCGAACCCTGGCCTCGTAGACATCCTTACGGACAGCCATCGATAGGGGGAACAGGAAGTTCTCCGTGATCGCGCCGTGGATGCCGTTGCCCAGGACGAGCTTCGACTGAGAGGTGATCGCCTTCTTCTCCCGCAGCGTCATACCCTCATGCATCTCGGGGAGCTTGTAACCTTCGGGGAGTCCCATGAGCTTCCGCATCATCTGAGGGGTTGCCCTCATAGCTCGGTAGCCCTGGGGCTTTGACTTATCGGGGATCAGAACTCGAGCAATCTGCCTGTTAGTTGTCAGGGCCGTTGTGGGCCTGCCAGGATTGTAGGCCGCTGCGGAGCCCTGGCCGGCACCGCCCATCAGGAAGATCGGCAGGTCCGGCTGGAGGTCGCTGGTGCTCTTGAGCATTTTCTTTACCCTGACAAGCTCGTCGGGGACACCGCCACCCTTGCCGCCTGTCGAGAGCCATTCGGTCTCGTCAATAAAGGAGGCTGGGTCCGGATTGTAGATATCGTTGTGGAGGAGTTCGTGCCAGTCACCCTTGGAGGCGGGGTCGGGTACTCCCAGCTCAGGGATGATAGTTGTGATGTCCTGCATGTCATCCCGAGTAGCCAGGAGGATTAGACGCTTGCGGTCCTGAGCGGAGCCAAAGTCTGCAGCATTCACCTCGAAGTCCTTATACGAATACCCCTCATCGTCCAGGGCATCCGTGATCAACTTGTAGAGCTTCTTTCCATTCTTGTCGTGCTTGTAGTCGATGACATTCTCGAGCGTGAACATCGGGGGGCGACCCTTCCTGATGAGCTCGGCAACCTTCTTAGCAGACTTGAGGTCCTCAGGCTTAATGGTCTTGGCACGGTTGGCCTTCGAGAAACTCTTGCATACTGGGGAGGCGTGGAACAGAAGCCCATATGGGTTCGCCGCGACAGCATCAATGAGATCCTGAGGGTCTATCTTGTGGACATCGCCCCGAGAGAAGTTTGTACCAGCCTGCATGTTCCCGATCTCGAGGGCCCTCTTGTCCCATTCAACCAGGGTGTGTATCTCGACCCCCCTGATACTGGCTCGAATCCCAGCGAACTTCTGGGCGAGTAGGGCCAGGGCAGACCCGAAGGTGTCGCCGCCTGAGAAGAGGCTGAACACCGAGGTGACCGTGGGCTCCTTGCTGCCCCCAGGTACAGAGTTCTTGAAGGACGGGAGGTCGGAGGAGAGCAGACTTTCGGGGTCAGAGAAGGGGGTCTCTTTGAAGTCAATCTCCTGAATCCGGAAGCCCGTCCCCATCCCCTTTTCTGTGAAGTGCTCTATCAGCTTCTCAGCTTCTTCGCGGCTTTTTGCCTTGGTGTAGAGGGGCTGCTCATGAGTCCCGACCCCGAACTCTTTAGCATTTTCTGGAGTGGGCGTTCCCCAGATGACATACTCGTTTGCTGGCATATCGGAGGACGGGCCCCGAGCATTCGCAGCCTTGTTGATCTCGAGCTCCCTCTCAGGGGAGATGCGGTTATTGATAAGGGAGATGTCAGAGATAATCCCACTTGCCTCTATCTCTTGAGCTCGAGCTGCAAGCCCCTCGTCAGATGTTAATGTCTCACCAGGCTTAGGGGCCCAATCCATAAAGTTGCCCTCGCCAGTCTCTGGTAAGAACCCTGCGGCTTTCTGGGCATCCGACAACTCGTCGAAGCTTAAGGGGCGATTGTCGCCCCCCTCGACTCTATAGACATCGACAACCATGGGCCCATCACCCACAAGGTCCTTATAGGCCTGGGCTCGGTGCCGGCCCTCGTGGCCTATTACTTCCCAGGCTTGTGACTTCTCCTGCCACCGGACCATCACAAAGGGAGGAGCTACATTGTGGACTTGCTTGGGGTCGGCATCTAACTCCTGCAGCCACTCTACTGTCCCTCGAGGGGTTGACTCAAAGCTGTAGGGTTCGCCAGAATGGGGAGGGTTCAGGGCGTGGAATTGAGAGGGGGTCATCTCAACGCTCTCTTTTATATCGACAAACAAACCTGCCAGTGCATGTCGAGACTTCATGTCCCCGACTATCTCACCTTGGGGGTCTACATCTCTGGCTCCCCACTCTATAGGCATATCGGAATACGCCTCTCTCAACAGGAGCTTATCTATCTCCTCGGGGGGGTAGCCCAGCATCTCGTAATGAGACCGGGCTGAATCCAGCTCTACACCCTCTAATTTCCTCAGGGGGGTATCTCGAACCTTGACGGGGTTCCAGGCCACGCCCTCACCCACCCCAAATTGCCGATCCATAAAGTTGTTATAAATCTTCCGCGATACTCCGAAGCCCATTTTCTGCCCCAGGGCTCTGAATGTATCCCTGATCAAGAGGAGCATCTCTTGAGCCACTCGCTTGAGGGTCCCCTTGGGGGCCAAGTCATTGTACTTGAGATCAATATCCGCAAACCACATATCCGACATGGTGACCGCAAAGTACTCGTCAAGATTCTTGAACTTATTGATCTCGGCTTGTGTGGCCGTAGCCGAACTGTTGAGGAATTTTTCCTGCTTTTTTAGAAACTCTTTCTCGAGCTTCGCCCTGTAATCATCTGGGAGGTAGGTAGAGACATGGTGCCATAGTTCATGGACCATGGTTGTGTCGAACTCGCCCTCAGCCGCCAGCTTGTTGATCTCGATGACCTTCTGGAGGAAGTGGTAGCGGCCATCGGCATCGGGGAGTTTGCCCTTCTTCGTCATGTCCGAAAGGATAGACATCCTCACATCATCAAATATCCTGGGGCCGAGGACTTGCACGAGTTCCCGAACACTTGCGACTTGGTCCGAGTCTAACTTCTCAAAGCCCTCCTCGAGGGATATCCTCTTGAGGATATTATTGAGTCTTTCCTCAGTGTCCTTGGAGGTGCTCGTCTTGGTGTGCCCCTGCCCTCCAGGCTCTTCGTCATAGAGTCGCCCAGACAGGAAGTCCTCGAAGTCCTTGTCCGTCATCAACTCCCGACTCTCAATGACATCCAGCTCCTCGTGGGAGAGGTCGAAGACATTGTCTTTCCGGACTCGGGCAGAGTCGAGAATCTCGAGAGACTCCTCGATTGTGGGTAGGAGTTCTTTTTCAGCCTGCAGGATAGCTTCTGCTTTTTCGTCCGGCGACAACTTGTTGTTCCTGAGAGTCTTGGCCTTGCGGTGAATGAGGTCAATCCCAGCCATGGTCCCCTCAGTTATAGCTTCTTTTGCATCCTTAATTGTTTTTAAGGGGTGCCTGACTGCCCCTGCTCCCGCCTTGACTGCCCCTGCTCCCGCCTTGACTGCCCCTGGGGCTCTT
>Ga0310345_10002957_pt1 | contig 16624 bp, 8 predicted proteins | sample HC15DNA20500_MG_FD_204667 | JGI IMG/M metagenome (GOLD analysis project Ga0310345, IMG submission 204667) | Marine microbial communities from station ALOHA, North Pacific Subtropical Gyre - HC15-DNA-20-500_MG | ecosystem: Environmental > Aquatic > Marine > Oceanic | place: Pacific Ocean: North... | reverse complement strand
GGAGGCGAGTCCGAGCATCACGCGGGCGGCCCGGGCGTCGTCGATGAAGGCGATGGACTCGACCGCGAATTTCCGCTGATCGAGGGTGAGGGAGAGGTCGAGGGCCCGGGCCTTGAGATCGTCGAGGGAGGCGGCCCCCCACAGGCGCCAGGTCAACCGCGCAAAGCTCTCGGGCCACTCCCCGGCAGTCCCTGGCTTGAGGCCCTCCCTGATCGCACTCCAGATCACACTTTCCTGGTTGGCGGCCCCGAGTCCGATGGCTTCCACCGAATTCTTGTCGGTGGTATCGCAGCGCCGGGCGAGTTCCACGAAGATGTCAGCCGTTTTGGCAGCGGGGAGGTCGCGCAGGGAAAGGGCGATCTCGCGGCGCACCTGCGGGGAGGGATCGGCCGCCAAGTGGCGGGCGTGGGGCACCATGTTGTGGCCAGCCCGGCGCAGGGCGCGATAGGCGAGAACGCGCTGTGGGGAGCGCTGATCCTTCAACAGAGAGAGGCAGGTTCCCAGCCCCTCTTCTCCCAGGTAGGGGAGGAGCCAAACGGCCCGGGCGGCGATCCACTTGTTCTTGTCCTTGAGCAACTCCGCCACCGCAGGGAAGGCCCGGGCTCCTGCGTCCCGGAGGGCGCGGAAGCCGAGATGGCGGACATTCACCGCCGGGCTGCGCAGGGCGGTAATCTGGCCCTCGATGGTGGCGAGGTCGATTGGAGGAACCACCGGTTTGAAGTTGCGCGGAGCGATCCGGTAGATGGTGCCTGAGAAGGAACCGTCCATGTGACCGGAGCCTCCGACTCGCGGGTCAAACCAGTCACAGAAGTAGATCGCGCCGTCCGGTCCCACCGTCACGTCGCTGGGCCGGAAAAAGCTGGGAGCCACCTTGTCGATAGTCTTGTTCTTCGGACCTCCTCCCACGAAGTCGGATCCGTCGTATTTCTTTTCCGGGTTGCTGGTGAGGAATTCGAAGCGCCTGAGTTCAAAGGTCCCCGCCTTCGGTTTTGGCTGGTAGCCGAGGATGGTGTTGAGACCGGTGTCGCAGCTCAGCAGGGTGCCGTTCCATTTTTCGGCGAGGGCGCCGTTCTCGTAGAAGGTGATGCCGGTGGGAGCGCCGCCCCCGTAGACGTCGCCGGCATCCATGGTGCCCGGGTCATCCTGTCGCCAGTGGATCCGCGCATAGGGCTGCCCGGGTCGACGCACCGCCTTGTTGCGCTGCCTGCCATCGCGCGTGAAGTAGCCGGCACAGCCGTATTCAAGGGCAAAGGAGGTGCGGCAGCCCCGCGGATCGTCGTTGTCATTCTGGAACATGTCTCCGAAGGAGGTCAGGATCTGCTCGTAGGCATTGCGCAATCCATGGCTGACGATTTCGGCCCCGGATCCATCCGGGTTCATGCGCACGGCAAACCCGGAAATCCAGACATGGCCATCGCCGGAGGTCTTCCCGGTGGTGGCCAGGTGATCCGCCGGCCAGTTCGGACCGCGGCTGCCATAGGTGCCTCCGAGGTAGAAGGTCTTGCCCGATTTGTCGGTGAAAACCGCGCCGCAGTTTCCGTTGTTGAAATAGAATTTTCCTTCCGGTCCGGCGATGAGGGAGTGCAGCCCGTGATCGTGGTTGATAGCATTGAAGCCGGTGAGAATGACCTCCCGCTTGTCGACCGCAGGGTCGAATTTCAGGTCGCGGTTGACGTCGGTATAGGCGAGGAGGTCCGGAGGCTGGGAGACGTAGACGACGTTGTCGAAGACGGCGACTCCGAGGGGGGCGATGAAGCCGGTCTCCTGGACGAAGGTGTGGGAACGATCACACTTTCCGTCCCCATTGGTATCCTGCAGGACTACGATCCGGTCGCCGGCGGCTCTCTGCCCCTTGTTGCCCCGATAGTTGACCCCCTCCGCGACCCAGACCCGGCCAGCGTGGTCGATGTCCATGTTGGTCGGGTTGTAGAGATGAGGAGTGGTGGCCCAGACTGTCACTTCCAGGGACGGGTCAATCTTGAACATCCCGGGGGGGATGGACCTCGGGGACTTCCCAGGTTTCCAGTCGTCGGCTACGAGGGCAGAAGAGGCCACAAGAAAGGGAAGGATGAAGACAGGGAAGGGGTTCATCGGGCGACCGCAATCTGGTCTGAAACCGGGATGATCCCAAGAGGAATCCTGCCGGGCGCAGGATCGGGTCACTTCCTGGGCCGCAGCTTCCAGTTGAGCTCTTCCTGGATCCACGGCTTTTCACGGTCCTTGAACTTCTTCCGCACGGAGGACACGTCAGATGGCTGGATGGGGGAACCGGCATTTCCCCACTCGCGGCGCACGTAGGTGAGAACGGCGGCCACCCAGGTATCGTCGTTCGACGCTCCGAAGGGAGCCATGAGGCCCTCGTACTTTTTACCGTCAAGTTCTCCGGTCAGTCCATGCAGCATGATCTGAATGGCGGCCTCGCGGTTCTCTTCGAGGCGGGGGGAACCAGGAAGGGGCGGGGCGAGTAGATTCCTTCCGTCAGGTCCTTTCAATCCGTTCCCATCGGGGGCATGGCAGGTGGTGCATAGTTCGCGGTAAATGGCTTTCCCCTGTTCGAACAGAGCAAGTTCCTCCCTAGTCAGGGTGGGGGTCCGATCTTCCGGGTCGGGGTGGTAGCTTGCCAGTCCCGGCCAGGTAAAGAGGAACGAGATGGCGGTGAGGTGCTCGCGGACGGGCGCCTCCGGCCGTTGCTCGAGGGCGGCGATACCCTTCGGTTTGGAGGCGAAGCGAACGGGCCTGGCGTTTGGCGGCCGCTCTTTGCGGGGAACGGCCTTCGAGATTGCCTGCAGCATCGCCTGCGCACGCGGGGCGTCCGCCGCTGCGATGAGATCAAGAAGCTTTTTGAATGCCTGTGGGTTTCTGCCCGCGACCGTGCCCGCGACACAATCATGCTGCCACCGGTCCAGCTGAGCGCTGGTCTCCTTGGTGAGCTGAGAGCTCCGGAACCGGGGATGGGCAAGAATCCCGGGCAGCAATTCGATCAGGCGGTGGCGGGGGGTGGCGGCAGCCACCGCGTTGAGGATCCATTCGTTCATCGGGTGTTTCGCGATGCACCTTGCGATGAGCTCCCGGCTTGCCTCGGTGTCTGCCTGGCTCGCCGTGAGAATGAGTTGAGCGACAACCTGGGTGCTTGGGTCGTCAACCAGGGGTTGGAGTCGTGCGTAGTGAGCGGGCAGGGCCTTCGTTTCGAGTGCGTGCTCCATGGTCCGCACGGCCGCGGCGCGGACACGGGCGTCTTCGTCCCTGAGCCCGGCGAAGGTCGTGCCCTGGTCAAGTTTCCCCAGTCCGTCGAGAGTCCAGAGGGCATGCAGGCGGGCGAGCGGGTTCCCGTGCGATGTTGCCATCGCCTTGAGGGCGGGAGCGACGGTGTGGAGCTGACGCGTGACGAGGAGGCTCTGGGCCGTATCGCGCCACCAACCGTTCGGGTGGGCCAGGGTGTGCACGAGCTCAGCGGGGCTGGCTTCGAGGAGCCTTGGGCGGGGTCCGCGGTTCACTCCTTCCCGGGCTACGCGGTAGATCCGGCCCCGCCCGATGTTCTTTTCGTAACCGGCCTTCAGGATCTGTTCGCGCAGATAGTCGTTGATGTAAGCCTTCTCTTGGATGATCCCATGGTACATGTCGACGAGGTAGAGGCACCCATCCGGCCCGGTGTAGAGATTGACTGGGCGGAAGTTGCCGTCGCTGGAAGAGATGAACTCGCCGAGGTTTTTCTCCTGCGTGTTGGTAAGCTCGATGTGACCGGAGTCGGCGTAGCGGACCCTGGATCGGCGGACGAGGCGGCCGACTGGCTCGCATACGAAGTAGTCTCCGGCGATGTCCTCCCCGAGGCGGTCGCCCCGGAAGAAGGTCTGTCCGCAGGCCGCGGTAAACACCTTGAGGGTGCCGTCGTCCTGGCGCGCCATGCCCGGGCCGGCTTGCAAGTCAGGCGTCACCATGCCGGGCCAGACGTTGAAGTAGTCGCCCATTCCCCGCACTGCGGCCGCCATGGGGCCACGTCGAATCTGCCGGTCCGGATCGGGATGGTGATAGTGCGGCGGGACAAAGAGACCGATGGCGGGAATGGGATTGGTGGTGAAGAGGAGCCTGCCGTGGTCGTTCTGGGTCAGGCCCCACTGCCCGGCCACCATCACCGTTTCGGTGCGGAGCTTGCGCTTGATGAGCTGATAGCGCCGGCCGTGCTGGGAAGTTTGAATCCAGTTGTCGATTCCCCAGAGCAAGCCATTGGCCTTGTGCTCGACATTGCTGGTGCGCATCGAGAAGCGGTCGTAGACGCGCACTTTGCTGTCGGCCACCCCATTGCCGTCGAGATCGCGGCAGTACCAGAGATCCGGAGGTTCGCCGACTAGAAGGCCATCGCCAACAGCGAGGATGGCGCGCGGTTCGACCAGGCCATCGAGGTAGACTGTGTGCTTGTCCATCCTGCCATCGCCATCGGTATCCTCGTGAAGGGAGATCCTGCCCACCGGGTCCCGGGCTCCGGCCCCTTCGATATCCTGCATGTAGCTGCGCATCTCGACTACGAACATGCGTCCGTTGCCGTCCCACGCCAGGGCTACCGGTTCACGGACCTGTGGTTCGGAGGCTACCAGTTCGAGTCTGAAGCCGGGCGGAAGCCTGATGTGCTTCATCGATTCCCCGGGTGAGAGCGGCTTGAGAATCGGGCTCTTCTCGACCACGCGATCGGTGGGCTCGGTAAGTCCCGCCAGGCTGGTGGTCAGAATGAGGGGGAGCGAAAGACGGGCGGCTCTCATGGGCTGGTCGAATGCTGCATGGCAGGAGTTTGAGATCAAGCGAACCATTCGTGTTCCCTATACTTCCCTCTACATAGTTCTTGCGGGGGTCTGTTCATTCGAGATGATTGATTCAGTGTACTCGAAGTTCCACCACCTCTGCATTCGCTTCGTTACACTTCTTGTGAGCGGGCTTGTTGTCGGAACAAGTTCGGCTCTTGAACCCAAACAGATCACCGCAAAGGAGCTCTGGTCACTACAACCCCTCGTCCGTCCTGTGGTTCCCGAGGCAGGTGATGGCTGGGCTTTGAATGCCATCGACCGTTTCATTGCCGGAAAACTCGAGGGAGCTGGAATCAAACCCGGCCCGATGGGAGCTCCGATGGTTCTCGCTCGTCGGCTCTACTTCGACCTGCACGGCCTTCCTCCCCGGCCCGAGGAAGTCCTCCGTTTCCGCTCCGCACCAACTCAAGGTTACGAAAATCTCGTCAACGAATTGCTGGCCAGTCCCCGCTTCGGGGAACGCTGGGCACGTTACTGGCTGGACGTGGCGCGTTTCGCGGAGAGCACGGGCTACGAGCAGGACCAGGACCGTGCTCACGCCTGGCCCTATCGTAACTGGGTCATTCGATCATTCAATGAAGACCTGCCCTACGACGAGTTCGTCCGCCTTCAGATTGCCGGCGATCACCTCCGGCCTGATGATCCTGAGGCGGCGATTGCCACCGGTTTCATGGTGGCCGGAGTCGAGAGCCTCATTCAATCGCGCAAGGACTATGTTCAGCAGCGCTATGACAAGATTGATGACATGATCGGCACGGTGGGCACGGCCTTCCTGGGCATGTCCTTCTCGTGTGCGCGCTGTCACGATCACATGTATGACCCCTTCACTCAACGTGAGTATTACGCTCTCGCGTCGGCGTTGGAGACCACGGTCAGTCAGAATCGTGAACTGAAGACCGCCAAGGCATTTGTTGCTGGTGAGGCTCCCGGGGGCCGGATCAGGATGGTGGTAGTCACCGAGCCGCACCGCCGTAATCTCCCGAGCATTCCCGCCAAGGTGCACTTTCTCGAGCGGGGAGATTCCGAACAACAGCGCGAGAGCATGAAGACGGCCTTTCCGGCTGCCCTTGTCCGAGGTGTCTCTTCACACCACTGGTGCGGCTCGGAAGAAAAATCCGCGCATGGTCGAGTGGCGTTGGCATCCTGGCTCACCGACCTCAGGCGCGGAGCCGGCAGTCTCCTGGCTCGGGTCATGGTCAATCGTCTCTGGCAGAATCACTTCGGCCGCGGACTGGTGGCTACGCCGAACAACTTCGGGAGCCGGGGTGCGAAACCGACTCACCCCGCGCTCCTCGAATGGCTGGCGAGCGAGCTGGTGTCGCGGCAGTGGAGACTCAAGGAGATCCACAAACTTATCGTGATGAGTGCGACCTACCGCCAGGGATATCGCACTTCCCTGGTGGAAGAGAGCTCCGAGCTGAGGAGCTATGAGCACCGGGACCCCGCGAACAGGCTGTGGTGGCGCCGGGAACCCCGACGCCTTGATGCCGAAGCCATCCGTGACAACTTCCTCGCGGTGAGTGGCGGCCTTGAACGGAAGATGTTCGAGGCGGGCAACCACGATGCCACCAGCCCGCGCCGCAGCATTTACCTCTTTCAAAAGCGCTCCAGGCTCATCCCGCTCCTCCAGCTCTTTGATGCTCCCGATAGTCTGCAGTCGGAGGGACAACGGCAGCTAACCACCACGGCACCGCAAGGCCTCATGATCTTGAACAATTCCTTTGTGAACACCGCGGCCGACTCCCTCGGAAGGCGCCTGCATGAACAGAACCTGGATGCCGCGGCCGCGATTGGGAGGGGTTTTCTCATTGCGCTGGGCCGGGAAGCATCTGTTGAAGAAATGGCCCTCTGTCGCCAGCTCGTGGGGGAAGGATCCCTCGAGGCCCTGCGCGACTTCGCCCACATGCTCTTTTGCCTGAACGAGTTTATCCATGTCGAATAGAGCTCTTGATACCCGATCCCCACTCTCCCGGGGTGATTTCCTGTGCCTCACCGGGATGGGCTTCGGGGCGCTCGCGTTCGATGCCCTGCAGGCTGAAGAAGTCGCTCCTGCCAATCCTCTCGGGTCGCGCTCCAGTCATTTTGGTGGAGCGAAAAATGTGATCTGGATCGTGCTCAACGGCGGCCCCAGCCATCTCGACACCTGGGACTACAAGCCTGAACTCCAGAAGCGTCACGGTCAGGATCTGAACGGAGCCGACGTGCGGACGGGTTTCTTCCAGACCAGCGGAAAGCTTCTCGCTTCTCCCTTTTCCTGGAGGCAACACGGCCAGAGTGGGACCTGGGCCTCGGAGATCTTCCCCTTTACGTGCCAGCACGTCGACGACATGTCTTTCGTGCACTCCTGCTTCTCAGGTTCCAACAATCATAGCCCGGCTCTTTTCGAGATGAACACGGGCCTCAGCCGCATGGGGTTTCCCTGCCTGGGTTCCTGGCTTGCCTACGGTCTCGGATCCGACAATCAGAACCTTCCCGCCTTTGTCGCGATGACAGATGCGCGTGGCCGGGGTCTGCCAAAGAACCACGCCCAGAACTGGGGTAGCGGGTTCCTGCCCGGCGTCTTTCAGGGGACTCGTATCAGGAACAGGGGGACGCGCATCGACAACTTGCAGCTTGCGAAGGGCATGACGAGAAACCGCCAGCGCTCGATTCTGGAGATCGCGGCAAACTTTAACCGCCGTCACCTCAGCCGGCATCCGGACCAGACCGATCTCGATGCCCGCATCAAATCGCTGGAACTGGCGTTTCGGATGCAGATGGCGGCTCCCGAGGTGATGTCGGTGGAGCAGGAACCCGCCTTCATCAAACGGATGTACGGATTGGAACACGGCGAGGCCCGGCAGTTCGGGGAGCAATGCCTCATCGCGCGCAAACTGGTAGAAGCGGGGGTGCGCTTCGTGCAAATTTACAGCGGGGGAAACGGTAACGAGCAGAGCTGGGACGGCCATCTCAATATAGCCGGCAATCACCGCAGGTTTGCTCTCGAAACCGATCAGGGGATTGGTGCCCTTCTCGCCGATCTCAGGCAACGTGGCCTGCTGGATTCCACCCTGGTGGTCTGTGGAGGCGAATTCGGGCGCACCTCGGATTCACAGGGCTCCGGAACCGGACGGGACCACAATCCCCATGCCTTCACGTGGTGGTTCGCCGGTGGCGGGGTGAAGGGCGGGGTTCATGTGGGTGAGACGGACGAGTTCGGATACAAGGCGGTCGAGAAACGCAAGAGTTTCAACGATCTCCACGCCACCATCCTGCATCTTTGCGGTCTCGATCATGAGCGACTCACCTACCGCTTCAACGGGCGAGACTTCCGCCTCACCGACGTGGCAGGAAAAGTGATCGAAGAGATTCTGGCATAGGATTCCGAACATATGATGAGAAATGGGCCAAAGAAGAATCATATCTGGCCTTATCATTGAGACCCTCATCTGAACCTGGACATGGGCAAAGTCCGCACCTTTCATTACTTTCGCCCTGCGGAAAGTGGCCGGATGGATTTCCATCCGGATGAACCCCTGCGATTTGATGATATCGAGATCAGGGTCATTGACCGATTCAGGGGCGATCTTGAATTCCTCGTGATCCTCGTTTTGCGGTGGTTGGCAGGGAAAACAATTGATGCCTCGTTTCTCAAAGTAGAATTGAATACGTGCCCCAAGGGGTGAATCTCCCGTCCGCTCTTTGAACCCTGAGCCAATGACTAGAACATTTCCTACACCAAGCCCCTTCCTCCTGTGCGCCTGTTTCCTGATCGAAGCGGGGGCTGCGCCCGCCCCGCCGACCGACAAAGACAGGTTGGACGCCCTGGTCCAGTACGCCGGAACCGTTCTTGTGCACGGCCGCGATTCCTACGGCGAAGAACACACCCCGATCTTCTCCGACTATCTCGAAGTGAGCACCCTGAAGGCTCCGGAGATGATGTACATCCACCGCCTGGGCGGTCCCGGACCGAGGTCGAAACAGCCCTTTCAGCCGGTGATCGCCTCCAACCTCGCTTACCAGGGAAACCTCATGCGTTTCCTGGTCGGGCTCAGCAACCTCACCGGTGAAGAGAAGTACAAGGAGGCCTGCAAGGAATGCCTGCGCTATTACTTCGAGCACTACGCGGTGCCGAACGGCCTGCTCCAGATGGGACATCATCGCTGGGTCAATCTGAACACGGACCGCTATGACGGCAACGACTGGCCTGCCGGCAGGAGTGGGCACGAGATGAAGCGCGACTACCCCTACTATCCGATCTTCTGGGAGACCGATCCCGTGGCGACCCGCAGGATGTTGACCGCGCACTGGAGCTCTCACATCCAGGACTGGGGCTTTATGAATTTCACCCGGCATGGCAGTTACGTGAAGGAACTCAATGAGAAGACGGTCTGGAGCCAGCCCGTTACCGAGCCGGTGAAAGGGATCGTGAAGGGGAACCTCACTTTCTTCGATTCGGGCTCCGACATCATCTATGCCGGGGCCCAACTCGGTATTCTCAACAAGGATGACCGTCCCCTCTTCTGGGCGCAGCGTCTCTACGCCCGCTATGCCGATAGCGCCCATCCCGACACTGGCCTGCCACCGTGGCACCACACCTCGCTGCGCGAATTCGGATCCCAGGACGAACCTGTGCCCGAGTACGCGCTCATCACGGCTGGCTCCGCCGGCCTCATGATCAATGGGGGAGTGGCGATGTTGCGTCTCGGTGACGACCTTGGCGACAAGGGCGGCTACTATCGCAGGACCATGCTCAGTCACCTCAGGGCCTACGCCAAGTACTGTTACCGTCCCAAGGTGAACGAAATGCGCAATTATCTCTTCGACGGCACCGACCTCGCCGAACGGGAGAAAAAGAACGCGAAACCAGGCGAGCCGCCTTCCAACGCCTGGCGACCGTGGAACCCGGCTCCTGCCACCCTGCTTGCTTACGCCATCTGCTACCGGCAGAGCAGTGACGGCGAAATCTGGGAGACCCTGCGCTCCATGTGCCGGGGGAATGACCTTGGAGACATTGGCGAGCGGGGAGGGAAGTCACCTGTGCTCAACCTCGCGACCAAGGAAACCGAGACAAACCTCATCTTCCCATTGGTGGAGCTCTTCCGAGCCACGGGGAACAATGTCTACCTGGACCTCGGGCGAACGATTGCCAACAATGCCTTCACCAAACACTTCCGGGCCAAGCAGGGGCTCTTCACGCCAAGTGAACTGCATCGCACTGCCAACCTGTGCTCCGCCGAGCCGCTGGCCCTCCTTACCCTGGAAGCGGCGTTGCGTGGGAAGCTCGCGAAGGTTCCCACCTATGCGGCCAGCAACGAGGGAGAACAGGTGCCCTACCTGAGACCTCTCAAGTCGCGTCCCTGCAATCCCAGGGCCTCTCATCTGTCCTATCCCTACACGGTCAAGGCTCTGTGCGATGATCTGCTCCCCGCTTCATCAGGTGATACCAGCGTTCCCGTGATGTCGTGGGAGAATGTCCGCAAGGCCAGCGACGAGGCGATCGTGACCTTTCCCGACATTCTCAAGGGGCCGGTGACCATCTCCGGGATGATCGATCAGCCGGAAAGCCGCAATTCGGTCAGTGCGATGCTCATCGATTCGACGCACAGTTACACCTTCGCCGGCAACTTGAAGGGCACCGGGGACCTGGCTGTTACCGTGAAGCGTGGCGAGCACGTCTGGGCGCCAGGGTCAACCTGGACCACCACCGCCTGGTCTCCCTCCGAAACCTACGACCTGGTCATGAACATCGCCAGGGGAGCGAAGCTCAGCTTTCACGGTCTGGTGCAGGAAGTGCAGGGTGCACATACCTGGTGCTCTGGTGCCGGGATCATCAAGAACGGCAGGGGCATCTGCGAGCTCACTGCCGATTACGCTCCGATCTACAATGCCGACCGGCGTAACAATCGGGGCTACCGTGCGGCCACGGTGGTGAATGCCGGAGTGCTCCTGGTCAACAACACGAGCGGATCCGGGGTCAGTCCGAAATCGACCGTGGAGGTGAACCACGGGGCCACTCTCAGCGGTAACGGCGTGATCGGAGTGGGTGGGAGCTCTGCTCTCGTGGTCGTCAACTCCGGCGGAAGAATTGACCCCGGGGACGGGATCGGGACGCTTACCCTCCGGGACGGCCTGAAGCTCAACGATGGCGCCCGGATGCAATTTGAGGTTGGGGAGAAAGTGGACTTGCTGAGAATCACCGGAGGCACCTTCCAGGGCAGCAACAAGCGAAGTGTCGTTGTCACTATCAAGGATCTGGGCGGGGTGAAAGCGGGCCGCAGCTACGACCTGATTGATTTCACCGGAGCCACTTTCATCGGCGTCGACGCCAACGACTTCGGGTTGGACAAGAGCCAGAATTTCCAGGGCACGTTTCATCTGGTCGGGACCAGGTTGCAGTTCAGCGTCTTTGCCCCGAGATTGACTCCCGAAACCCCGCCGACACTGCCGCCAGCTCCTGTTCCGGTGCCGAAACCGGCTCTGCCCGCGAACCGGCAGCGACCGAAGACGCATTACATCTGGGCCAATGCCAAGGGCGGTGAATGGAGCAATCCCGCCAACTGGCGGGGGGAGCGGATTCCCAACGTCAAGGAGGCCGAGTGGGTGCAGTACGAATTCGAGAAACCGCGAAAAGTCTCGGGAGTCCAGGTCTACTGGTTCGCCAACGGCCATGATCGAAAAGTTCCGGAAAGCTGGCGTGTCCTCTATCGGCACAAAGGTGTGTGGAAACCCGCTGAAGCCCTGGGCGATTACCCGGTCGAGCCTGACCAGTTCAACGAGGTGAAGTTCAGACCTGTCGAGACCGACAGCGTGAAACTGAAAGCCCGTCTGCAACCGGGGGTTTCCGCCGGGATTCAGGAATGGCGGGTGCTTCCGTAGGACAGCTGCACGAGTAATCAAGGAGCATGCCATTTCCTTCTGACATCCCCAGGGGCGCCATGACCCTGCCTTCCCTACAGAGAAGGGGAGCGCGCGTGCTCTTTGTCATCGCGGCGATTCTGCCGGTCCTGACCCTCCCCCTGTCGGGGAACGAGGGGCCATGGCATATGCCGGTGGAGGGGTTTGTTGCACCTGCTCCCGGGGAACACCCGCGCCTGCTCTTTCGGCGCAGCGATCTACCCGCCCTCCGCTCCAAGGCGAAAACCCCGGAAGGACAGGCCATTCTCAAGCGCTTGCGCACGTTGTTAGATGGTGCGCGCGGCGAGACGATGACAACCGTGTTCCGTCCGGGCAAGGAGGTCGACGAAAAGTGGAGGGAAGAGCATCTGGCCAAACCGGGAGTCTATACCTTCAGCCATGCGGCGGGATACGGTCTTCTCTACCAGCTGACCGGGGAGCGGAAATACGCTGAATATGGCCGACTCTGCTTTGAAAAGGCGCTTGAGGGCGTGCCAGACCGGGATGGGCGTTACGGGTTTCGCACCCCGGGAGGTCCCCTGCGGGCAGGGCCGTCCCTGGGGTGGTATGCGGTGGGCTATGATCTCTGCTACGACGGTTGGGACGAGGCAACCCGTGAGAAGTTCGGGCGAGCGATAGAGAAGTACTCGGAAGCCAGTTCCACCACACGGGAACGCATTACTTCCGATCTGGAGGTTCTTGCCAACGGCACAAGATACATTGGACCCTACTTCCGCCGGAAGCGGGGAACCCCGCCAGGGAGTAATCATTTTGGGATGCAGGTGGGGGGTGCTTCCCTCGCCCTGCTCGCCATCTCCGGAGAAAAATGGGCCGACCAGCAGCGGGTGGACCGTCTCCTTGCCTCTGCGGAGAAGAGCATGATCCGCAACCTGATCGAAGGGTTCGGTGATGGCGGGTTTTTTGCGGAAGGGGACGGCACGGGATCGATGTCTTCCCAGATCGCCTTTCTTTCCGCCCTGCAGGCCTGGCGAAATGCCGCGGGAAGGGATTTCGTCAACGTGGCCCGGCCCAATGCGCGCATGCTCAGCCTCAAGTGGACCTACCAGACCGTCGTCCGTGGGGGGAAGCCCGATTTCTGGCCGGTTCGAGGCAAGTACCAGCAGAATGTCTGGTCCCGGCAGGGACTGAGTGGAGCCGGGTATTTCGCGATTGGATTCGGAGCCGTCAGGGAAGGGGACCGGTCAGCCATGAAATGGTATTATGATCGCTTCCTGGCTGCTGCCGATGCGGAGGCAGGGCATCCCTGTGATACCGCAAGCTGGTATCCGCATCTCGCGGTGTGCGCCTTCGTGAACTGGCCGACTGCAGCCGAAGCAAAAAATCCCGGACACGTCCTGCCCCATTGTTACCGGGACTCCCACTGGGGCTACTATCTCTGGCGCAACCGGTGGAAAGACGACAATGATACCGTGATTTCCGTCCTGCTCGATCGCACAGAAGGATTCGGAGGCTACCTGTTCAGCGAGCCTGACAAGGCGATCCACCTGAACTCGATGGGCCGGCACCTGCAATGGGGTAAGGCGGTGACGGGTCCTCCGACGCGCTGGTGGGTTTCCCCGGGGAGTCGCTCTAGTTCCTTGACCATGGCGGATGGAACTTGCCTGGCGGTCGACTTCACCGGAGCGAGCGGATCCGATGTGATGCTGGTGACCTCTGGCCCGGCGGAGGGGACCACCGTCAACCTGCACGGCACTCCGCTCACCTTCTACTTTCCGACGACCAGTCCCCCGGTGACTGTGGTCGAGGGAAAGAGGGCCCTGATCGGCAAACAACGGATCAGTCTGGAGGGGGGGAACCTCGTTCTTGAGGTTGTCGACTAGGAGAGGCTGGCAGAGGATCCGGAGATCCTAAGGGCCCTTAGTCCGCACTTCCGCCTTTCTTCCGGTCCCGCCTCTGGGAGAGGAGCCACTTGTAGAATTCCGGATTGTTGTAGGTGCGCGTCCACGAGTCGTGTCCGACGCCCGGATAGACCGTGAATTTGATGGTGGCGCCACCCTCCTCGAGCAGTTTGACGGTTTTCTGCTGGTCCGCGAGCCGTACCACGTTGTCGCGGTCTCCGTGAAAGGCCCAGACCGGGAGATTGGCGAAGGCCTCCTGGAGGGCGGTCTTGTCCGGAATGCGATTTCCATGGCCACAGATCGGGGCTGCCGCTGCGAAGTAATCCGGGTGGTGGCTCACGATCTGATAGGTCCCGAAACCACCCATGCTCAGGCCGGTGATATAGATCCGGTCGACATCGATCCGCCCGAGGCGTTTCTTCTCGAACTCCACGATGTTCTTTACCTTGTCGATGGGTCCCTCGGGATGCCACCAGAATGAGGTGGCAGCCCTTCTGCCCTTTCGTCCGTCATTCGGACACTGCGGAGCGATCATGATGAAGGGAAAGTGCTTTCCCTTTGTAATCAGCTTGGGGGGACCATGCACAAGCACGCGGTCGAGGTCGTTGCCCCGCTCGCCCATGCCATGCAGGAAGACGACGATCGGCAACTTGTCCTTGTTTGTCGCGTGCTCCTTCGGCAAATAGAGCCAGTAGGGAATCAGGTCGTCCTGCTTGGGAGATACCTTGACCATTTTGCCGGCCTCCGGTTGCCCTGCAACGGTCAGCACCGGGGCCAGGACAATTCCTGCCAGAATGACAGCTGCTTGATTAATGCTCTTCATGTTGCACTGCAGCGTTCGCGGGAAGCCTGTCGCCGTCAAGCCCACGGTGGCTTCAGGTCGCTGCGCGCGGTCCCCCTTCGGCTCCGGTCTCAGGAAAAGATCGGCAGGACCGAACCATCGCACAGGGGCAGGGGACGGTCGTCGAGGTCGTGGATCCTGCGCTCCGGCGCAATGCCGAGGGCGTGAAAGATGCTCGCGTGCAAGTCCGCAGGAGTGGCGGCCTGGCTGGCGGGGAAGGCGCCGCTGTGGTCGGAGGTGCCGTAGAGCAGCCCCTCGCTCACTCCGGCCCCGGCCAGCGCCACGGTGTAGACTTTGGGATAGTGGTCGCGTCCGCCCGATCCGTTGACCTTGGGTGTGCGCCCGAATTCGGTCAGCAAGACCACGAGAGTGTCATCGATTCGTCCGCTTTCGTGCAGGTCGTCGAGCAGGGCGGACAATCCCTGGTCCAGCGGGGGCAGCATCTGTTTTCTCAGGCGGCTGAATCCGTTGGAGTGGGTGTCAAAGTGGGCACCCTTGCTTCCGTTCAGGTCGCCCGCGGCGGCGTAGACGGTAACGAGAGGCACCCCGGCCCCGGTCAGCCGCCGCGCGGTGAGCAGGCTCTGTCCCAGGATGTGCGGTCCGTAACGTCGTTGTTGCTGCTCGGGCTCGGCATCAACCTTGAAGGCCCGGCGGGTCTCCTCATCAAGCAGCATGTCGAAGACCCGTTGCTGGTAGTGCTCAAGGGGTTCGGTTGGCTGGGCGCTGCCGGAAAGTTTCGTCAGGAGGTTCCTGCGGTCCGCGAGGCGTTCTTCATTCACGCCCTCGATGAAGTCAAAGGAGAGATGACCGGAGACCGGCGACTTTCCGTCATAGGGCTTGCCCTGATCGGGCTTCATGATGACCGGGTCATACTTCATTCCCAGGAACCCTGCGTGCTGACCGTTGGCCCATCCGCCGTCATAGATCGGGTAGGGGAGGGCCACGTTGCCGGGGAGCTTGCTCTCCGGGTCGTGCCGGGCGTGGGCCACCATGGAGCCGATGCTAGGCCAGTCCTTGCGGGTGCGCGCCCAGTTCTTGTCGGGTTTCTGCGGCGCATGCCCGGTCAGGTTCCAGTAGGCGGCGGAACGGTGGGAGGGGGCATCGTGGTGCATGCTGCGGATGAGGGTCATCCGGTGGACCTGCCGGGCCAGCCCGGGCAGGTGCTCGCAAACGTGGTAGCCGGGGATGGTGGTAGGAATGGAGCCGAAAGCGCTCTTGATGTCACTGCCTGCCTCGGGCTTGAGGTCAAAGGTGTCGATGTGGCTCAGCCCGCCCCATGCGAAGATCACGATGCAACTGCGGGCCTTGCCGAAGCTGCGCGGCGCGGCGGCTTCGGCTTCGGCCGAGCGGGCCGGGTTGGAAAGGGCCAGGTAAGTGGGCAGGCCGAGGCCCAGCGCGCCCGCGCGGAGGAGGTCGCGACGGGTTGGAGGAGAACCGGAAACGCGCGGTCGGGAGGATCGAAAGTTGTTCATGGCTCCTTCTCAGCCAGCTGGCCTGTAACTCATCAACTTAGGGAGGAAGAGTCTCATAGTATGGTCTAGCGGATAAGCGGAAAATTCGAAATTAGTCATCTCAACAGGTGGCAATTGGCCTGGGATTGATCCAGAGTGCGGGGGCGATGCTTCCGGAAACGAAACGCCCTGCACCTTCCGCGCTACGGCTCGCCATGGCGGGCGCGGTTACCGTGTTGTGGCTGATAGGCGGATGCGAGAACGAATCCCCGGCCGGAACCGGTGGTGGGGGAGAGCCCGAGAAGGAGGAGCCGGGCCGTGCACCGTTGGTCGATGAAACGATCGACCTGTTTCCGCGTAGGATCGACCGTCCCGACAGGATTGCAGATGGAAGCAGGGTGATCCGGACCCGGGTCACGGATCTCAAGCTGCCCGCGCCCGGCGAGCGCAGTGCGATCGAGCGGGAGGCCGAAAAGCTGTATCCGGGAGAGGACTGGAAGAGCGAGCACTTGAGCAGTCGGACGACGGAACGGCTTGGCTGGTTGACGCACCCGCCGAAGTCGATCGAATTCGTGAAGCTGGTCGCTCCGGGATTCAAGTGCGGCCCCCTCCGTCCGTCCGGGCTGGAAGCGGTCTTCGAGAGCGGGCGGCTCACCGTCTACCGGCCGGCTCGCGGAGCGGCGGACGCGGACGCGGAGGACGCCGTGAGCGGATTGACGGGTGGAGCGGCACTGGAGGCGGCCCTCGCCACCCTGGGCGCTCTCTTTGAGCCGGAGGGCATGGAACTGGCGATCAAGGCGACGG
>Ga0310345_10002956_pt1 | contig 16627 bp, 13 predicted proteins | sample HC15DNA20500_MG_FD_204667 | JGI IMG/M metagenome (GOLD analysis project Ga0310345, IMG submission 204667) | Marine microbial communities from station ALOHA, North Pacific Subtropical Gyre - HC15-DNA-20-500_MG | ecosystem: Environmental > Aquatic > Marine > Oceanic | place: Pacific Ocean: North... | reverse complement strand
CTGAATACGGGACTACAACGCAACAGATTGGGGTAGTGGTAGGCGCAAAAACACAGCGTACTGAGATCGACCAAAACCAAATGACAGATCACTTAAAAGGGGACCTGGTCTATTATTGCCAGCCAGCGAAATAAGCAGGAATGGCTACGGTAGAATTTTGACAGAGAGGGAGAGCAATCTGGCAATAAAAACAGAGGTGGTCATTGTCAGCAGGGTGGTGCCGGGGTTGGTAAGGTCCGTTTCTTTTGATGCCCCTGGGTATTCCATTTGTTTTGACTAGCAAGTTAAGGCATATTAACACCATGAAGTCATATAAAGATTCCTTAGTCGGTGTTAGCAAACTGAAGCAGATGTCGCTGCTCGATCAAGTCAAGTACAGAACTAACTAGCAGTCTACCTGATGGGCAATGTTCTCAAATATGAATGAATGTGACAAACTAACAGGAGATTGGTAATTGATGACACTTGGTGCACGTTTGTTGGTTGTTGAGCACCACTAGCTCTTTTGGCAACATTAATCTCGAATATGTATTGACTAAAGGAACACCACAGGAAGTCGATGAGGTATGCATGCCCGGCACCGGGAGGAGGTTATGTGTATCTTGCGGCAACTTGATACCTGGGCATGCTCCAATCGACAACTATGCTGCATATGCTCAAAGCCACCTTCAAATATGATGAGTATCCGATAACAATTTGATCCTTCTGGGGGAAAAACACGCTCTGATGCTGGCCAGAGGAATCGAAACGGGGCACAATACCTGGCGATAACGATTGAAAATGCGGGTGTGTACAAACCCGACCGGAGATAGGATACATTTGCGTGGTCAGCGTACATTCTATCTGTACATAAAGCAAAGGGAGTTTTAATTTGAGTGATTATCAAAAATATGTTGTGTCTGTAGAGGAAGTAAAAACCTTTCATGAGGATGGGGTCTTAATTGTTCGAGATCTGGTCAAGCCAGACGAAATTCAGGAGCTTCTCGGTCATACTGTTGACATCATGGAAGGGAAAATTGTTATTCCCGGCCAGATTGAGCCACCCGACAACAACGCTACTGCTGAAGAGATTGAACGCCGTTACGTGCGTATTCACCAATTACATTTTCATCTGGAAATTCATGAACGATACCTACTGTATCCACCAATTCTAGACGTCATCGAAGTGTTGATTGGCCCAGATATTATGGCCATGCAAACAATGTTGTTTCTGAAAGCGCCTGGTCAGGATGGACAAGGGTTTCATCAAGATTCTTACTATATCCCTACCTATCCAGAAACGCTTTGCAGCGCCTGGATTGCACTCGATGATGCTGACGAGGAAAACGGTTGTGTCTGGTTTGTGCGAGGCACTCAGCACGAACCAGTCTATCACCAAGCGGAACACGTTAGTCATGATGACGTGGAAGTCAACAGCCTTGGGACAATAGCCAACAAATATCCAAATCAGGAGTTCCCGGCCGTCTTAAAAGCAGGTGATGTTGCTTTTTTTGGGGGGAAAATTATCCATCGTTCCCATTCAAATAGGTCGGAGGATCGGCGGCGGCGTGCTTTCGCTAGCCACTATGGTAACGCACGCTCCTGGACACATTGGGGGGCGCCGTTAGAAGTATGCCGTAACAAGAACCAAATTTTAGCTCGTGGTCAAACACATCTCCCATATCGCCAGCCAACATTTGGTCACCCCTGTACGATATCATGAAGAGCCAACCGGAGTTGTCACATAAAGAATTTGAAGTATGATGACTTGATCGAAGATGACGGCAGAGGCCTGAGGGCTCCAGGTTTTTGCTTCCCCGTGATAGAGATCTGTCACCGGAAAAACGCTGAACTAACATCACACTCCGCACCGGGCATCTGATTGGTATCGCCGGGCAGGTAGGCGGATTTCTCGATCAGTCGCCAAAAGTGGTCGCCGATGAGTACATCGAACTTATACCCTATCTAGTGCTCAGTGTTGTGTCTGGCTGATTCAACTACTCGTCCTTGCTATTTTGATCAAGCTGGTTCTGCTTCGGTGTATCCCGTTTTTCAAGGTTTAAGAGGATCATGTGCTAATAATTGTAATTGTTATATCCGGCATCATCGCCCATGCGCCGGGCGAGGTCCGATACTCCTCGGTTTTTCATGAAAGGAAAATTGAAGATTTGTTATACAATTACGACAAACCAGATTAAGGAGGGCTCCACAGAAGATATTTAGACAGATAACGGATTGGTTAAACCCATCCCCGCTCTGACTGGGTCGGGGAGAGGTAAATAAAACGTTTCTTGCTTTCGACTACCTACCATTCAATCTACCCATAATGGGTAGTTTTTACTCATAGTCCCTTAAAATTTAGTGTGGTGATGGTATGAAAGATTTGTATAAATTTCTTCTGGAGGATAATAATGAAGGTAAAATTAGCTGCATCGTTTAGGTCACCGGGGGATGGACCACTTGGTGGGCCAAACGGCTTAACTTATGATGGTAGGTATGTGTGGTGTCGAGATAAGAATGGAATGCAACTTTATCAGGTAAATCCTAAAGATGGCACTGTTGTAAATTTCTTCAAATGTATCCCATATCATCAAATTGCCGGATTGGCATGGGACGGAAACCATATCTGGGCAAGTATCGCCAGTAAAAAGAAAATTTATAAATATAATACGACTAGCGGAAAAGTATTATCTGCCATAGATGCACCAGGGGGCAGCCCACATGGTCTAGAATGGGTAAATGGGCATCTATGGAACGCTTCTCTGGACGAACGAAAAATTTATAAAGTGAAGGCTGAAAATGGCGAGGTTGTATTTTCTTTCGACTCGCCTGGTACTAGACCACATGGTTTAGCGTGGGATGGCTCCCATTTGTGGAGTGTTGATACTAACGATAAAGTTATTTACAAACATAATTCACAGAGTGGAGAAGTTCTGGATTCCGCTGAATGTCCGGAAGGGACTGAACCTCACGGATTAGCATGGGACGGCTCGAGTTTATGGTATGATGACCAATTCTGCAATATGCTCTATAGAATTGAGTTTTTAGATTAGAATTGTGGAACTGGGATGAACGGAAATCCTAATGAAAATATGTTCAGACCTCGACACTGATTCGCCAACATTTGAAAATCAACCTACTAGCCGACATATCTCCAAATTCCCTAATTATAGAGAGAACGATGTCAATTCCCCCGCATAAATGCGGGAGATGGTAATGCTTCCGCAGTGGGAATTTCCGGCTTCAATAGGCCCCCTGCCTGCTGCAGCGTACCTTCACCAAGTAACGAATCAGCCATCTGCCTTTCGGTTCGGCAAGTATTATTGATGGCTGCGTTGTGGCCTCGATCTAAAACCAGACTGCAGTCGGCAACTACCCACAGTCGTCGCCATGTCTCCGAATTGACAATGGTTTCTCTACTATCTGACCGCAAGCAGAACATAATTGGGAGGTGTATTGGGGAACGATTCGTTGCAAATGGAACCTCAGCTTTGTGGCTCAACATTTGAACAAAGTATCCCCAGCCCTGCATCCAAAATGCTTTTAACCAGGTCATAATTTTTAACCATGTTAGCTATCTGTAGTTGTTCGCAGGCTCTTAGCTACCGATAGGGCATCGGACAACCCTGATGGTGATATAACCGGTTGCCGTCTTGAAGTGTAAGTCGCAGCGTTTGTTGACAATGCGTTGGTGCTGCTGCTTTTTAAGTTTCCTCTCCGACCGGCGAAGATGCTTAGGATTGTCGATCTTGTCACCATTGGAACAGGTCAAGAAACTTTCCAGTCATCGTACCAATAGCGGATTGAACCTCAACCTTGGCAACGTCAGCTACTTCCATGCAGATGTTGTCATACCATTCAGTCGCCTTGCGCACAAGCTGAAGATTCTTAATCTTGCTTTTGGGTAGATGGCAGTGCAGTCGGATTTTAACCGTTCCTCCATCTAGCCCTACTCCGCAATAGCCAGATAATGACGTCAAACACTTCCCTGTTACCTCTGGGCTTTCATCCACCTTTGGCTGAAGGCTTAGGTTTTGACCGCCAAAGTTCAAGTCTTATCCATTGCTCCTCCCTGACAAATGGTTTCTGTTTGGCCATAAAAAGTTCCTTTTTACACCCAACTAGACATAAACTCCTTTAGAGGCGCAAGCTTAAATTGTATTTAGTTTTGAAATAGCTTCTAGATAAATCCTCTGCTCGAACTAGCGATCTGCCAGAAAATCGCCGAGTTGCGGGGGAAACAGATGTTGCGAGAAGTAAAACTCATGGCACAACTCGGAGTAGATGGAATCATACCGTGTGGTGGCCTCAGGAGTAGCATAGGACTGTTAGCCCCGGAGATCTATCGAAAGATGGTCTATCCTTGGCACAAAGCCCATGTCGCAGAAGCGCACCGGCACGGTTTAAAGGTTTTAAAGCATTGTTGTCGCATACCTGGCCTATTATCAATGAACTGGCGGAGGTAGTCTACGATGCTTATGAAGCAACCCAAGCCGGTGGTGGAATGGCCATTCGGAAGCTAAAACGGGGAGGCGATCAAATCTGTCTGTGGGACGGAATATGGCAGGAACACATCATTCTCGGCAGACTGGAGGATATTCGCCATGACGTACGCTACTCCTTCGAGTCCGCTGCTCCGGGGGTGGATTCATTATGGGCACAACCCATTCGCTGGCAGTGGATGACAAAAGGGAAAACATTCTCGAACTGAAGCGTTGTCGCGACTAATGGGGAACTATCCGATAGCCTCGAAGCGGTTCGTATAAAGCGGAATCGACCGACATTAGTATACAGGTAGGTAAGAAAAAATAAAAGTTGCTGTTATATAGCCCCGCCGGCCGGCTTAACGATCAGCCTTGTTGAACAACATAGCAGTGAGAACCGACTAGACCTATTTTTCGGCTTCATATCAAATTGGGCCTTGACGTTACCGGCCTGATATGAGATATTGTATCAACCTTGAATTTTTATGGATGGAGTTAAAACACAATGGCTTTTAATGTCAAGAAACGGGGGAAACTCACCTACTATTACCACGGCGAGGCACCGGTTTTGTCGGCGCTAGTGACCGAAGAGATAGGAGGCGGTGACCTCAAGATCTACTTTTCAGGGCTAACCGGCGGATACTCAGCTAAGGGTGTTCTCAATCTGGAGGAGTTGGTGTTCATGGAACCGGAGGAGGAAATTCCGCTAGTCTTCAAAAGTTGGGAGCTATGGCTACAACAGGCCGGGATTTGTGATTCGCTGAAACAAGTCGATTTTATCGAGGTTCACGCCTTTGGATGCCAACCTAAATCGCCTAACCCACTGGTCGATCCAGAGGGATTTCGAGTCGAACAAGAACGGCTGCGACAGGCTTATGCCAAGGCCTACAGTGGTTTCTTCAAGGAGTACATGCCGGAAAATGGTGTGCCGGCTCGCTTCACCGTTCACGTGGTGGATGTGCCGGATCAAGCCGCCTCCTACGAATTTTATGCTACGGCCCTCTACCAGAAATCGTTACAGGCAGAGAGGTAGAGGCTTTATCTTCGCCGTCGATGGTCAGTCAGTGACGAGCGTTTGGAGGTGAGCGATGGATTATGATCTGATCTTGAAAGGTGGGCATGTCATCGATCCGGCCAACCAGATCAACGATGTCATGGATGTAGCGGTCAAGGATGGAAAGATCTCCGCGGTTTCAACCAATTTGCCAACCACCGAATGTCGACGCGTGATTGCGGTGGATGGTTTTTATGTTACGCCGGGATTGATTGACCTGCATGTTCACGTCTATGGCGGCTACGATGGGTGGATGTTTCCGGATGTTCACTCCTTCAGCAATGGGGTCACTACGGTGGTGGATACCGGCGGAGCGGGCTGGAAATCCTTCGAAGAGTTCAGACAGACCATTATTAGCCAGTCCGAGACCCGGGTACTGGCCTTTTTGAACATCGTCGGTGCCGGTATGCTGGGCGCGGTGGAACAGGACGTTAGCGAGATGGAGCCTATTCCCTGCGCCGAAATGGTGGCCAGGTATCCGCAGCACATCATCGGGGTCAAAACGGCCCATTTCGGTGGTTCGGGTTGGGAGGCGGTGGAGACTGCCATCCAAGCCGGGGAACTGAGTCAAACACCTGTGATGCTCGACTTCTGGCCCCGACCGACGCGACCCTATCCGGAACTGATTCTGGAACGGATGCGCCCAGGAGACATCCATACCCACGTCTACGCCAGACATATTCCGACGCTGGATGAGAATGGAAAGGTGGCCGATTATATGCTGGAAGCCCGTCAACGCGGTATTCTGTTCGATCTGGGTCACGGTGCTGGTAGTTTCTGGTGGCGGATGGCTGTGCCGGCTGTCCAGCAGGGATTTTTGCCCGACGTGATCAGTACAGACCTGCACAAGCGGAGCGCTCTGATCCCCAATGCTAACATGCTGACCACCATGTCCAAATGCCTCAATATGGGGATCACACTGGAAGACGTAATCCTGCGATCCACCGTCAAGCCGGCCCAGGCTATTCATCGGCCCAAACTGGGCCATCTCAGCCTTGAGGCTGAAGCTGACATTGCAGTTCTGAACATCAGGCAGGGGGATTTTGGCTTTGTCGATTCCGGTCATGCCCGGTTGCGGGGCAGCCAAAAACTGGAGTCGATCATGACGGTTCGAAACGGTCGGATCGTCTGGGACCCGAACGGTTTAAGCTGGCCGGATTGGGAGACAGCCGGCCAGTACGATGTGATTCACCATTAACCTCACCGAACTGGACCCACAGCAGGTTTTAATAGATGAATAATATGGAAAAGCCAATTCAAGCACCGACCTACAATGCCATCGGCGTACGCCCGTTGATCAACTGCCGCGGCACCTACACCATTATTAGCGGATCTGTTATCCTACCGCAGGTACGTCAAGCCATGTACCTGGCCTCACAACAATACGTCCACCTAGAAGAGTTAATGGATCGTGTGGGCGCGCGCATCGCCGAACTAATGCAGTGCGAATGGGGGCTGGCGACCAGCGGTTGTGCTGCCGCCCTGTGCCAGATCACAGCTGCCTGTGTGGCTGGCAGCGATCCGGCTAACATTACCCAACTGCCGAACACAAGCGGCATGAAAAACCGGGTGCTGGTGCAACCCTCGCACCGACACGTCTACGAACACGCTGTGCGGATGGTGGGGGTAGAGATGATCGAAGTGGAGACAGTGACCGATTTACGCGATGCCATCGACGATGCCACCGCCATGTTGCTGATTTTTGGCGATGCGATCGAAAAGGGACAGATAACAGTCCGCCAGATGGCCGATATTGGCCGGGAATATGGTATCCCCACCTTTGTCGATGCAGCCGCCGAACGACCGGATGTACCTAACTGGTACCTAGAACAGGGAGTGGACGCCGTCGCTTACAGCGGGGGCAAATGTCTACGTGGCCCGCAGGCCTCCGGTCTGGTACTGGGTCGAAAACCGTTGCTGGAAACCGCCTTCCTGCATGGCGCCCCGCATCATTCGCTGGGCAGACCAATGAAGGTCGGCAAGGAAGAGATCATGGGACTGCTGGCGGCAGTGGAACAGTGGGTCGAACGCGACCATCCGGCTGAGTGGCAAGAGTGGGAGAGTTGGCTGGGCCTGATTGCCGGGGTGATGACGGCCCATGCCTCAGTAACCACTTCCATCCGTCAGCCAGGCCGATCCAACGTAGCGCCAGTGTTGGAGGTCAACTGGGATCCGGAGGTGTTAGGATTAAGCGGCACGGAGGTGGAAGCACAACTGTCCGCGGGAGCCCCCCGTATCGAAGTCTTCAGTAATCCCAACGGTATCTCGGTAATGCCCTACATGATGGAGGCAGGAGAAGCCAAGATTGTAGCTGATAGGTTGCGAGAGATTGTGGGGAAGAATTGAGATAATTCTGGAACATAGTTCTCTTCTCAATCCTCCCCCTTACCAAGGGCGCCTCTTTGGAAAAGGGGAAGAAACCGAGGGATCTGAAGGACAGGTGGGGTTTCCTCCTTACCATCCCACAACGTAGGGGCAAAGCAAATACCAACTGGCTGTGTTCGGTCATGAAATCATTTTCTGCTCTGCCCGAATCCTTCGCCAATCCAGATTCCTCCGGGCCAAGCCAAACACTTCGTTCCTATAATCACGGCCCCGGCTAAAACCACCAATTTCTCTGATCAAGTTCTACTACATCTGCTTTGCGCTTACATACCTGCACATAACGTTGGGGCGAGGCAGCACAGCGCTTATTAGGAGCCATAATTGGGCAGCTAATTAGGCTAGCGGGGCAAGCGAAAACCTCATTTTATCTTGACAATCTGAGAGGCGCTATCATATACTGTAATCGACTTTTGGGCGGGTAGCTCAGCTGGTTAGAGCGCTGCCCTTACAAGGCAGAGGTCACAGGTTCAAATCCTGTTCCGCCTACCAACGTACTATGTGGCCCCGTGGTGTAGCTGGTTAGCATATTTGCCTGTCACGCAAAAGGTCGCGAGTTCAAATCTCGTCGGGGTCGTTCAAAAACACAGGTGATGTTCAACCGATCGCCTGTGTTTTTTTTTATCTACCCAATGTTTCTGAAGACCTTCTGTCTTCAAGGAATTTCCTCATATGCTAGATCTAAAGTTTATCCGGCAGAATCCGGATACCGTTCGTCGAATGCTGAAAGATCGTCGAGTGGATGTCGATCTAGACCAGCTGATTGACGCTGATCAACAGTGGTTAAAGGCCCAGAAAAATGTCGAAGACCTGCGCCAACGACAAAATGCTGTCTCTAAAGAGATCGGGCAACTGAAAAAAAACCGCCAAGACGCTTCCAGCCAAATCGCCGAGATGAAACAGGTTTCTGATCAGATCAAGCAGCTCAATGAGCAAACTCAACAGTTGAAACAGGAAGTCAACCGGATTCTGATGTATCTGCCCAATCTGCCAGACCAGAGTGTACCGGTTGGTGTCGACGAATCGGACAACCCTGAAATTAAATCGTGGGGCGAGAACCCAACCTTTGATTTTATCCCCAAACCACACTGGGATCTGGCCACGCAACACAACCTGATCGACTTCCAACGTGCGGCCAAAGTATCGGGCAGCAACTTTGCACTGTTTACCGGAGCAGGCGCCAGACTGGAACGTGCTCTGATCAATTTCATGCTGGATCTGCACATTACCAAACACGACTATACCGAGGTCTCTCCGCCTTTCGTGGCCAATCGGACCACCATGACCGGTACCGGTCAATTACCGAAGTTCGAAGAGGATATGTATCGCTGTAATCAGGACAGAGACAACCCGAATAGCGATCTGTTTCTAATTCCAACGGCCGAAGTACCTGTCACCAACCTGTTGGCCGATGAAATTCTGGACGGTGAGCAGTTGCCCATCTACTATACCGCCTACACCCCCTGTTTTCGCCGGGAAGCCGGCTCTTATGGCAAGGATACACGTGGGCTGGTTCGGCTGCACCAGTTCGACAAAGTGGAGATGGTCAAGTTCGCCACACCTGAAACCTCGTACGATGAGCATGAATCGTTGTTGCAGGACGCGGAAGACGTGGTTCAGGCACTGGGCCTCCCTTATCGCGTCATTTCACTCTGTACCGGCGACCTCGGCTTCTCGGCTGCCAAATGCTACGATATCGAGGTTTGGGCTGCTGGACAAGAACGGTTCTTAGAGATCTCCTCCTGTAGTAATTTCGAAGATTTTCAGGCCCGACGGGCCAATATCAGGTATCGTCCTGAAAAAGGGGCTAAACCGGAATTGGTTCATACCCTAAATGCTTCCGGCTTGGCACTGCCTCGTGTCATGATCGCCCTCTTGGAAAACAATCAGCAGGCGGATGGCAGTATCCGTCTACCTGTCGTTTTGCAACCCTATATGGCAGGCCTGAAACAAATTGGTTAAGCCGATGTCGTCACAACGCCACTTATTAATCTCAGTAGACGACCTGGCAGACCGTCTGACCCAGGTTTCACTGATCGATGCCCGGTCAGTTCATGAATTCACCGCCGGTCACCTTCCCGGGGCGCAGTCACTGGATCTGTTTTATCTCAGTCTTAACGATACCCGTCCAGATGCCTTCAACGCCTTTATGTGGACCATCTCCTCACTATTCAACAAACGAGGGGTTGATCCGAGCAAAGAGATCGTTTTCTACGACGAAATTTCCGGCATGCGAGCGGCTCGTGGATTTTGGTTCTGTGAGTATCTTGGCTACACGGTTCGCGTTCTGGATGGCGGTGTGACAGCCTGGTGCAATGCAGGTTATGATCTCACCACTGAGGTTGCCGAACCACCGAGAGTCGACAAGTCCGACACCTACCCGCAAATAGAAACCCACTGGAGTGCAGACCAAATTGCTCAACACCTGACATCTGACGAGGTAGCTATTTTGGATACGCGGTCGGCAGATGAACACTATGGACGGATAGCCCGTGCCCAAAGGGCCGGCTCAATTCCCAATGCAGTCCACCTGGAGTGGACTGAAAACTTGCAGCCGGATGGACGATTTAAGTCGATCGCCGACTTAGAGGAGATGTATCAGGCAGTGGGAATTACGTCCGACAAACAGGTTGTCTGTTACTGTCAGGGCGGTTATCGCTCCGCTCACTCTTATCTGGCCCTCAGACTGATTGGCTACCCAAAAGTAAGCAACTATATTGGTTCCTGGCAGGAGTGGGGCAACCGCACCGATCTTCCGATCGAGATTCCTATAGAAATAGGGAAATAGAAAAGTGACGTATACTTCCAACATCTGGCCACCGACTCATCGAGGACGATCTAACAATTTACGGACGGCTTAAAACAGAGAAAGCGACTAAAGCTGGTCAGGTGATTATCGCAGAGGATAACCGGAATTCAGTTGAGAACGCAATTGTCCTGTGAAGAGGAATAAGTAATGCCTAACGATAAGGTGAAAATTGGTTTTGTGGGAACCGGCGGTATGGGCCAGTGCGCCCATCTGAAGAACTACGCTGTTCTAGATGAATGTGAAGTGGTGGCCGTGGCGGAGATTCGTCAAAGCTTGGGACAAAAAGTGGCGGCTAAATATGCGATACCGAGGGTTTATATGTCGCATGAGGAACTTCTAGAGAAGGAAGACCTTGACGGTATCGTGGCACCACAGCCATTCGTCCGTCATGGAACCCTCATCCCTGAGATTCTGAGAGTTGGTATACCCGTATTCACCGAAAAGCCCCTGGCCGGCTCCATTGAGATGGGGCAGAAAGTCATCAAAGCCGCCAGGGACAACGGAACATGGCATATGGTGGGCTATCACAAACGCAGTGATCCTGCTACCATGTACGCCAAGGCGGAAATTGATCGTCTCAAGGCGTCTGGTGAGCTTGGCAAGATGACGTATGTGCGTATTCTGATGCCTGCTGGTGACTGGGTGCAGAATGGTTTCAGCGATCTAGTTCACGACGATAGCCCAAGCCCATCCCTGGAACGAGATCCGGCTGCATCTGATATGGATGCTGAGATGAATAATAGATACATTGGGTTTGTCAACTACTACATCCATCAGGTCAATCTGGTGCGCCATCTTCTGGGAGAACCCTACTCGGTGACCTATGCAGACCCATCTGGGGTACTGCTAGTAGGCAAAAGCGAAAGCGGGGTTGCCTGCACTATCGAGATGACGCCCTACAGAACGACACGACACTGGCAGGAGTCGGCTTTTGTCTGCTTCCAGAATGGCTACGTCAAGATTGATCTGCCCGCTCCGCTGACCCATAACCGTCCCGGCCGGGTGGAGATACTCCGAGACCCAGGTGAAGGGGTAACACCGGAGACAATCGTTCCCCAACTCCCCTGGGTGCACGCTATGAAGCAGCAGGCAAGTAACTTTATCGCTGCTATAAAAGGCGAAGCTCTGCCACCTTGTACCTCTGAGGAGGCAATAGAGGATCTGAAGGTTTCACGGGAGTATATAAAACTACTAACAGGGGTTTAAGAAATAAAGGTTCAGAAGATAGAGGTTAGCCAGCTACTACTTTCTGTTACGGCAGAAGCATTAGCAACCTGGCAACCTTCTATTCCTATTCATAGGAATTCGGTAAGATTTCATCCGGGAGGAAAAAATGCCACTTAAATTTAAAAAAAAGCTTGTAGCCAAAGAGACTTATGAGACCGCTTCTGCCTTTGATGTTGATGGCGACGGCACACTAGACATCGTATCCGGTGGCTGGTGGTACCAAGGGCCAGATTTCGAGGCGCGCCACAAAATATGCGATGTCATGATGTCGGGCGAATACTACGACGACTTCTCTACCATTCCTATGGACGCAAACGGCGATGACAGAATGGACTTCGTCACCGGTGGATGGTTCGGATGTAACCTCCGCTGGCACGAAAACCCCGGTCACCCGGGGCAGGAATGGACAGAACACATCGTCGCAGAATGCGGCAACGTGGAAACCACCCGCGCTTGGGATGTTGATGGTGACGGCCGGCTTGAGATCGTTCCCAACACCCCGCCCACGCCGCTGGTAGTCTACAAACTGATAACCGATGGGAACGGTAAAGGCACCGGCCAATTTGTTGCTCATAGTATTTATAACGAGAGCCAGGGACACGGACTGGGTTTCGGCGATATCACCGGTAATGGCCGCGGCGATTTCGTCCTGCAAAGTGGTTGGCTCGAAGCTCCGGCGAACACTTACGGCGGAAGGTGGATCTTCCATCCCGACTTCGACCTAGGCTCTGCCAGCGTCCCCATCCTGGTCGTAGACGTGAACGGCGATGGCCTCAACGACCTGATCGTCGGGCAGGCGCATCCCTACGGACTGGACTGGTGGGAACAGCACATAAGCGAGAGCGGTGAGAGAAGCTGGACCAAACATCCCATTGATCCTTACAACTCTCAGTATCACGATATTCAGTGGGTGGATCTCGACGGAGATGGTCAATGCGAACTGGTCACCGGAAAACGCTACCGGGCGCACTGCGGTAATGATCCGGGCGCAGACGACGATATTGGCCTCTATTACTTCAAGTGGAACGGCGAGTCTTTTTCCAAGCAGGTGATTGACTACGGTCCAGCGGATACAGCCTCCGGCTGCGGCATCTTCTTCCACATTGTCGACCTCAACGGAAATGGAATGCTCGATATCGTTGCGCCAGGTAAAGAGGGGCTATTTGTCTTTGAGAATCTTGGGCCAAGCTAATTTGGTTGAGCGTAGGTGTTTCCGCAAGCACATCTCAATTGGATTTCACCTTTATATATTCTTTGAAAGTCGTTGGTCTTGAAAATAACTGGTGCCTATAATTTTCGACTCTATGGAGACATCGTCTTCATGAACCACAATGATCGTCCACCGATCAATCTGGTACCATCTACCAGACCCCGTAGCAATGTAGGATAAAGCTTATCACAGACGACCTCGGTTAGAAAACCGAGATGGCCAACGTCCACCACCAGAATAAGGATGTTTTCGACTCCTAGGCGGTGAGCTGTATCGAGAAGAGTTATGTCTCCACCTATATAACCAGAATTAAATCGCTCAAGCTAGCGATGTTTGCTCGATCAAGATCTGCTACCAAAGTCGGCCCGTAATGGTTTTATCTTCGTCACAATTGTGACGAGGCCAGGCGATTGTGGTTGAGACAATCCCAAAGTATCGTGCCTGGTCGTATTTAATAAAGAAAACGATTGCCCTCACAGAAATTCAAAACGAAAAAGTGATGAATCCCACGAATGAATTCAATTTGGGGCATTTCTCTTCCCAACCAATTTTGCTTTACTTGACGCGATAGTACCACGACCTGATAGCAACGCGACTTCGACTAACAGATAGAGATAAAAAAACAGATGAAGAAAGTATTGATCTTGACAGGCTGTATGGCCCTGATTGGAAGTTTCCTTTTTCAAGGCCTGGCGAGCGCAGAAACAGATGGACTGGCCCGCTACTGGAACCAGTGGCGGGGGCCTGATATGACAGGAATTTTTCCTGGCGCGAATCCTCCAATTGAATGGAGCGAAAAGGGAAAAAACATTAAGTGGAAGACCAAGATCCCCGGTAAAGGACACGCCTCACCTGTTATTTGGCAGAATAAAGTCTTTCTGGTATCAGCAACTAAAATTGGTCAGAAAGTGAAATCAGCGGAACTAAAAGCGACTGAGAAAGAACTCCCGGCATGGCGACGCCTGATGGGTAAAAAAGTTACTCATACACTTCGGTTCATAGTTTTTGCCATCGACCGAACAACCGGTGGTATTCTCTGGCAACGCACCGCCGTAGAAACTGTACCACATGAAGGGATTTTCAAAGATGGAAGCTGGGCTTCAGCCTCACCTGTAACCGACGGGGAGTATCTACTCGCCTATTTCGGTTCATCTGGACTATACTGCTACGATCTCCAAGGCAATCTGCAATGGGAAAAAGATTTTGGCCAGATGGACATTTTGTTTGATTTTGGTGAAGGCAGTTCGCCCCTACTCTACGATGATACTGTTATTGTTAACTGGGATCACGAAGGTCAGTCGTTCATTGTCGCCCTGGATAAAAGAACTGGAGCTGAAAAGTGGCGGACCGGCAAAGATGAAACGACGACCTGGTCAACACCAATCGTAGCCTCCGTCGACGGTAAACTGCAGGTGATCACCAGTGGAAATAACCGAACCCGCGGTTACGACCTTCAGACAGGTAAGCAAATCTGGGAGGCCGGTGGTTTGTACCTAAACACAGTTCCAACCCCAATTTTTGACAATGGAACCGTCTTCGTAGCGAGCGGATATCAAAAACAGGTGATACAAGCGATTCGAGTTATTGGCGCAAGGGGTGACATCACTGGAACGGATGCAATTAGGTGGCATCAACAAGAAGATGCGCCCTATACCCCATCGCTTCTTCTCTACGGGGATACGCTTTATGGCCTGAAAGTTAATAAAGGTATTTTGTCTTGCTACGATCCGATGACGGGAGAACGGTATTATGGACCCCAACGCCTGCCGGGCATCAAAGGTGTTTTCGCCTCGCCTGTAGGGGCAGGTGGTCGAGTCTACCTCATCGGTAGAAATGGAACCTCGCTGGTAATCAAGCAGGGAAAAACCTTTGAAGTCTTGGCACAAAACAGCTTGGACGATAATTTTGACGCTTCACCGGCGATTGCCGCGAGTGAGCTCTACCTGCGTGGTCACAAGTACTTGTACTGTATCCGCCAATAGATTGCCCGGAATCTCTCCGGTGACAGACGACGACCTGCCGCTAGTCAGGTAATTGGTCACTGAACTGGCTAATAACCACTGGAAATGTCGGTAATTGACCATATATACCCACCGGCAACCATACCTACTCCTATCACTGTCATCGTATTAGAAGTTTCGGATTCCAGGAGTATCTTTGCCCCCATAACAGCATTAAGAAAGATACCTCCTGCTTTTAAATATTGACCCCATTATACAATTGCCCAAATCCCTGAAGCAGCAAACCATATGGTAAAATGGCAGGACCTACCGCAAGAGTAGTTGCAAGGGTTCGTCGACTCCTAGGTTTAAGGTTAAGTCTTACTTTTAATACTTTCATTTTTTTGATCTGAGTAAATCTATAGGTCTTTATTTCATTGTCGATGGTTTCTATCTTTACATAGTCGTTCGCTGTATACCCAATATCTTACCTGTTATCTTACTGCCATCAGTCAAATGGATCACATCAATGATTCTTATTTTTGCAGCCGATGCACTGGTAGTAAATACGAATAGAATAAGTATTACTAAGATCAGAATTCCCGCCTTCTGCATAATTTCACCTTTTTATCTCTATATAATTTCTGCTTCTCACTAACTAAATAGCCAGTAAAACCCTTGCTATCACCGAGACAGAGCACCGATATCCACTCTGGTTCCCTACTGTTTTTCAGTGACCAACGTTATATGGCCCAGTATTTCCATAAATCTTCTGGTACTTCATATCGAAATTCAGCTACTTGTCTTTGATGCTGATGAGGCCAACGGGCAAAAAGCGCCAGACGTGGAGAATCGTTGACATTGATTGACCCGTTGTGAGTCAGATAGGAATGCCAAAGTACCACATCTCCAGCACCAGCTACGAATTCTTGGCCTCCAGTCTTGGGGTTATCGCAGAAGACGTCCCAAGAAAACCCCTCTTCCTTCAGAAAACTGCCATCCACTAGCTCGGGGTTTTGTCGAAAGTAGCGATGGGCTGCATGGTGGCTATCGGGCCAAAATATGAAAGCCCCTCCTTTCGGTTCCACATCATACAAATAGGTCGTCGCTCCAATCATAAAAGGAGACCAGCGACCACCATAGGCGTCAATGTGTCCCGATTCAGGCATCTGCCACGATTTCTCTGGTTCAGGCCAACGAATGATGGGGGCACCACCACTGGCCACAAACTCGCCACCACCTAACTGCTGTATGATAGGAGTTAAGGCCGGGTGATGAACCAAAGCCGATTCAGGCGGATCGTATTGGTAACCATCTAATCCAGCCCGTTCCCTGGGCCAACTGTCGGGTTGGTCTAAACTGACTTCTAGTTCACGCCAGATTTGCTGGCGCCATTGATTCAGTGAAGACTCGTCGAGCAGATTCTCTAAAACCAGAAAGCCGTGAGTCTTGAAATGTTGTACCTGCTGCTCAGAAAGCGGTGTGGATGAAGTCATAAATTTTGCCTCAAATGAGATTGTTGTTCAATTTACTGATTAACCA
>Ga0310345_10002954_pt1 | contig 16633 bp, 13 predicted proteins | sample HC15DNA20500_MG_FD_204667 | JGI IMG/M metagenome (GOLD analysis project Ga0310345, IMG submission 204667) | Marine microbial communities from station ALOHA, North Pacific Subtropical Gyre - HC15-DNA-20-500_MG | ecosystem: Environmental > Aquatic > Marine > Oceanic | place: Pacific Ocean: North... | reverse complement strand
TGGGTGGGTTGAAACCGGGTAGAGAATCGATCTTTATTTTTATCCAGCATCCCAAAACGGCTTATACGGTGGTGATGAACTACCCGGCCGGGCAGCGAGACCAAGCCAAAGGGATGTGGGCCACAGCGGCCCAAAGCCTCAAGTTTAAGGATTAGCTTTCATATTGAGGAGTTGAGCCATCTTGTTCAGGGTGGTCCCTTGTATCAGCACGGAGAGCAGGACCACCACGAACACAATGCTGAAGATCTCCTCGGCCTTGGATACTCCGGCGATCAGAGGCAGCAAACCGAAAACGATAGGCGAAGCCCCTCTGAGGCCGGCCCAACTGATGAGGGCGCTCCGGCGCCAATCCCTCTGAAAAAGGTTGCTCAGCAAAAACACCGCCACAGGTCTGGACACCAGTACCAGGATCACTGTAATTACCACGCCCTGGTTTAGATTGGTCCACAGTGTGGAGGGAAAACTCTGCAGGCCCAGCAGTAGGAAGAGTACCACCTCCGCGAGGGCTACTAACTGTCCCCAAAAGTGGCCCTGAACCCGCTTTCGAGAAGAGAGAACAACTCCCGCGATGAAAGCTGTGATCAGTGGGTTGGCACCGCCTAACTCGCTCACACCCAGGGCGCTGGTGAGCACTGCCAGCCAAAGGAGCTCCTCCGACCCCTCATCCCCGGGGGCGAATCTGGCGATGCCGACCATCAAGAACCCGATCAGCGCCCCCATCAAGAGTCCGAACAGCAGCCCCTCACTCACGGTGAGAAACAGGTGAAGGGGCTGAAGCCCATCTCCCTGCAAGGCCACAACTAAGCCCGCAACCAATCCGTAGGCCAGTGGGTCGTTGGTGCTGGACTCCAACTCCAACACCTCCCCTGTGTCCTTCTTTAAGCGGAGGCCGGAACTGGAGAGCAGAGAGAAGACTGCCGCGGCGTCGGTACTGGAGAGAACCGCACCCAATAAGAGAGCCTCAAGCCAGTTCCATTGAAGAAAAAAATGAACGAGAACTGCAGTGCAAACGGCGGTGAGGAGAGTGCCCGGCAAAGCCAGTGTGAGCCCCTCCATCAGTACGGCCGGTCGCTTCAACAGCCCGTGACGAAATTCATATCCCCCTTTGAACAGCAGTAAGCCCAATGCCAGTTCGGCGCAACGCTCCACCTCGGCCGGTTGATCGAACAGAAAGTCGTCGACCCCACCGTTCCCGAAAAACAGACCCAGCCCCAAGTAGAGCAACAGACTGGGGACTCCGAATCGCCGGGACACATTAGCAGTGAGGAAGGCGGCGGCCAGTAGTGCCCCCACCCCGATCATCAGGATGGCAAACTCGTGATCAGTCACGGCACTGTTTTGTCTTCATTGAACTCACGGGCCCGAGGTTCTGAATAGAAGTCAGTCAACCTTTCTTGCGTCTATTCGGTGGGAATCACAAGTGGAGAGGGAGAACCCTCCCCCCTCATGCGAGAGATCAAAGCTCCACATACCGGCCTGCTGCGCTTAGGACTAGCCTTGGAGCAGAGTGTCGTTTTCTGGCAGAAGGCCGGAGAGGATAAACCGGTGGCCGACTTGCAGGATCAAGCCTGGGATGAGGGGTGGTTCAGCGAGGTCTCCCGCACGCGGGCTCGTTATCTTGTCACTCAACTGGAGAAACGATTTCCTTTTGAAGTACGGAATCTTCTTCACTTCAAGGCCAAACCGGGAGAGCAGCAAAATCGGCTGGTTTGTCACTGGAGCCTCCAACTGACCGACCCCGTTTACCGTGACTATACCTGCCACTATCTCTTGAACCGTTGGGCCAGCCCGGAGACCATCGCAACCTTGGACGGCTCCCAAGAGTGGGTCCGTTCGCTCCCTCTGGCCGCCGAATGGAGCACCAACACAGTGCGACGAATGGCGAGCGGCCTGCTCAGTGCGGCCACGGAGGCGGGTTTATGCTCGCCGTCGGGCAAGAGTGAACGAACCTTACGGCTCCCGCCGGTGACCGAGGAGGACCGAGATTATCTCGGCAAACTTCTCAAACTGGCCGGAGCGGAAGAACACCTTTCAACCTATCTCACCGCAGTGGGATATTCAGAGGAGTAGAGATTTGAAACACCTCCTAGCATTCGACCTGGAGACCACCGGTCTGGACACAGGGAACGACCGAATTATAGAGTTCTGCTTTCTGTCGTTAGACGGAGAACTGAATGTGACCGGTCGCTACCACGGCCTGGTCAATCCGAAAGTCCCTATCCCTCCGGAATCCACGGAGATCCACGGGATATCGGACGACGATGTGGCGGCGGCTCCGCCCTTCTCCTTTCACGCCAAGCGGATCCAGGAGTTGGTGGATTCTTCCATTCTGGTGGCTCACAACGGGTATTTCGACATGGCCGTCTTAAACGCGGAGTTGATGCGTCACGGGGAGGAGGGATTGTCTCCCAATCACCCCCTCATCGATACCCTCTTGATCGAGAAGTACGTGAACAGCCACAAGTTGGAGGCCGCCTTCGAGCGTTACGAGGGAGGGACTTTCGAGAACGCTCACCGAGCGGAGGCCGACACTCGGGCCACCGTGGCGGTATTGAAGGGCCAGATGCGGGAGCACGCCTCCAAACTGCCCCCCGAGGTAAACAGTTTTGTCACCAACGAGATCAAAAAGTTGGCAGGTCACGAAATCAAGGTCTTCCTGGACCACGATCGTCGTTTCTTCAAAGACGACAACGGTGTTGTTCGGTTCAATTTCGGTAAGCATAAAGGGGAAGATGTGCAGAGCAGAAGAGGTTATCTCGAGTGGATGCTACGTCGAGAGTTCTCTACCGACACACTGAGGGTTGTCAACGCAATCTTGAGCTCCTGAATCCATCGATGTCGATCTTTTTTTCTCAAGAACTGTTGATCGTGGCCCCCAACGATCGCCAGGCCCTGGCCCTCTGGGAGGCGGACGCTGTCGAACACCAGGAACGGGGGGAGCACGCCTGGGAGACTCTTCCCGTCACTTCTTGGAACGAATTTCTGAAGGGCCTGTGGGAAGAGTTCTGGTTGGCGGGTCGCTTTTCCGAGCCGCCCGAGACCGTACTCAATGAGTGGCAAGAGCGGTTTCTGTGGCTGCAGATCCTGGAGGACTCTCCCCTCGGCGGACCCCTTCTGAACAAACCGGCCGCCTCCAAGTTGGTGACTGAGGCGTGGCGACTGGCCAACGCCTATCAGTTGACGGAAGAGCTGTTTGACCCTCACGCAGTGTGGCCGGAAGACACGGGCGTCTTTCTGGATTGGTGCCGGGAGTTTCAAGCGAAATGCAGAGAGAGAGGCTGGCTGGAATCGAGTCGCTTGGAAGAGCGTCTCAGCGTCTGCCTAAGGGACAAGCTGCTGGACTCTTCACACCTACCGAAGAAGATCCAGTTCTCCGGTTTCGCTGAATGGACGCCGGCTCAAGAAGGGTTGCTGGCTGCCTTACAGGAGGTGAATATCGAGGTTGAGCGAGTGGAGCGGGAGAACTCGTGGGACCTCTCCGATTGGAAAAGCGTGGCCGTAGTGGACGGCGAAGAAGAGTTGCTGACCGCGGCCCGGTGGGCGCGCGCTGCTCTGGAAGCTGAGGGTTCTGTGAGAGTGGGCATCGTGGTCCCCGACCTCAGTAGTCGTCGACTGGAGGTTGAGAGGATCCTCACCTCTGTGCTGAAGCCCTCCAGCTCACTACAACTGACCACCCGAGAAGACAATCTTCACGACATCTCTATCGGTCTCCCCTTAGCGGCCTGGCCGGTGGTAAAGGATGCCCTGGCTCTGCTCAATCTGAACTCGGGGTATCCGAACATAAGTGATCTGAGAGTGCTTTTCGACTCACCGTTTGTGGGTGAGGCGGACCAGGAATCGTCCTCTCGTTCCCTACTGTGGAACAAGCTCTTGGACGACGGGCGCTACCAGGTGAGTTGGAATCGAGTTTTGAGCTTGTCGGCCCAAGACCCGAAGAAGGAGAAACTGTCTCCCTACTGCTGCCCCCGTCTCGCCTTCCGTCTTCAGAGCGCAAAAAATCTGTGGGAAAAGACGGAGACCCGGCAGCGACCCAGCCAGTGGGTTTCTCACTTTTCGTTGGTGCTCGACACCCTGGGTTGGCCCGGTGAGAGAAAATTGAACTCCAGCGAATACCAAACGGTGAGTAGTTGGAAGCAGAGCCTTGGACTGATGGGTTCTCTGGACTCTCTCACCGGACCGGTCGGCCGCCGAGAGTGCCTCAATCTTCTGCAAAGAATCACCGAGGAAACCGTTTATCAACCGAAAGTATCTCGGGGCGGTATCGAAGTGCTGGGCACATTGGAAGCGGTTGGTCTCACCTTCGATAAACTTACCTTCCCTTCGCCCTACAGCGCGACAAGGGAGTGGCCCACTCTACCCCTGATCGGGAGTTAGAGTTCAGCACCAATATCACGGAGCGGTTGTTGAGCGCCGCCCCGGTTGGCAGAGCCAGCTTTCCCCTCAACTCAGACGAGGGGGTGTGCCGACGAAGCCCTCTGCTTGAGGAGTTGCCGTTCGCGGAGGTCCACCAGTTGGAGTTGTGGGAACAACCGCTGGCCGAGAAGCTTCTCCTGAACCATGGCGATCTGGAAACGGTGATCGACCCCGGACCACCGCCGGCCGATCTCGGCTTGGAGAGTCGCGGGGGCACGGGAATTTTTAAACACCAGGCTGCTTGTCCGTTTAGGGCTTTTGCCTATCTTCGCCTAGGGGCAAGACCCACGGAAGAGGTGAAACACGGTCTCGATGCGCGCCGGCGAGGGATCATGCTTCACCTGGCGCTAGAGTACCTTTGGAAAGAACTGCGCTCTCTTCAGTTCTGGCTCAACCTCTCCCCCGAGGAGAAGAGGGATCATCTCACCCAAGCCTCCGGCCGGGCGGTCCAAGAGGTTAAGCGATTCCGCTCCGACGTTCTGCGAGGCTACCTGGCCGAACTTGAAATCTTGAGGGTGCGGTCGCTTCTTCAAGAGTGGATGGAGCTTGAAGAGAGACGGGAACCGTTTCGAGTGGCGACGACCGAACACCGGGTGGAGTTCGAATTCGCCGGTGTGTCTCTGAAGGCGACCATAGACCGTATCGACAAGTTGGCCGACGGGAGCTTCGCGGTGATCGACTACAAGACCGGGCGCCCCCGGGTGAACGATTGGCTCGGTACACGCCCCAAAGAACCTCAACTCCCTCTCTACGCCGTGGCCGTGCCACGAGAGGTGGACGCCATCTGTTTCGCTATCCTGAGAACAGGCTCCATGGAGTTTAAAGGTCTGGGGCGTGGAGACGAACTGATCCCTGGTGTGGAGGCTTCCGAATTCGGCCCGGACGGCACAAAACCGTGGTCTCAGCGCTACCAGGAGTGGACCGATACCCTGACCAACCTGGCCGACCAGTACCGGGACGGATATATTGCGGTGGATCCTGTCGAGGGACCCTTGATCACCTGTCGGAACTGCGGCCTGGAGCCGCTCTGTCGGATCGATGAGAAGGAGGAGTTGGAAGAGTGAAGCCGTTCGAAGACACCTCCGCACGCGCCCAGGCCCTGGATCCCACCGAGTCGTTTATCGTGCAAGCACCGGCCGGCTCCGGCAAGACAAGCCTACTGACTCAGCGGTTTCTTGTGCTCCTGGCCGGTGTCTCCGCGCCGGAAGAGATCCTGGCCATCACCTTCACCAGGAAAGCGGCCGGTGAGATGCGGGAGCGTATCATCGAGGCGCTGGCGGTGGCTCGTCATACGGATCGTCCGGTAGATCCGTTCTTGGCAAAAACCTGGGATCTGGCCTCCGCGGCGCTGGCCCAAAACGATCGCATGGGTTGGAATCTGGAAAAGAACCCCGCCCGACTCAGAGTTCTCACCATCGACTCACTGTGCGCCAGGCTGGCTCGCGGCCTGCCGATCCTCTCCCAATTCGGTGCCTCACCACAGCCGGTAGAAGACGCCACTTCCTACTACGCGGAGGCTGCACGGCGCACTCTGGAGGCGGTCCATCAAGAAGATTCCCCCCATCGCGAAGCGGTCTCAAAGCTGCTCCTCCACCTGGACAACGACCTGCTTCGGGTGCAAGAGCAGGTGGCCGACATGCTGGCTCGGCGAGACAAATGGATGAGACCCCTCTTCCGGCTGCTGGGCGGTCTGGAGGATGCGGGCCCTCAGCGCCTCAAAGCGGCCCTGGAGGAGAGTCTGGCCGAAGTGTGCCGGTACCATCTCCGCACCCTCCACCGCAGCTTTGAAACAGAGATTATGGAGAGCCTTCTTCCCCTGGTGAGATTTGCCGCCTCCAACCTTCCCGATTCTCCCCAGTGGGAGTGCTGGAGAGAGAACCCCGGTTCCCCGGGGGGAGGACTGGAAGATTTTCCCCGCTGGTCGGCCCTCGCCGAAATGCTCCTCACGAGCCAGGGAAAATGGCGCAGTCGACCCCAGGCGTCGGAGGGCTTTCCAGCTCAAGCGAAAGGGAAAGACAAGGAAGAGAAAGCCCGCTTCAAAGCTGCAAAAGCTTCTCTCAAGGGTCTTCTCGCCGATCTGGAAGAGCGAGAGGACCTCCGCCAACTTCTCAACGACACCCGTTCTCTACCCCCTCTCGGCTACACCGACGAACAGTGGGAGATCCTGCAAGCGCTTATGCTGGTTTCCCAGTTGGCGGCGGCCGAGTTAACCCTGGTTTTCCGAGAGTCTTCCAAGGCGGATTTTGTGGAGATCGCTCATCGCGCGGAGCGGGCCCTGGGAACAGACGATGAGCCCACCGACCTCGCCATGGCGTTGGACTCAAAACTGCAACATCTTCTGGTGGACGAGTTTCAGGACACCTCTATCGGTCAACTTCAGCTTCTACGACGCCTGACCGCCGAGTGGATCCCGGGTGAGGGGCGCACGCTCTTTCTGGTGGGGGACCCCATGCAGTCCATCTATCGGTTTCGAGACGCGGAAGTGGGGCTCTTTCATCAGGTGAGAGACCACGGCCTGGGCCATCTTCATCCGGTCAGTCTTACCCTGCGCTCCAACTTTCGCTCTCAAGGGCGACTGGTGGAGTGGTTCAACGAGGTTTTTGTACAGGTGTTCCCTTCCGTTTCCAACACCACGGAGGGAAGTGTTCCCTACTCCGATGCGCAGGCGGCCCGGGACTCCTCAGAAGATGATCCGGTAAAAATTTGGAGTGTACCGTTCTTAGGAGATCGGGAGGACCAGAGGGCCTTGGAAGCCCGCACTGTGGCCGACATCGTGGGCCGAGTGCGAGCCGAGGACCCGGAACGAGAGGTGGCGATCCTGGTGAGAAGCCGAACTCACCTGGCCGCTCTTCTGCCCGAACTCAAGACCCGAGGTTTCCGGTTCCAGGGGGTGGACCTGGAACCGCTTCACAAAAGACCGCCTATACGGGATCTTTATTCTCTCCTCTCCGCCCTCACCCACCCCGGCGATCGCCTGGCCTGGCTGTCCGTCCTCAGAGCTCCTTGGTGCGGACTGAAATCGGCCGACCTTCTCCTTATTGCGGAGGCGGCTAAGGGTCGCACCATACCGGCCGCCCTGCGCCGCTTGGAGGAGTTGGAGAATTTATCCGAGGATACCAAGAAGAGGCTCGACAGAGTGTGGCCGGTCTTGGGAAAAGCGATTCAGCACCGAAAGAGACTGAACTTAAGAACCTGGGTGGAAGCAACCTGGATGAGTCTGGGAGGACCGGCGACTCTGGCCACCCCGGGGGACCTGGAGGACTGCCACACCTTTCTGAGACTGGTGGAAGAGGTGGAAAAGAGTCGCACCGAAAACCCCCTCGATCTTCTGCGAGAGCGTCTCCAGAAGCTGTACGCCCAACCGGATGTAACGGCGGGAGACAAGCTCCAGATTATGACCATCCACAAGTCCAAGGGTCTGGAGTTCGATACGGTGATCATTCCCGGTCTGGCCCGCCCTCCGAGAGGCCTTACGGAACCGTTGGTGAGTTGGTTGGAGTGGAGCGCTGAAGGCCGCTCCCAACTGCTCCTCTCCCCCATCACTCCGAAAGGTGGGGAGCGCGACGCAGTCTACAACTTTGTTCAGAATCTGGAGAAAAAACGAGACCGGAACGAAGGAACACGGCTCCTATACGTAGCCGCTACTCGTGCCAAGAGACAGCTTCACCTGGTGGCTGAAGTGGAGGAGGACCAGCGGGGCGACAGCGGCACCCTCAAACCCCCCACCAACGGGACATTCTTGTCCCTCCTGTGGCCCGCCGTGGCGGATCAGTTTTCACTCCAACTCCCTCCCCGTGGGGAGGAGTCTTCAGAACCGCTGGAGGTGAAGGAGGAGTCACCTATCCCTCTCCGACTGAAACGGTTGACCGAGGGGTGGGAACCGCCCAGCTACCCAACGGATGTTGTGATTCCCCGCAGCGAAACCTTGATCGAGGATGAGCAGACAGAGGATCCCCGTTTTGAGTGGGCCGGAGAAACGGTGAAGCACGTAGGTTCGGTGGTGCACCGAGTGCTCCAACAGATCGGGAGGGAAGGTATCGGGCGGTGGCCCTCGGATCGGATCGAAGGTCTGACTCACTACCTGGAGAGTCGCCTGGCCTCCTTCGGGGTACCTCCGGAACAGATGGAGAGTGCCGTGGAGAGAGCGGTCTCGGCGGTGACCGAAAGCATGACTTCCGAAAAGGGCCGGTGGATTTTAGACCCCACTCATCGAGAGGCCCAAAGCGAGTATGCCATTAGCGGTGTTTGGGGCGGTCGTTTGGTCCGTTCGGTAGTAGACCGAACCTTTGTGGACGAGCAGGGCGTCCGGTGGGTGATCGACTACAAGACCGGTACCCACGGGGGTGGTGATCAGGAGTCCTTTCTAGACAAAGAGGTGGAACGCTACAAACCCCAGATGCGCAGGTACGGAAAGCTGTTGAGGCGCCTAGACAACCGTCCCGTTCGGGTGGGTCTCTACTTTCCTCTCCTCAAGGCGTGGAGAGAGTGGGCTCTGGAGGACTCCTTTACTCCAAAGCAGTTGGAGCTAACCTTCGACTCCTAGGAGTCGTCCGGAGCCTAAGCCGGCACCTAGTTTAGCTCCCCCGTAGGCGCCTGCCAGTCCTCCGACCCAACCTCCCAATGAGCCGAGAAATCCGGCCAGGGCCGGGTCTCCGATGGCCTGCCCCACGGTGGTGCCCAGGAGTCTTCCGCCTGCTCCGGCGGCTAAGGTTCCGGCGGTACCACCGACCACGGCGCCCCCCACGGTCTTGCCCAGGAACTTTCGGTCTGCCGCGGTGAGAGCCAGGGGATCCCGCTCCTTCTTGCTCTCCGAGAGCACTCGATGGACACTGTATCCGGCCAGGCCGATGGCTCCCCCGGCCATCTGACCCCAAAGCGCTCCCACGATAGCTCCTCCGCTGCCGGAAACGGCTCCACCAAGGGCTGCACCAAGAACCGAGCCCGCCACCGTGCCTCCCACGGTGGCCAGCGTCCCCTTCAGCATGGCTCCTTTCCCGGGTCGGGCGTCTTGCCACCCGGCGGCGGTAAATCCGGAACTCTCATCCAAACCGAGACCGTTGGCTTTCAGTTCTTGAGTCACGGCGGCCGCGGTCATACCCACCGGGCCGGCCGAGGTGGCCAAAACCTTATCGGCCCAGGAGTTGGCCGCTTTCATGTGCTCCTCTTTGTTCTCTTTTGAGAGGGAGCGAATGGTGGTGCCGGCTACCGCACTTCCGAAAGCGAGAGGACGAGCACCTGGAAGACTTAAGAACAGTCCGGTAGCCAGATTTAGTTTGCCGTCCAACTTCTTGGCCTCGTCGCCCGTGGCCAGCCCCTCGGACAGCTTGCCCGCACCTCGGTGGAGCATAACCGGCGCCATCAGAGAGCCGGCTAACTCCAGTCCCGTTCTCAGCAGAGGAACCTTGCCCAGAGTCGCCCCGATCTTCTTTCCCGCGTCCCGCACATGGGGCTGGTCCACCGAGCCGGAGAGGGGGTCGGTCTGTGAGAGTCTCTCGATGGAAGCGGCCTTGTCCGGAAATTCTTGAGCGAACCCTTCCGGGTCCTGAACATACGACTCGAACGACTCGGCGAAATCTTCGTACCGGTTAGATTCTGCGTAGTTACTGACGAACGGCTCTTTTCCGAAGCCCCCTCGCCAGTTGTGGGCACCCAGTAGCCCGAATCCACCGCTGTAGTCGACGGCGTGGGCCTGTTCGTGCAAAACAAGCTCGGTACCCCATCGTTGACTCTCCATGCGCGACTGATCCAACAGTATGTGAACGTGGGAGTCCCCCGGTTGAGCCATCCCTGAGATCCCCGTGTCCAGAAGGTCCGGAACCACCTCCATGGTGGCCGAGGCTGTGGCTTGATGAAGGGGTAGCTTGTCCAGGGCGTTGTAGATCAAATCCACCTGCTCCGGGGTTGCACCACTGACCGAAGGGTAAACAAATTTTGGCAGTGTCTGCAGAGCCGCCCCCGCATTCAACACCGCATCGCTCACCTGACCGGCCGCTTCCAGTCCCTTATTCTTCCCGTCCCGGTGGTGCAGCCAGGCGTATCCAGCCACCGCTCCCAGGGCTCCGGCCACCACCGTACCGCCGATGGCCAAACCTCCGATAAGAGGAGCGTTGTTCTGGGCGAATCGTATGGCAAGCGGGGTGAGAGCAAGAGAGCCAACGGTGCTTCCCACCTTCTGGAAAGCGTTAGCCGCGGAGAGGTAGCGAAGGTGCTGAAGACCCTCCATGGTCACTCCTCGCACGAAATGACCGATCCTCTCGCCTGCCTGGCCCGATAGGGGGCCACGGGACTCCTCATTCTCAGGTGTAGACTCCACCTGGGGAGGGAGCGACACCTTTTTGGGCGCTTTGGGAGGCAGGGTACTTTGGATGAGCATGTTACAAATTTACGACAAAGAGACCCCCATTTGGTAAACGTCTTGTGAACTAATCCGTGAGAGCAGATTCTTTAGTTCTCGGCGAGCGGTCCGGGCGAGCGCCGGTTGACCGAGCTTTTCGTACAGTCGCACCGATTCGGAGAGTACAGGAACAGAAGAAAGCCTACACCGGCTCCTCTTGATCGCTCGACGGACCGCTTGCACGGCGCTCCCTTCTCTTTCAACCTCCGCCAACGCCGAGGCGAGAGCTAACTGGAGCACTCCCGAGCCGGGTTCTAAGCGGCAAGCCTTCTGAAACCGTTCAACCGCCTTTTGCGGCTGGTTCAGTTGCAGAGATAGGCGACCGGCCACGTCGAGCAGTTTGAGGTGTTCCGGGGCAGGCAACTCTTGGAGCCACTCCATGGTGGAGAAAATTGATTCAGCTCGTTCTTTTCGCCCGGTGAAAAAGCAGAGAAAGAAGCGAAGCTTGTCCAGGGACCTATCCGTTTCCCCCACCGTGTCCGCGCACTCCAGGGCCGCCTCATAACGTTTCTGCTCAAACAGGCGGGCGGCCCGTAAAAGTGGTGTCTGTTGGTAGGCCGGGTCGATTTCTTGGGCTTCTTCCCAACACCCGAGCTTGCACAGCGCCGCGGCCTGAGCCCAAGACGGGCCTGAGTCTCTCACCTGTTCCAACTGCTCTCCGGTGGGCCCGGATTGGAGCAGCGGCCTCACTTGTTCCTCCTCGTCGGGCTTCAAACACAGGTGACCCAGATACTGCTCCCAGACCGGTGTGTAGCCCCCCTCCACCGATGTGGCCACAGTGAGGGCCTGAAAAGAAAACGCTTCCAAAAGCTTATGGAGTTCCGCCGGTGTTTGCCAAACCTTGTCGTCTTCGAGACGAACGAAATAATCCACGTCGATATCTAAGATCACGGGACGGTGGGAGGGGATGTTCAGCCCCTCCAGCTCTCGGGAGGTACAGATGATCAGGTCCTTTCCGAACAGCCGGCCCGCCACTACCCCATCTGTCTCCTTTAAAGCGAGGTATTCCTCCAGCAGTGGATCGACCCAGTGGGTCAGCAGAGTACGAGTCGCACTCAATCTCTTTTTGGAAGGTAGGAGATGCTCCGGAAGCACCCACACCAGTGTGTGAACAATATTGCGACAGAGAGCCGGGTACAAAAAATTAGCACAATGAACGTGACCTCTCCCCGACCGGTCTATCCCCTCCTCCATCACATCGAGGTGAGCATCCACGTGAAAGCAGACCGCGCCCTCAATCCCCCAGGACTCCCAGGCTGCGAGGCTCTCCTTATGATCGTCAAACACGGCTGTGAGCATAAGAAAAGAGTTCTCAAAGAGAGGATGATGTCATTCCTCAGCGTCGAAGGGTTCCTCGATGGATCGGATCACTTCGCATTTGGGGACCAGGTCATGAACGTGCTCGTGGTGGGGGACAAGGACCACGAGAGAAAGCCGGTGGTAGACACGGTCCGCTCGCTGGGCCATCACGTGTGCCAAGATGGGGATGGCACGGAGGCCTGGGAACGGTTCTGCCGCACTCACTTCGATGTCATCATCTCCGATTATCTCATGCCTCGAATGGATGGTTTTCAGCTGTGCAAAAACATTCGCCGAAGTCCCCATCCGGACTACACCTATTTCATCATCGTATCGCGACGAGGAGCGGAGCAAAATCTTCTGGACGGTTTCCGCTCCGGGGTCGATGACTATTTAGCTAAGCCGGTCAGTCCGGTGGAGTTGGAGTGCCGCCTCCTCTCCGCCAAAAGAGTGACGGAGATGCACCGCCGATTAGCCGAGACCAACAATAAGTTGATGATCTTGAGCAAAGAGCTGCGCACCGAGAGTCGCAAAGATCCCCTTACCGGAATCGGTAATCGGCTCCGTTTCCAAGACGACCTACAACGGCTCTTGGACCAACACAAACGGTACAAGCATCAGTTCTACCTGGGGTTATGCGACATCGACAACTTCAAGAAATTTAACGACACCTACGGGCACCTGGAGGGGGACAGGGTTTTGAAGTCGGTTGCCAAGACTCTGGTTCAAGAATCTCGCTCCTCGGACTTTTGCTACCGCTTCGGTGGAGAAGAGTTTCTTCTTGTTCTGGCCGAGCAGGACGATAAAGGCTCCCAGGTGGCCGCCGAAAGGCTACGAAAGGCGGTGGAAGATCTGAACATCGTTCACGAGCAGAATCCGCCCTACAAGAAAGTGACTCTGAGCATCGGTCTGGCCCCTTTCACCGCTTCTGAGGCCAGCGAAGTGGACGGATGCTTAAAAAAAGCCGACACCGCCCTTTACTGGAGTAAAGACAACGGACGAAACAGAGTGGCCTCCTTTCATCACTTACCGGTGGCTTCCAACGCCTCGTCGTAGCGCTCCACCAGCCGAGACCAATCGTAGGCCCAAGCAGTTTCCCAGAGAGAGGTGAGAAGAGAGCTCTCCGGGGTGGGAGTGAGCAGAAAGTTCTGGAGCTTGCTCTGAAGGTCTCCCAGATTTTGGTAGAACAACTCCTCTTGAAGTTGAGCCCCGAACAGCTCCGGGTAGCTGAGTCTCCGGGGAAGGAACGGGACCACACCGTTGGCCGCCGCCTCCAAGACGGAGATCCCAAAAAACTCGTGCCGGGCCATGGAGAGGGTGAAAGTGGCTCGCCTGAGCCACTGGTCGTACTCCTTGCGGTCGCACCAACCGGAATGAACGAGGCGAGGTCCAAGAAAGCTCTTTAATTTTTCCCTCTGTGGATCCTGTCCCTTCGGCTCACCACCTAACAGGGCCACCTTAAAATCGAAGGTCGGGGGTAAACCGGTGATAAATTTGGTGAAACGGTCGATCCCCTTTTCCCACTCCCAACGGTGATTCCACAAGAGTAGATGTTCTTTCAGGCGCTCGGAGGGTGGCGTTTGAGGAAGCTCCAGGCCCACCGGTACGACCCTGGATCTATTCCTCAAGGCAGGCAGGTGTTCGAGACCGTGATGGTCGGGAAAGTTGCGGAGAAAGGTGGGTAAACTTTCGAACCAGCACTCAAGATTGTAGCTGCTGTTGAACCAGATCTCATCGGCTGCCATCTGGCTGTGGAACTGTCTCAGAATCAACTGAGAATCCCTCTTCCCCCCCTGTCGAATGGGATAGGTGAGCTGATTTTCATGCATGTAGTAGATCGTGGGGAGTTTGCTCAGAGAGCTCCTTCTCAACAATCCGAACAGGGAGGTGAGGCAGGTGAGGCTGGTGGCGAGGAGCACGTCATAATCTTCGCCTTTTTTGGACAGCAGGTCGTGAAGAGGAACACAGCCTCCCTTCAGTCGCCAACTCCATCCTCGGTCCGGCAAGGTGGCGAGGGTCACCTCGTGACGCGACCATTTCTGGAGGCCTTGAGCCCAGGCCGCGTGGCTGCTGTTTCCGTGAAACGGACTGATGAGCAGGACCTTCATGAGAACTGTTGCTACGTTCGGCCAGGGTATCCTACCGGAGGAGTGGTTGGAAAAGAGGGCTCCAGCACTCCCTCTCCAACGGAAGCTTCAAGGAGGTCTTATGACCATTACAAAAGATAAAGTTGTTTCCATGACCTATACCCTCACAGATGACGAGGGCAAAGTGATCGACCAGTCCGGTGACTCTCCTTTGGTCTATCTTCACGGTCACAAAAATATCGTACCCGGCTTGGAGAAGGCCCTCGACGGTCTTGCCGTGGGTGCCAACGCCACAGCGAAGGTTCCCCCCTCGGAGGGCTACGGAGAGTACGACCCTAAACTGAAGTTCGCCGTGGATCGTAATAAGCTGGGAGACCAGATCCCACCTGAGGGCAGCTTGGTCCAGCTTACCGGTGGATCCGGTCAAGAGTTCGTGGCTCGTGTTATTGAAGTGACCGACGCCCACGTGGGTTTCGACGCCAACCACCCTCTGGCAGGCCAGAACCTCAATTTTAACGTCACCATTAAAGAGGTGCGCGCCGCCAACGCCGAAGAGATCGCTCACGGACACGTGCACGGTCCCGGAGGGCATCAGCACTAGACTTCAACCGAATCGGAACCTCGCTCCTTCTGTTCTCGCGAAGGAAGGGCGAGGTTTTTTTAGGGGGATAGAGCTTTCGAAAAGGTTGATAAGGCTTCTAGATTGGACTGGGGAAAGCTGCCTGATTCGTGGGCATAGAGAATGCCGGAACTCACATTCACTCGATGACGGAGTGGCTGTGACGTCTTCCTTAGCAGGGCAACGGTCTTCTCCGCGCTCCCCCCTTGCGATCCCACGCCCGGAATCAAGAGAGGTCGCTCCTTCTTATTGTTCTGTAACACCCAGCGTAGTTCTTCCGGCTTGGTGGCTCCCACCACGAAGCCCATAAAACCCTCAGGGTCCCATTCATCGATGGTCAGAAACAGGTTCTTCCAAGCGTCACTCTGCAGTACGTCTCCCCCGGGGTTGGATGTCCTTAGCAAGAGATAAGCACCCTTTTGAGGGGCGTGAGCCAGGAATGGAGCTACGGAATCAGGCCCCATCCAAGGATGAAGGGTGACCGCATCCCCTTTCAGATCGTGGAACATTGCGCTCGCGTAGGCCGTGCTGGAGCGCCCGATATCTCCCCTTTTGGCGTCCAGTATGATGGTGCACTCCGCCGACCACTCCTCAACCAAGGTTTCCAGAAGTCTCCAGCCGCGCCAGCCGTACTGTTCAAAATAGGCAAGGTTCGGCTTCAGCGTGGAGGGAAGCAGATTTTCGCTTCGAGCAAGGACGAGAAGCTCTCTAAGAAACCGTTCCGCCCCTTCAACCCCACTGCCAAGAGATTTTGGAATTCTCTCCGGTACGGGGTCGAGACCCAGACAAAGAGTGTTCCCGGCGTTCTCCAACTTCTTAAAAAAGCTCATCGGTGCAGAAACTCCTTCATAGCGCGGTGCTTCTTTTCGTCCACCAGATGCTCGCACTGAGAAACCAGGGCTTCCAGGGTGATAAGGGATACGACCGGCACTTCCGTTTGCTCGGTAAACAGCTGGGCCGCCGTCTTTCCTTCGCTGCGATGCCGGCGGTCCACCCCCACCACTACCCCCAGGCAGTGCTGTTTCGGCAAACTCTCCAAAGCCTCCACTTTCGTACCGCCGGAACTCATCACGTCGTCCAGAAGCAGGTACCGTTCACCGGGTTGGGGGGCGTGACCATACTGCGTGCCTCCTTCCCCGTGCTTCTTAGCCTCTTTCCTGGTGAAGAGACACGGCAGTTCTCGCTCCTGAAACCGCATGGCTGTTGCGGCGGCCAGGACAGTGGCTTTGTAGGGAGGTCCGTATAAAAAATCGACATTCGAAAAACCCACGGTTTCCTCGATGCGAGCCCGAAAAAAATCCCCCACCTGGTTGAATGCCTTCCCGGTGGAGAGAGCTCCAAAGTCGAGAAAAAAGGGAGAGCCCGAGCCGTCCTTCAGAGTGAAATCTCCAAACTTTAATATCTGTCGCCCAACCAAAAATTGAGCGAATTGCCTTTCCAGACTCACGCTTTATCCTCCCGTAGTATAGTTCTCACCAAGCCGGGGCCCTTGTAAACGAGGCCGGTGTAAAGTTGCACCAAATCTGCCCCCGCCTCTCGAAAATCGTGATAGGTCTGAAAAGAATCCACCCCTCCACAGCCTACCAACAGGATTTCGCTACCTCCCACGGCCCTCAACCGCTCCACCATTCGTACGGCCCGTTCGTGAAGCAGGGGCCCGCTCAGCCCGCCCTCCACCGGGATGCGTGAGTATTCACCCTCTCTTCGACTGGTGGTATTGGCGGCCACGAAGCCGTCCACACCTGCCTTCAAAGCTGTCTCAGCCAGCGCATCAAGGTTGTCGTCGGATATGTCCGGGCTCAGTTTGACAAGAAGCGGCCG
>Ga0310345_10002952_pt1 | contig 16638 bp, 12 predicted proteins | sample HC15DNA20500_MG_FD_204667 | JGI IMG/M metagenome (GOLD analysis project Ga0310345, IMG submission 204667) | Marine microbial communities from station ALOHA, North Pacific Subtropical Gyre - HC15-DNA-20-500_MG | ecosystem: Environmental > Aquatic > Marine > Oceanic | place: Pacific Ocean: North... | reverse complement strand
GAGCCGGCGCAGTTCGTCCAGTTCATCGTGCCAGGAATCGCGGATGAAGCCCCCGTCGCGGGCAAGCAGCGGCAGTTCGTCGGCAAGCGCCTTCGCCAATTCATCCGCCAGCGCCCCGGGAGCGTCGGCCAAGGCCGAGCGGGCCTCGATGAGTTCATCCGGGAGGTCGTGGGGCGCAAGTGCCGACGCCAGCTCAATCGCCCGCGCCACTCCGTTTCCCACGGCTTGGAGGTCGCGCGGGCCACCGCGTCCAAGCGACAGGCGTGAAAGTGCTCGCATCATGTCGGGCGCGGATTTGAGCTCGCTGCGGATAGTCGTGGCAAGACCAGCCTCGCCCAGCAGGAAGGCGACTGAGTCGAGCCGCCGGTTGATTGCGGGTGCAACGGTTAGCGGGCTGACCAGCCGTTCGGCAAGCAGCCTGCCGCCCGCCCCCGTCACCGTGCGATCGATGGCACGCAGAAGGCTTCCCTCGCGACTACCCGACATGGTTTGCAGCAACTCAAGATTCGCGCGTGTCGCCGCATCGATGAAGAGCGTCTCACCTGCAGACTGGCGCAATGGCCGCTGCAACGCCGGCCGGGCGCCAAGCTGGGTTTTTTCGACATAGGCCAGCACGGCTCCGGCAGCGGCGGCCTCCACACGGGAGAAGCTGCCGAGACCTTCCAGCGTGCCGACCTCGAAATATTTCTCCAGCCTCGCAATCGCCGAAGCACTGTCGAAACTGCTGGCTGGAAGCGGCGACAATGCTGCGGCAGTACGTGCTGCGACATCGCGATAGAAACCGTCTTCGAGCATCGTATCGGGAAACACCAGTTCGCTGGCACCAACGCGTGCCAGGTCTGACTCCAGCGTCTCTCGGGAGGTCGCACAGATGCGGAAACTGCCGGTGGAAAGATCGATCCAGGCGAGGGCCAGCTTCTCCTCGCCTTCGCCGACGCGCTGGCGAGCGAGTGCGGCCAGATGATTGGCGCGAGCCGGATCCAGCAGCTTTTCCTCGGTGATTGTGCCGGGGGTCACCAACCGCACCACATCGCGGCGGACCACGGCTTTCGAGCCGCGCTTCCTTGCCTCGGCAGGGTCCTCGGTCTGCTCGCAGACCGCAACGCGGTGGCCGAGCGCGATCAGTTTCTGAAGGTAGTCCTCGGCGGCATGAACCGGCACCCCGCACATGGGAATGTCCTCTCCCATATGTTTGCCGCGTTTGGTTAGCGCGATGCCCAGTGCGCGGGAAGCAACCTCTGCGTCCTCAAAGAAGAGCTCGTAGAAATCGCCCATGCGGTAGAACAGCAACAGGCCGGGATTGGCGCTCTTGATCTCGCCATACTGCTCCATCATCGGCGTCGGCGCGCTCTTGCCGCCGCCGAGCGATGCGGAATGCTGGCCATTTCCCGCGTTGGCTGCGTTGCCGGCCCGACCGTCTTCGTCCGCCTCAGCCAAAGCGCCCGGCCCGGCCCGGTTTTCCAGACCCGTATGATCCTCAATGCTGGCCAAATGCCGTCTCCTGTGGCGGTGAGCATCCTCCATCCGGCGGCTGGCTTGCAAGCCCGCTTGCCTGCGAGGGGCGAACGCGGTTGGAAAAGTCCACAGTTCATGCAAGAAAACCAGCCGCGCCGCAGGGCGCATCACCAGTCAGTTTGGCGTTTCGGGGGAGAATTCAGGCATGCCGGCAACCGACAAGTCAGCCGCTCACGGACCCATGGTCTCCGACGAGGAAGCACTGGAATTCCACGCCCGCGGCAAACCCGGCAAGCTGGAGATCACGCCGACCAAGCCGATGGCGACGCAGCGGGATTTGTCACTGGCATATTCTCCCGGCGTGGCGGTGCCTGTGCGGGCGATCGCCGAGGACCCTGACACTGCGTTCGACTACACGACTCGCGGCAACATGGTCGCCGTCATCTCAAATGGTAGCGCCATTCTGGGTCTGGGAAATCTCGGGGCGCTCGCTTCCAAACCGGTGATGGAAGGCAAGTCGGTGCTCTTCAAGCGCTTCGCCGATGTCGATTCCATCGACCTGGAGGTCGATACCGGCGACATCGACTCCTTCATCGATGCGGTGCGTTATCTCGGGCCCTCTTTCGGCGGCATCAATCTGGAAGACATCAAGGCGCCGGACTGTTTCATCATCGAACAGACGCTGCGCGAAATGATGGACATTCCTGTCTTCCACGACGACCAGCATGGCACCGCTATTATCGCGGCAGCAGGTCTGATCAACGCGCTGGAACTTACCGGGCGTGACATCGCCGACACAAAGCTCGTCTGCAACGGAGCGGGTGCCGCCGGCATTGCCTGTATCGAACTCATCAAGGCGATGGGCGCCAGTTCCGACAATGTCATCCTGTGCGACACCAAGGGTCCGGTTTACAAGGGCCGCGAGGAGGGCATGAACCAGTGGAAATCGGCTCATGCGGCGCAAACCGATGCGCGCAGCCTGGCCGATGCGATGAAGGGCGCCGATGTGTTTTTCGGCCTGTCGGTCAAGGGAGCGCTCACCCCCGAAATGGTCGCCTCGATGGCCGACAACCCGATCATCTTCGCCATGGCCAATCCCGATCCCGAGATCACGCCGCAGGAAGTCGCCGAAATCCGCAACGATGCGATCATGGCGACTGGCCGCTCCGACTATCCCAACCAGGTCAACAATGTACTGGGTTTTCCCTACATCTTTCGTGGTGCCCTTGATGTCCGTGCCCGCACCATCAATGAGGATATGAAGGTCGCTGCCGCACAGGCCCTTGCAGAACTGGCCCGACAGGATGTGCCCGACGAAGTGGCCAACGCCTATCGGGGATCACGGCTCAAATTCGGCCCCAAATATATCATTCCGGTGCCCTTCGACCCGCGGCTGATCTCCGTGGTGCCGCCTGCGGTGGCGAAGGCCGCCGCCGAATCGGGCGTGGCACGCCGACCAATCGTCAATTTGGAAGCCTATGCCGAGCAATTGTCGGCGCGGCGAGATCCCATCGCCTCGACCCTGCAACGCATTTACGGCCGGGTGCGACGCAATCCCAAGCGCATCGTATTTGCCGAAGGCGAGGAAGAGCAGGTAATGCGCGCGGCAATTGCCTATGTGAACCAGGGGCTGGGCACGGCGGTCCTCGTCGGCCGCGAGGAGCAAATGGCGGAGACTGCCCGCCATGCAGGAATTGACCTGAACAAGCCGGACATCGAAACGGTCAATGCGCGGCTTTCCGACCGCAATGGCGACTATGCCGAGTTTTTGTTCCAGCGGTTGCAGCGCAGAGGCTACTTGTTCCGTGACTGCCAGCGCATGGTGAATACTGACCGCAACATCTTCTCGGCCTGCATGGTAGCGCTGGGGGATGCGCATGGCATGGTGAGCGGGATTACCCGCAACTATTCCACCGTGCTCGACGATGTGCGCAAGGTGATCGACGCCAAGCCGAACCACCAGGTGATCGGCGCCACGGTGGCGATCTGTGGCGGTCGCAACGTCATTGTTGCCGATACCGCCATAACCGACATGCCGACATCGAAGGAGCTTGCCAATATTGCGATGGAAGCCGCCGGCTTTGCGCGCTCGATGGGCTACGAGCCCCGCGTCGCCATGCTTGCCTACTCCACCTTCGGCCATCCCGCAGGCGAACGCTCCGACAAGGTGCGCGAAGCGGTCGGCCTGCTTGACGAGCGCAATGTCGATTTCGAGTATGACGGCGAAATGGCCGCTGATGTGGCGCTCAACCGTGAGAAGATGGCGCTCTACCCGTTTTGCCGCCTGACCGGTGCCGCCAATGTGCTGGTCATGCCGGCGTTCCACTCCGCCTCGATCTCGACCATGATGCTCCAGGAACTGGGCGGCTCTACCATTATCGGCCCCATCCTCGTCGGGCTGGAGAAGCCGGTTCAGATCATGCGAATCGGCGCCCGCGATTCCGATATCGTCAACATGGCGGCCATTGCCGCCTATCACGCGGATTGATCTTCAGGCGGCGTGGCGCCCGGCGTCCGCGCCATAGTGGCGGACATAGCGCGGATTGATCCGCGATACGGGCAGGATCACCAGCACATCGGTGGTGCCGAATTGATGGTCGATGACGGCCTCTCCCGCGATCATCGCGCCCAGCCGCAAATAGCCCTTTATGAGCGGCGGCAGGCCCTTGAGCGCGCGTTTGGATTCGATATCGCCCGCCGCCATCAGGTTCATGGCGACGCCGCGGCCGGGCTGCGCGCGCACCTGCCATTCGGGTTCGGGTGCGCAGTGGTGAAACAGGAAGGATAGCGGTTCGGCCAGCGCCTGCGGATCGGTGCCGGAAAACGATGCGCAGCCGATCATCACGTCGACCTTGTTGTGGAGCACATAGGCCCATGTCCCATGCCACAGCAGTTCAATGGTGCGCTTGTCGCGCCACCTGGGCAAAACGCAGGATCGCCCCAGTTCCATGAAATGCAGAGTGGGATGGCGGGCCATCAACGGCGCAATGTCGAACTCGCCCTGTGTATAGAAACCGCAGCCGCGCCGGTTAGAGTTTTGCTGGGTCAGAAAGCGGTAGGTGCCGACGGGTTTGCGCCTCGCTGCCACATCCTCCTGCGCTTCGTCGAATACCAACAGGTGATCGCATTCGCGGTCCCAGTGATCCCGGTCCCGCCTTGTCAGCTTCTGAATGGCGCCTGCGGGAGCGCCCATCTCCTTGCAGAAGACACGATAGCGCAAGTTCTGCGCATGGGCGATGTCGGTGCGCGAGCCGGCAAGTCTGGCGCAGAGTGGTCCAATACGCCCCAGCGGCGGCGTCTGTGTCTCGTTTACTGATCTGCGGATGAGGTGACCCGACAAGAACTGCCTCGGCCGCACTGAGATATTCATGGCGTTGATTCGCAAGTGGTATCCGGATTGCCGTGTGTCTGCAGGCATAGCACGACCTATTCTCCTCATGCTCTCATGTTTGCACAAATCTATTGTGACGGCGACTGTGCACAAGACCAGCCCGGTGATTGCAGAGCTAGTTGGTGAGCTTTTGGTCGAGCAGTTCGATGAGGATTGCCGGCTGCACCGGCTTGGCAAGGAAGCCGTCACTGCCTGCAAGGTTGCTGGCTTTGCGGGTATCTTCCTGCTCATCTGCGGTCAGCGTGACGATGGCCGCGCGGGATGCGCCTGCCTTTTGCTCAAGCCGGCGCAGAGCCCGGATGGCGCTTGCACCATCCATATGCGGCATGTGGAGATCCATTAGGACCAGGTCGAACGGTGCGTTCTCCTGCAATGCCTTGCGATAGGCCGCGACTGCCTGCCTCCCGTCGGCTACCCGTGTCACCTGCTGGCCGACACGTTCCAGTACAGATTTGGCCAGCAGGGCGTTGATATCGTTGTCCTCCGCCAGCAAGACGCGGTGTTCCGGCAGTGTTTTGCCACCGGTCAGGCCGCTTCGAAGAGATTGCCCGGGAGGCTGCGGCAGACTTTGCAGCCGTTTCTCGCGCAAAATCTGAATGAGGGACGCGCGACGGATCGGGCGCACAAGGTAGGCATCGAAGCCGCCTTCGAGGTAATTGGATAATCGGCTTCGCCCGCCCGGCTCCACAAGTATCACGGAGAACAGCGGGGTGCCGGAGCGGCCGCGCCGGGCACCAGTAAGCCTTGCCAGCGAACGAACCGGGTCACGCGAAACGGTAGGGTCCAGCATAACCGTATCAAAATGATGCCGGTTCAGAAGCTGGCCAGCCTCCTTCAAGGTTGAGCATTTGGTGGCGTGGCCCGCGAACGCCTCTATGCTGCGGGCGATCGCGTCCGCCTCCGTGGTAGCCCGCGAGACGATCAGCACCCGGCTGTGCGCCAGCGCAGCAGTATCAATGGTGGCAGCAGTCTCAGTCTGCACCTTGATGCCGAAGGAGAAGGTGCTGCCGTGTCCGGCTTGCGTATCGAGTTCGATTTCGCCGCCCATGTGGCGCACGATGGCCTGAGAGATGGACAGGCCCAGCCCCGCGCCGCCGTGCCTGCGGGTGGTCGCGCCGTCGATTTGCTCGAATTCATCAAAGACGCGGGCCGCATCTGTCTTTGACATGCCCGGCCCGGTGTCACTGACAGTGTATTGCAGACGGCAATGGCCGTCTCCGCTGGCTGTGGAAAGAGCGATAGAGACGCCGCCCCTTTCGGTGAATTTTATCGCGTTACCCACCAGATTGACGAGCACCTGCCGGATGCGCCCGGCGTCTCCCGTGACGAGAGCGGGGACAGCGGGGTCGACGAAGCTCGAAAGCTCGATTTCCTTTTGATGGGCGCGGGCAGCGAGCAACTCGCACACCTCTTCGACCTGCAGCACCGGATCGAACTTCTCGGGTCGAAGCTGAAAACGCCCTGCTTCAATCAGGGTCACATCAAGCATGTCTTCGATCAGGCCCAGCAGCGCCTCACCGGACTTGGAGATTGCCTCGTTGTAGGACCTCTGCTCGGGGCTTAACCCGGTATCGGCCAGCAGGGCGGACATGCCGATAATGCCGTTGAGCGGCGTGCGCATTTCGTGGCTTGCGGTGGCGAGGAAACTGGACTTGGCCCGGTTGGCGCTTTCCGCTCTTTGCTTCGCTGTCTCAAGTGTCTGCTCGGCCTGCTTGTGCATGGTAATGTCGCGGGCGATGCTTCGCAGGGAAACGTCTCCACGCCGTGTGCCGCGTAACGGCAGATCGATCCAGGAGAACCATCGTTCACCAGCAGGCGTTGCAAGGCAGATTTCGCGCGCGCCATACGCCTCGGCTGACGGACTGTCTTCGACGACTCGTGGTTCGAACACCGTTCCCTGCAATTTCTGCGGCGTCGAGGCAAAGGCCTGCGCAAACGCGTGGTTGGCGAACAGGACCCGGTTCTCGGCATCACGATGGAGGATCATGTCGCCGAAGACTTCGGCGACGGATCGGTACAGTTCCTCGCTGTCGCGCAACTCCCAGCATTTGTCTTCAAGGGATTCGACGGTTCGGCGCAGGTGAGCGTTCTCGCGCGATAGTTCTTCCACTCGCCGGTGTTGTGACAGGACTGCCGCACCGGCCATTGCGCAAAGGCCGAGGCAAAATATCCCCAATGCCAAGGGCGCACCATACCCCAATCCGAGCGCTACCACTGGAGCCAGCAACAAAAGCGTGCCACCGCCGGCAAACCTTGCAGCGACGGGCAGCCGGTTGAACCATTGGGCAGCGGATATCGCCAATCCGGCTGGCGGTTGCCCATATTCCGGGGCGAGCGAAGGCGCCTTTACTTGCGCAAGGGTATCGCCCTTGCGTGATTGCCGCTTGCGTGTGCTGCTTTCTGTGTGGCTTGCGTTCATCCGCAACGGGTTCCGTTTCTCCGGTTTCCCGCAACATGATTGCGGCGCTCTCGGGTTGGCGGAACGTACCAGAACGGGGTTTAGGAATGGTTTCGGCAAACAGACACCACGAGCCTGAAAGCGCGCTGGTGGCCGGTCATCACGCTGCCGCAGCCAGCCTTTCGTTCGCGACGCGATAGGCAATGGCTTCCGCGACATGGATCCGCGAGACCGACTCAATACCCTCAAGATCGGCAATCGTGCGCGCCACTTTCAGGACACGGTGATAGGCGCGGGCGGAAAGCTTCATCTTCTCGGCGGCATCGCGCAGCAATTGCGATCCGGCAGCATCAGGGGCGCCGAGCGTCTCGATAGCCTTGTTGGAGCAGTTTGCATTGGTGCGATTGGGCGATCCCGCTGCCTCGTATCGCGCCGCCTGAATCTCGCGGGCTGCCGCGACCCGTTCGGCGATCTGCTGGCTGGTTTCGGCAACCGATGGGGCGATGAGATCGCTGGCGCTCACAGCGGGAACATCGATGCGCAAATCGATGCGGTCGAGCAGCGGGCCGGAAATGCGCGCCTGATAATCCGCCGCGCAGCGCTGGCCGCGCTTGCAGCTATGGCCCGGCTCACCCGCCATGCCGCAACGGCAGGGATTCATCGCGGCGACGAGCTGGAAGCAAGAGGGATAGGTGACACGGTGATTGGCGCGGGCAATCGCCGTTTCTCCACTCTCCAACGGCTGGCGCAGGGAATCCAGCACCTGCGGCGAGAACTCGGGGAACTCGTCAAGGAACAGCACGCCATTATGAGCCAGCGACACTTCTCCGGGCCGCGCACGGATGCCGCCGCCGACCATCGCCGCCATGGAGGCGGAATGGTGGGGCGCGCGGAAGGGACGCGCGGCGGACAGTTTTCCGCCCGAGAGTTCGCCCGCGATCGAGGCGACCATGGAGACGTCCAGCAACTCTTTCGGCGCAAGTGGCGGTAAAATCCCCGGAAGCCGCGAGGCAAGCATGGACTTGCCCGAGCCGGGCGGGCCGACCATTAGCATGTTGTGGCCGCCTGCCGCCGCAATCTCCAGCGCCCGCTTTGCCGTTTCCTGTCCCCTGATGTCGGCCATGTCGGCATGGCTGCCCGCAAGCGCGCGCATGGCCGGTTCGGGCCGCGACAGGATCTGTGTTCCCCTGAAATGATTGGCGAGCGCGATGAGACTGTGGGGCGCCAGTATGTCCATATCCGCATCGGCCCACGCCGCTTCAGGGCCGCAGGCCGCGGGGCAGATCAGGCCGCGATCAAGAGCATTCGCGCCAATCGCGGCCGGCAGCGTCCCTGCGATCGCGGTCAATGTGCCGTCGAGCGACAACTCGCCGACCACGACATAACTGTCGAGCATGTCACCCGGAACCGCGCCGAGTGCGGCCATCATACCGAGCGCAATCGGCAGGTCGTAATGGCTGCCCTCTTTGGGTAGGTCGGCGGGAGCCAGATTGATGGTGATGCGTTTGGGCGGGAGTGAAAGGCCTGAGGCGTGGAGCGCGGCGCGCACCCGTTCGCGGCTTTCGGCGACTGCTTTGTCCGGCAGGCCGACAATGTTGATGACGGATTTTCCGGGCTGGATCATCACCTGCACGTCGACAGGCACGGCGTCGATGCCCTGAAAGGCGACGGTCTTTATTCGCGAAACCATGTCCCAGCCAGTGCTCCCGATGCTGCGCATCCGCCAGTCGCATGACGAGGCGCAATCAAGCCTGCCGGGAGGCTAGCAGCAATGTGTGAACATAGCAAGAACAAAAAAGAGGAGTTGCCGGAGCTATATCCGCTTCTCGATTGCGTCCCAGACCAACGCGGCGACGTCTGTGCCGGAAAAGCGCTTCACCTCGCGCACCCCCGTTGGCGAGGTGACGTTGATCTCGGTCAGATAGCCGCCGATCACGTCAATGCCGACTAGGATGAAACCCATCTCCTTCAGTGTCGGCCCGATGGCCTCGCAGATTTCGTTCTCGCGCTTCGTCAGTTCGCTATGTTCGGCAACTCCGCCGACATGCATGTTGGAGCGGGCATCTCCCTCCGCCGGGACGCGATTGATCGCGCCTGCCGGTTCTCCATCGACAAGGATAATCCGCTTGTCGCCCTTGCGCACATCCGGCAGATAGCGCTGGGCGATGAGCGGCTCGCGTGACAGGCCCTCGAACATTTCCAGCAGCGCCGAAAGGTTCTGGTCCGCCTCGCCGATCTTGAACACGCCGGCGCCGCCATTGCCATAGAGCGGCTTGACGATGATGTCGCCGAATTCCTTCCTGAAATCGCGGATTGCCTGCGGGTCCCGGGCGATCAGTGTTTCCGGCATCAAATCAGGAAAGCCCGTGACGAGGATTTTCTCAGGCGCATTGCGTACCGAAACCGGATCGTTGACGACCAGCGTTTCCGGGTGGATGCGCTCCAGAATATGCGTGGTGGTAATGTAGGCCATGTCGAATGGCGGGTCCTGACGCAGCAGGACGGTGTCGAGGCTGGAAAGGTCGGTGTGGCGGGCTTCCTCAAGCGCGTACCAGTCGGCCGGATCGTCGCGGAGCGTCATCTTCTCGGTCTTTGCGAAGACGTCATTCCCCCTCTGGCACAACCGGTCCGGTGTATAGTGGAAGAGCTCGTGGCCGCGCGCCTGCGCCTCCAGGCACAGTGCGAAGGTCGTGTCCCCCCTAATATGCAGGGTAGAGACATGATCCATCTGCACGCCGACCTTCAGCCCCATTTCTCTGCTCCCTGCTGGCAAACCCGAATGCCAGTTCATTTGCGGCAAGCCATGCACTTTTGCAATGGCCGGGCCAGCATCAGAAGGCGTCAGGCAGATGCACCGGCCAGCGCCGGGGAAGAACCGCGACGATGTCGAAGCGCCAGGAAAGTTTTTCCCAATCGCGCTGGCGACCGATCCATGCTTCCCCGGCATTGGCAATGCGCTGCTGGGCTTCTGCGGAAACCGCATCGACCGCGTCGGCCACGCTTGCCCGAGCCTTCACCTCGACGAAGGCGATGGTGTCGCCCTTGCGCGCCACGATATCGATCTCGCCAAAGGGGCAGCGGAAATTGCGCGCCATGATGCGGTAGCCCCTGAGCCGCAGCGCCCAGACAGCCAGGCTTTCGCTGAACGAACCTCGCCTGAGCGCCTTGCGGCGAATGGCGGCTCCGCCGGTGCGGTTCACTTGCGGCCCTCCTTTCGCCTGGATTCCAGCTTCAGCGCCAATTGATACATCTCACGTTTCGGCAGACCGGTAAGCGTGACGGCTTCGGACGCTGCCCGGCTGACGCTCATGGTTTCGAGTAGATCCGCGAGCACCTCTTCCGGATCGACCTGGTCGTCGCGCGGAGGGGCCGGTTCGATCAGGATGACGATTTCGCCTTTCACCTGACGGGTTGACCATTCCATCGCCAGTTCGCCCGCGCTTCCAGCGGCAATTTCTTCGTGCAGCTTGGTGAGTTCGCGGCAGATACGGATTTGCCGGTCTGCGCCCACGGTTTCGGAAATGGCGGCGAGCGCAGCGTTGAGCCGGTTGGGACTCTCGAAAAGCACCAATGTTGCCGGGACTGCGGCGAGTTCCTGCAGCCGCTTGGCGCGTGCCGCCGCCTTGGCGGGGAGAAAGCCCTCGAAGAAAAAACGGTCCGTCGGCAAGCCGCCAGCGCTTAACGCCGCCATCACCGATGAAGCGCCGGGAATCGGATAAACAGGGTGTCCGGCCTGCCTGGCCTGTGTGACGAGGCGATAGCCCGGATCGGAGATCAGCGGCGTTCCGGCATCGGATATGAGCGCCACCGACTGTCCTTCACCTAGCGCGGCCAGCAGTTCGGCACCGGCCTTGTCCGCATTGTGCTCATGATATGACGTCAACTGCGAGCGGATGCTGAAGTGGTTGAGCAGCTTGGCCGAAACCCGCTTGTCCTCGCAGGCGATGACATCAGCTGCGGCCAGCGTTTCCAAAGCGCGCAGGGTGATGTCGCCAAGATTGCCGATCGGGGTGGCGACGATGTAGAGGCCGGTATCAAGCGGTCCGGCGGAAAAACGCTGACCTTTGACTGTATAGCAGGTCTCGTCCGTCACTGCGGCAACTCCGGTCGAACTACGCAGGGCGGGCAAGCTGGTTCGATTCGCCGCATAGTTTTGCCCCAATTCCGGTTTAGCCCCGAGCCTGAGGGGCTTGATCTTTCAGCAATTATTAACCTTAACACCGCATCAAGGTTAACAGAGTTTTGACATCGGCGCAGGATTGGGGTCTTGGACATGCACAAAGGCCCGCCGAGGGGCCGCCGATGTAGCGTATCGGGGTAAGCAAGGATGCCGGTGTTTCGCAAGACCCGACAGAATAGTGGTTTGCGGACTGCGCTCGGCGCGGCCGCACTCGGTCTTTCCATGCTGCTGGGCGCATGCCAGTCGACCGATCTCGGCATCGACACGTCAGCAAACCAGCCACCACCACCCGCCGTACCGACTGCCAACGCCAATGGCGAGATCATCGGCCAGGGCAATGTTCGGCTCGCGCTGCTGCTGCCCAGGTCTGCTCCCGGCAATGCCGCAGCCGTGGCCAATGAATTGCGCAACGGAGCGGTCATGGCGATGAGCGATTTCGGCGGCGATACCGTCCAGCTCGTCATCAAGGACACTGCCGGACAGGCGGCAAGCGCGCAGGCTGCTGCGTCCGAAGCGGTCAAGGAAGGCTCTCATGCCATCCTCGGCCCAGTCTTCGCTGCCAATGTGAGCGCTGCCTCTGCCATCACCCAGCCTTCCGGGAAGGTGATGTTCGCCTATTCGACCGATGCCTCGGTGGCGCGGCGCGGCGTCTATCTGCTGTCCTACACCCCGCAGGCGGATACGCGACGCATCATCAATTTCGCCCTGTCGCAGGGCAAGCGCTCGTTTCTTGCATTCCTGCCCGAGAATTCAGAAGGCACGCTGCGTGAGGCCGTACTAAGGCAGGAAGTGGGAAGCGCGGGCGCCAATCTGCGCGTAATCAAATACAGCCGCTCGACAGAGGCGATCGAGCAAGCGGTCATCTCGTCGAAAGACATGCTGCCGACCGTCGACTCCATCTACATCCCCGAAGGCGGACAGATTCCCAACGCCATATTGCAGACCATGCGTCGCAACGACTTCAACGCGGTGGGCAAGCAACTGATCGGATCGGGAAGTTGGGAAAGCGTCGACCTGTCCGACCCGCAACTTGAAGGCGCGATTTATCCCGGACGTGATATCTCCCGCTTCGAGGAGTTCGCCGCCCGTTACGAGACGCTCAATGGTGCCAAACCAAGCGTGTGGGCGGCGCTGGGCTATGACTCCGTTACATTGATGATCGATCTGGCCCGCCGCATGGGGCCGCAGCAGGCGTTCACGCCGCAGGTCATTGAAAACCCTCGCGGCTTTACCGGCATCAACGGCATTTTCCGAATACTCTCCGACGGAACCTCCGAACGGGGTCTTGCCATCTACCAGGTACGTGACGGCAAGGGTGTGCAGGCAATACCCGCGCCGACCAGCTTTGCACGCCGCGGCGGCAGTCAGGGCTAACAGACTTCACGCGGCGAGATCGGCCACCACCGCGTCAAGCACCAGAAATCCGGCAGGCGTGGCACGCAGCCGGCGGTCGGAACTCATCTCGACAAATCCCTTGCTCCTCAAGAACTCGATCCTCGCCGGATTGAGTTCGCGGCCTGAGAATTTTTCGTAGCGCTTGAGGTCGATACCTTCACGCAGGCGAAGACCCATAAGCAACATTTCGTCGCCTGCCTCCTCGGCAAGCAGGGTTTCGCGCTCGACCAGCCCATGCTCACCCGACATCGCCGCCTGCCACCATTCCTCCGGATTGGAATGTGCGGCGGTAGCTGTCTTGGCGCCATTGATCGTGAGCCGGCCATGCGCGCCGGGGCCGATGCCGGCATAGTCCTGGTAGCGCCAATAGACGAGGTTGTGCCGGCACTCGGCATCCCTGGCCGCATGGTTGGAGATTTCATAGGCGGGCAACCCCGCGTGAGATGTCACCTCGCGTGTCGCCTCGTAGAGATCGGCAGCGTTGTCGGAATCGGGGATTTTCAGTTTCCCGCGTGTCTGAAGATCGAAGAAGGGCGTGCCCTGCTCAATGGTCAACTGATAGAGCGACAAATGATCGGCGGCGAGCGCAATGGCCTGTCTTAGCTCTTCTTCCCACTCGGCGATCTTCTGGCCGGGCCGTGCATAGATGAGGTCGAAGGAAAGCCGGGGGAAGATTTCCCGGGCCAGCGCGATCGCCTTCCTTGCTTCTTCCGCAGAGTGAAGCCTGCCCAAAAACCGCAACTGTTTGTCATCCAGCGATTGTACGCCGAGCGAGACGCGGTTCACCCCGGCAGCGCGGTAGCCCCTGAACCGCCCGGCCTCGACGCTCGACGGGTTGGCTTCGAGTGAAACCTCCGCGTCGTCGGCCACCCGCCAATGCTTTGAGATGGATTTCAATATCGCTTCCACACTCGCAGGCTCCATCAGCGAGGGCGTACCACCGCCAAAGAAGATGCTGGTCACCGTCCTTCCGGGCGCAAGCGATGCCATATGCGCGATCTCGCGATCATACGCCTGCACGAATAGCGATTGATCGACCGCATTATGGCGGACGTGACTGTTGAAATCGCAATAGGGGCATTTGGCCGCGCAAAAAGGCCAGTGAACATAAACGCCGAAGGCTTCCTGTCCGGCCTCGGGTTGCATCAGGCCGGCGCTCCAAGGCAGGCCGTGGCGAATTTCGCAAAGGCGCGCGCCCGGTGCGACAGGCCAAGGTCACCGCGACCCGCCTCCCAGCCATGCTTTTCCCCAGCCTCCATCTCGCCGAAAGTCTGGTCGTAGCCGTCGGGCAGGAAAACCGGATCGTAGCCGAAGCCGCGCCCGCCTCGAGGCGGCCAGACAAGCTGGCCCCCGACCTCGCCACGGAAATACTCCGCGTGACCGTCCGGCCAGCAAAGGCAGAGCACGGCGACGAAGCGGCCCGTGCGCTGCTCGGGGGAAGCCGCGCCTTTCTCCTGCAGCGCCTTTTCCACCTTCTCCATCGCCATATGGAAATCGCGGCCGCCTTCCGGCTTCTCGGCCCAATCGGCGGTGTAGACACCGGGGGCGCCGTCCAGTGCATCGACACAAAGGCCAGAATCGTCGGAAAGCGCGATGAGACCGGACGCCTGTGCGGCGGAAAACGCCTTTGTGTAAGCGTTCTCCTCGAATGTCGTTCCGGTTTCCTCCGGTTCCGGCAGTCCCAACTCGGCAGCGGACACGGCCTGCATGCTGAATGGCGCGATCAGTTCGCGAATCTCGGCCAGTTTCCCGGCATTATGCGTGGCGACGACGATCTTGCCCGTTTGGAGTTTGCGCATGGCGCATCAGGTTTCCGATTGCAGCTTCGACAGTTCCCCGATGCCCTTCTTGGCGAGCACCATAAGCGCGGCGAACTCATCCTCGCTGAACGGCGCGCCCTCTGCTGTGCCCTGTATTTCGACAATACCGCCGGAGCCGGTCATGACGAAGTTGGCATCGGTCTCGGCGGTCGAGTCCTCGGCGTAATCGAGATCTAGCACCGGCGTCCCCTGATGGATCCCGCAGGAGATTGCCGCGACCTGCCCGGTCAGCGCATCCTTGCCGACCATTCCGCGCTCGGCCATCCATGCGATGCACTGGTTGAGCGCCACCCAGCCGCCTGTGATCGCCGCGGTCCTCGTGCCTCCATCGGCCTGTATGACATCGCAATCGACGGTGATCTGGTATTCGCCCAGCGCCTTCAGATCGACCACGGCGCGCAGCGAGCGGCCGATCAGACGCTGGATTTCCAGCGTGCGGCCCGACTGTTTGCCGGCGCTCGCCTCGCGGCGCATGCGTTCGTTTGTCGAGCGCGGCAGCATGCCGTATTCGGCCGTGACCCAGCCCTTGCCCGAGCCGCGCAACCAAGGCGGCACCCGCTCTTCGAGCGATGCGGTGCAAAGGACATGCGTATTGCCAAAGCGGGTGAAACAAGAACCCTCCGCATGGCGCGAGAAGCCCGGCTCGAGTGTGACCTGCCGCATTTCGTCAGCGGCGCGTCCTGAAGGTCTCATATGGTTTTCCGTCATTTCCCGATTCGTTCGATCGTCCGCTTCCTGCACCAAGGTCTGCTTGCAGGCAAGCCGCGCGCACATATATGGTCAAACCGAAACGAAACCTCGTCACGGGAACATCTGCAACGATGGGCACCATGGGCAGTCCGCCTGAGAGACCGGGCAGTGCCTTCGAAGCACTCGACCAACGCTCGCGGATGATCTTCCGCCAGATCGTCGAGGCATATCTGGAATCCGGCGAGCCGCTCGGCTCACGCACCCTGTCACGCCAGCTATCGGTCAATCTGTCGCCCGCCACGATCCGCAACGTCATGCAGGATCTCGAGATGCTCGGCCTGATCTATGCGCCCCATACCAGCGCGGGGCGCCTCCCGACCGATTCGGGCTTGCGCTTCTTCGTCGATAGTTTCCTTCAGTTTGGCGATTTGGGCGGCGAGGAGCGCCGATCCATCGAGGAGAAGGTGGAGGATGCCTCGCGCCACCAGACCCTCGATACGGTACTGACGGAGGCGAGCCAGTTGCTCTCCGGCCTTTCGCATAGCGCCGGGCTGGTAGTCGCGTCGAAATCGGACCTTCGCCTGCGCCATATCGAATTCATCCGGCTTGAACCGGCCAAGGCGCTTGTCGTGATTGTCGGTGAAAACGGCATGGTCGAGAACCGGGTAATCGCCTTGCCGCCAGGGGTGACGGCATCGACGCTTGTCGAGGCGTCCAACTACATCAACGCCAAGATTGCCGGCCGAACCATCACCGAAGCGATGGCTGCGCTGAAGCAGTTGCACAATGCTACGCGTATGGAGATCGACGAACTGGCCCAGCAACTGGTCGATTCGGGCATTGCGCTTTGGGCGGGCAGCGCCGAACAGGAACCGGGCCGCTTGATTGTTTCCGGTCATGCCAATCTGCTGGGCGATCCACGCGCCGCCGAGGACATCGACCGCATAAGGCAATTGTTCGATGAACTGGAAGCCAAGGAGAATTTTCTCAAACTGCTTGAACTGACCGAAGATGGCGAGGGTGTCCGAATATTCATCGGTTCCGAAAACCGGCTGTTTTCTCTTTCGGGTTCCTCCGTCGTGGTCGCGCCCTATCGCGATCAGGACCAGCGCGTAATCGGTGCGCTTGGCATTATCGGGCCGACCCGGATGAATTATGCCCGCATCGTGCCGATGGTGGATTTCACCGCCAATGTGGTCTCCCGGCTGTTGAGATAGGTCAAAATACCTCCCGGTATCCCGCCATGCCCTTGATTTTTCGGCGCGCAGGCCTGATATCGCGCACAACTTTTCATTTCAGAAACCGACAG
>Ga0310345_10002951_pt1 | contig 16638 bp, 14 predicted proteins | sample HC15DNA20500_MG_FD_204667 | JGI IMG/M metagenome (GOLD analysis project Ga0310345, IMG submission 204667) | Marine microbial communities from station ALOHA, North Pacific Subtropical Gyre - HC15-DNA-20-500_MG | ecosystem: Environmental > Aquatic > Marine > Oceanic | place: Pacific Ocean: North... | reverse complement strand
TCAATTCCGACACGATCTTCTGCAGCAATGACCGTCTGGCCATAGGCCTCCTCGCCGCTGCCTATGAAAAGGGCTACCGGGTGGGCAATGGCGCGGGCTGTGCCGTGCGGATCGCCGGACATGACGACCACCCCTTCTCGCGCTTCACCTCGCCAACCCTGACCACGGTCGCGCAGGATTATGCATCCATTGCGCAGACAAGCGTCGAGACGCTGTTCAAGCTGATCGAGAGCGGGGAACGCGCCGAAGAGCGCCGCGAAACCGTGTATGAGGGCAAGCTCGTCCTGCGTGCATCTGCCTGATCATGTTCAGGAATTTTACGCGCGTAAAATATATGTTGACGCGGGTTAAACTTTGCGCTTCACTTGATCCTGGGTAGTTCATCTTACCAGGGAGGAAAGTGATGAACCTGAAGACCGCATTGGGTGCGGCGACCGCGCTTACGCTCATTTCCGGAGCCGCCTTCGCACAAACCACCGTGACAATCGCAACCGTGAACAACGGCGACATGATCCGCATGCAGGGTCTGACCGAGGATTTCACGTCCAAGAACCCCGACACCAAGCTGGAATGGGTTACGCTGGAGGAAAACGTTCTGCGTCAGCGCGTCACCCAGGACATCGCCACCAATGGCGGCCAGTTCGACGTCATGACCATCGGCACCTATGAGGTTCCGATCTGGGCCAAGAACGACTGGCTCGTTTCGCTCAACGATCTGCCGGCCGAGTGGGATGCCGATGACATTCTGCCCGCCATCCGCAACGGCCTGACCGTTGACGGCGAACTCTACGCCGCCCCCTTCTATGGCGAATCCTCCATGGTCATGTACCGCAAGGACCTGATGGAGAAGGCCGGTCTTGAAATGCCTGAGGCTCCGACCTGGGAGTTCATCAAGCAGGCCGCCGAAGCCATGACCGACAAGGAAAACGAAGTTTACGGCATCTGCCTTCGCGGCAAGGCCGGCTGGGGCGAGAACATGGCCTTTCTGACCGCCATGTCCAACTCCTTCGGCGCACGCTGGTTCGACGAGAACTGGCAGGCCCAGTTCGACAGCGAAGAGTGGAAGAACACGCTGAACTTCTACATGGACCTGATGACCAATTACGGTCCGCCCGGAGCCTCCACCAACGGCTTCAATGAAAACCTGTCGCTGTTCCAGCAGGGCAAGTGCGGCATGTGGATCGACGCCACGGTTGCAGCATCCTTCGTGACAAACCCGAATGACTCCACCGTCGCCGATCAGGTCGGCTTCGCTCTCGCCCCTGACAATGGCATGGGCAAGCGCGGCAACTGGCTGTGGGCATGGTCGCTGGCAATTCCGGCAGGCTCGGATGCAACCGACGCGGCAAAGAAATTCGTCGCATGGGCAACGTCCAAGGAATACACCGCGCTCGTAGCCGAGAAGGAAGGCTGGGCCAATGTCCCGCCCGGCACCCGCACCTCGCTCTATGAGAACGAGGAATACAAGAAGGTGCCCTTCGCCGAAATGACGCTGCGTTCCATCAACGAGGCTGACCCGACCGCGCCAACCGTCGATCCGGTGCCTTACACGGGCGTGCAGTTTGTCGCGATCCCGGAATTTGCAGGCATCGCAACGCAGGTCGGTCAGGAATTCTCCGCCGCACTTGCTGGCCAGCAGTCGGTTGACGAGGCGCTTGAGAAGGCTCAGGCCCTGACCACCGACGAAATGGAAGCCGCAGGCTACTAAGTCCGCTCCTCCCGGACGGGGGCAGCTAGCGCTGCCCCCAAGGCGGGGAACCACCCAACTCACTTATTGTGGCATATTCGACGCAGAAGAAATTCTGCGGGGAGAACCGTCATGGCTACTCAAAGCTCCAGAACAGCAGCCCGTTTCATGATGGCACCGGCTGTGGTGCTGCTCCTGGGCTGGATGCTCGTACCGCTGGTCATGACGCTTTATTTCTCCTTCAAACGCTATCTGCCGCTGCGCGGCGGCGACCAGGGCTGGGTCGGTTTCGAGAACTATGTGCGCTTCGTAACCTCCAGCGCCTTCTGGCCCTCCGTCCAGGCAACGCTCATCATAGTCGGCGGCGTTCTGGCCATCACGGTCGTGCTCGGCGTGTTGCTCGCCATGCTGCTCGACCAACCCATCTGGGGTCAGGGCGTGGTGCGCATTCTCGTCATTGCACCGTTCTTCGTCATGCCGACGGTTTCCGCGCTGGTGTGGAAGAACATGTTCATGGACCCGGTGAACGGCCTATTTGCGCATTTGTGGCGCTTTTTCGGGGCCGAACCGGTGTCGTGGCTTTCCGAAGCCTCGCTCTTCTCGATCATCCTGATCGTATCCTGGCAGTGGCTGCCATTCGCAACGCTGATCCTGCTTACGGCCATCCAGTCGCTCGACAGCGAGCAGCTTGAAGCAGCCGAGATGGACGGCGCGCCGCCGCTCTCGCGCTTTACCGAAATCATTCTGCCGCATCTGGCGCGCGCCATCACCATCGTGGTGCTGATCCAGACGATTTTCCTTCTGTCGATCTTCGCGGAAATATTCGTCACCACCCAGGGCTCCTTCGGCACCCGCACGCTTACCTATCTGATCTTCCAGCGTGTGCTTGAAAGCCAGAATGTGGGTCTTGGCTCGGCCGGCGGCATCTATGCGGTCATCCTTGCCAATATCGTCGCCATCTTCCTGATGCGCATTGTCGGCAAGAACCTGGACGCCTGAGGAGGGAGAACGATCATGGCACGTGCTGTCACCACCCGCCGCAAGGCACTCAACACCGCTCTGGCCTGGGGTGTGGGTCTTCTGATCTTCTTCCCCATTCTCTGGACGATCCTGACGAGCTTCAAGACGGAAGCCACGGCCATCGCCGATCCGCCCGTCTTCCTGTTCTTCGACTGGACGCTGGAGAATTACGCGGTCGTGCAGGAGCGCTCCGACTATATGCGCTTCCTGTGGAACTCGATCTTCATTGCCGGCGGCTCGACGCTCCTGGGCGTGATCATCGGCGTGCCGGCTGCATGGTCCATGGCTTTCGTGCCCTCGAAGCGCACCAAGGACATCCTGCTATGGATGCTCTCGACCAAGATGCTCCCGGCCGTGGGCGTGCTCTATCCGATCTATCTGATCTTCATCAAGCTTGGCTTGCTCGACACGCGTATCGGTCTGACGGTCGTCTTGATGCTGATCAACCTGCCGATCATCGTGTGGATGCTTTACACCTATTTCCGCGAGATCCCCGGCGAGATCCTTGAGGCAGCACGGATGGATGGCGCTTCACTGCGCGAAGAGATCCTTTATGTGCTCACACCCATGGCCGTGCCGGGCATCGCATCAACCATTCTGCTCAATTTCATTCTCGCCTGGAACGAAGCGTTCTGGACACTCAACCTCACGGCAGCGCAAGCCGCACCGCTGACGGCCTTCATTGCAAGTTATTCCAGCCCCGAAGGCCTCTTCTACGCAAAGCTTTCCGCCGCCTCGACCATGGCCATTGCACCGATCCTCATTCTTGGCTGGTTCAGCCAGAAGCAGCTCGTGCGCGGTCTCACCTTCGGCGCGGTCAAGTAAGGACGAAACTCATGGGAAAGATCACGCTTCAAAAGGTGGTAAAGACCTTCGGCAATGTGCAGGTCATTCCACCACTGGACCTGACCATCGAAGATGGGGAGTTCACCGTCTTTGTCGGCCCCTCCGGCTGCGGCAAGTCCACGCTGTTGCGCCTCATTGCCGGCCTTGAGGATGTGACCAGCGGAACGATCCTGATCGATGGTCAGGATGCAACCGCCGTTCCGCCGGCAAAGCGGGGTCTGGCCATGGTGTTCCAGTCCTATGCGCTTTATCCGCATATGAGCGTGCGCAAGAACATCGCCTTCCCGCTGCGCATGGCAAAGCTGCCGAAGGAGGAGCAGGACAGGCGCGTGGAACAGGCAGCCTCGGTCCTGAACCTCACCGACTATCTTGACCGCAGGCCCGGCCAGCTTTCCGGCGGTCAGCGTCAGCGCGTTGCAATTGGCCGAGCCATTGTGCGCGAGCCTTCGGCCTTCCTCTTCGACGAGCCGCTCTCCAATCTCGATGCGGCGTTGCGTGTGGGCATGCGTCTTGAAATCAGCGAGCTGCACAAGCGCCTTGCCACCACCATGATCTATGTGACCCACGATCAGGTGGAAGCCATGACCATGGCTGACAAGATTGTCGTGCTGCAGGCCGGCAATATCGAGCAGGTCGGTTCGCCGCTGGACCTTTATCACCAGCCCCGGAATGTTTTCGTGGCAGGCTTCATCGGCTCTCCCAAGATGAACCTGATCGAGGGGGCTGAGGCGCAAAAGCACGGCGCGCACACGATTGGCGTCAGGCCCGAACATATCGACGTGGTCGAACAGGGTGCCGTCTGGCAAGGTACGGTCGGTGTCGCCGAGCATCTGGGTTCGGACACCTTCTTCCACGTCCACGGTACGGGCATTGCGGAAACCCTGACGGTGCGGGCCCATGGCGAGATCAGCCTGCGCCACGGCGATCGCATCGGCCTCACCCCGCGCCCGGACATGATCCATCGCTTCGACGCCAAGGGACTGCGCATCGCATGAGACGCCTGGAAGGAAAAACGGCGCTCATAACAGGGGCGGCAAGAGGCATCGGACGCGCCTTTGCAGAGGCTTATGTGCGCGAAGGAGCACATGTGGCGATTGCCGATATCGACATCGCCCGCGCCGAGGCAACGGCAGCCGAAATTGGCGATGCGGCGATTGCGGTGAAGATGGATGTCACCGATCAGGCAAGCATCGACAATGCCGTTGCGCATGTCGCAAGAAGCTTCGACGGTATCGACATTCTCATCAACAATGCAGCACTTTTCACTGCGGCTCCCATTGTCGAGATCAAGCGCGCGGATTTCGACCGTGTCTTCAACATCAATGTCGCCGGTACGCTTTTCACCATGCAGGCGGTGGCCCGCCACATGATCGAGCGTGGCAAGGGTGGAAAGATCATCAATATGGCAAGCCAGGCCGGTCGGCGCGGCGAGCCGCTGGTCGCGGTCTATTGCGCATCCAAGGCAGCCGTTATCAGCCTCACCCAGTCCGCGGGTCTGAACCTAATCAGCCATGGCATTAACGTGAACGCCATCGCGCCCGGTGTCGTTGATGGCGAGCACTGGGACGGGGTGGATGCCTTCTTCGCCAAATATGAAGGCAAGGCACCGGGGCAGAAGAAGAAGGAAGTCGGCGAGGCCGTGCCCTATGGGCGCATGGGAACGCCGCAAGACCTGACTGGCATGGCGATATTCCTCGCCAGTGAAGAAGCAAATTATGTGGTGGCCCAATGCTACAATGTGGATGGCGGTCAATGGATGAGCTGACGCCGCTCTCCGATGCCGCACTTGAAACGCTCGCAAATCGCGTGCGCATTCCCCGCTATGATCGAACCCGGCTGACGCCCGGCATGGTTCATATCGGGCTTGGCAACTTTCATCGCGCGCACCAGGCCTGGTATCTCCACCGCCTGATGGATATGGGCCTCGCCCATGACTGGGCGATCATCGGCGCCGGCGTGCGTCCGGCGGATGCTGCACAGCGCGACCGGCTGAAGGCGCAGGACTGCCTGACAACGCTCATAGAGCTTCAGCCGGACGCGGTTTCGGCAGAAATCACCGGCTCCATGATCGACTTTCTTCCGGTCGAGCCGAACAATGCCGCCCTGATCGCGCAGATGGCCGATCCGGCAATCCGGATCGTCTCTTTGACAGTGACGGAAGGCGGCTACTACCGCAACGCCGCTGGCGGGTTCGACGAGAACCACCCCGACATCGTTCATGATGCGGCCAATCCCGACAAGCCGCGTACAGCCTTTGGGGCGATGATCGCGGCCTTGCGCAAGCGGCGGGAGGCTGGAACAGGGCCCTTCACCGGCCTGAGCTGCGACAACCTTCAGGGCAACGGCGCCATTCTGCGGGACACGGTGGTCTCATTGGCGCGCATGGTGGATGCAGAATTTGCATCCTGGATTGACGCCAACTGCACCTTCCCGAACTCCATGGTCGACTGCATCGTGCCTGCGACGGGCGAAAAGGAACTGGCGCTTGCGCACAGTTTCGGCATAGCCGACCGCGCACCGGTGACGCATGAGCATTTCCGTCAGTGGGTGATCGAAGACCGGTTCTGCCGCGGCCGCCCGGACTGGGACCGCGTCGGCGCCACCTTCTCCGATCATGTTCATGCCTATGAAACCATGAAGATCCGCCTCCTCAATGGAGGCCATCAGCTCCTGGCCAATGCAGGCGAACTTCTGTCGATCGAGACCATTGCGGACTGCATGGCCGATCCGGCAATCCAGGGCTTCTTCCGCAAGGTGGAAGAGGAAGAGATCGCCCCTCATGTCTCGGCAGTGCCGGGCATGTCACCGGCTGCTTATGTCGAGTTGATCGAGCGGCGCTTCGCAAATCCGGCCATTGTCGACACGGCACGCCGGGTGGCTTTTGATGGCTCGTCGCGTCATCCCGGTTTCTTGCATCCGGTGCTGCGAGAGCGGCTTGATGCCGAGAAATCCGTTCGCGGGCTTGCGCTTGCCGAAGCACTTTGGGCCCGCATGTGTTCTGGCCGCCGGGATGATGGAACTGAAATTGCGCCCAACGATCCCAATTGGGAGGCACTCAAAAGCGCCGCAGCAAAGGCCGACCAGCGCCCGCGGGCGTGGATCGAACAGGAGCAGTTTTACGGCGATCTGGCCAAGGCGGAGACCTTTGCCTTCGCTTTTGAGCACTGGTTCGTGATGCTGCAGAAAATAGGCACCCGCCGCACCCTTGAAACCTTTCTGAAAGGCACGATTTAGGAGTTCTTCCCTTGCAGGTGAGTGCTCCTCGATGTCCAGGAAAACAATTCTCATAACAGGTGCCACGGATGGCATAGGTCTGGCTGCCGCCAAGGCGCTGGCCGCAGACGGTCATCACATGCTTCTTCACGGTCGCAACCAGGACAAGCTGGAAGCGACCCGGGAGGAGGTATCCGCCGATGCTGAGACCTATCTCGCCGACCTGTCGAACATGACGGAAGTCAACGCGCTCGCCGACAAGGCGGCTGCGCGGTCTGGCAAGATCGACGTGCTCATCAACAATGCCGGTGTTTTCAAGACGACGGAGCCCGTCACGCCGGAAGGGCTCGATATCCGTTTCGCCGTCAACACCCTTGCTCCCTACCTGCTGACACGCCTGCTCCTGCCCTCGATCCCGAAGGATGGCCGCGTCGTCTCTCTGTCTTCGGCGGCACAGGAGCCCGTTGATATCCGTGCACTGAAAGGCAACCAACAGCTTGGCGACATGGATGCCTATGCGCAGAGCAAGCTGGCCCTGATCATCTGGACGAAGGCTCTGGCCGCAGAACATCCCGACGGCCCCACCTTCATCGCCCTCAACCCCGGCTCACTTCTCGCTACAAAGATGGTACGCGACGGCTTCGGCATCGATGGAAGCGACGTGAATATCGGAAGCGACATCATCACCAAGGCCGCCCTGTCAGACGAATTCGCGGATCGCTCAGGCGAATATTACGACAATGACGGCAACGGTTTCTCCGATCCGCATCCCGCCGCCCTCGATGTGGAAGCAAGTGCGCAGGTGATGGAAACCATCAAGGAATTGGTGGGCCTGGGCTAGGCGGAAGCCACGACGTTCCACGCCATCCGCCAAGCTGTCTTGGCCGGCCCTCCCTATAGGCTGCGCCCGCAGGTCTACAACTTTTCCTTCGAATACGTTCACGGATTTTTCAGCCGAACGTCGACCCAGTCGCGCGTGACCGGCTCATCGCGACCTCATCTAGCTAAGATTTCTATGCGGATCTGTTGACATCTTAGCTTTGATGTTTAGCATCTCAGCGAAAGAGGGCAGCTATGTACGATCCTTCATCACCCTTCACCAGCGCCACGCCGTTCAAGCCTTCGCAGAAGGCGGAGTTCGCGGAGGAGCGTCTGCGGACAGCCATCCAGTGGTGTGAGTTGTTGCCCGGTGAGATGGTGGGCGAGCAGGATCTGGTCGACCGGTTTGGTTTGGGGCGTGCCGGTGTGCGCGCGGCGCTTGCGCGGCTAGCCGTTTCCGGCATGGTCGAGGCGGTGCCGCGCGCAGGCTGGCGCATTCAGCCGGTCACCGGCGCCCTGATCGGCAATGTGATCGATGCCCGGCGTCTTGTCGAACCGGCCATGGCAAGAGTGGAACCCTCTCCGGCTCAAATGGCGCGCGTCCGCGAGATGACAGGCATTATCTCCGCTCTCGTCCAGTCAGGCGATCACGGAAACGCGCAAGCCGCCTCTCGGGAATATGGGCGCGAAGTGCTCGAACTCGTCCGCGGTGGTGTCAATCCGCTGGTCGGCAACCTCCTTGGCGAGCTTTGGGACCAAAGCGAACGCATCGCCCGCTTCATGGAGATGAAGGGCGGAAAGCCCTTCGTATTGGTCGATGCGCCCGCACTTCTCGACGCATTGATCGCAGGCGAGGCCGATGCCATTCACGCGCAGCGCCTCAGCGATATCGACCGTTTTGAAAATTATGTAACCGCCTGCCTGCTCCGGGATGACACGGCAATCGCGGCATCTGCATCAAAAGAAAAAAGCAAGCCGGCAACAAATGCCGAGCCCAAGCAAAATAAGACTGGGAACATGAAGGATAAATGGGAGACCGGAGATGATAGTTACTTCGAGTAATCGTATCCTTGGCGCCTTTGCGCTCGCGCTTTCACTGAGCACCGCCCTGCCCGGCATCGTAGAGGCCAAGGAGGTTCTGACGATCGATCTCGTCAACGAACCTGCCACGCTTGACCCGCACAAGCAGTGGAATCCCGACAGCTACTACGTATATCGCAACATCTTCGACAATCTCGTCACCCGCGATGATGCCGGTGAGATCCGGCCGCAGATCGCGACGGATTGGGAACAGATCTCCGACACGGAAGTCGTCTTCACCATTCGCGATGATGTTATGTTTCACGATGGTGAAAAGCTGACGCCTGAAGACGTGGTCTTCACGGTCAAGCGCATCACCGATCCTGCATTTGCCAGCCCGCAGCTCGGCCAGTTCGACAAGATTGTCGGGGCAGAGGTCATGGATGGCAACAAGGTCAAGCTCACGACCGACGGCCCCTACCCTGCGCTGCTCGCGCAGCTCGTGAAACTTTCCATCGTGCCCGAACACGTGGTGACGGAGGTTGGCGACGACGCATTTAATGCCGAACCGGTCGGCAGCGGCCCCTACAAATTCGCAAGCTGGAATCGCGGCGTTGATGTGAAGCTTGAGCGCAACGATGATTATTGGGGTGAGAAAGGCGTCTTCGAAAGCGCGGTGTTCCGCGGCGTGCCGGATGCTTCCACGCGTCTTGCCAATCTGCAGGCAGGAACTGCCGATCTTGTCGTGACGCTGAATGCCGATCTCGCGCAGCAGCTTGAGGCAAGCGGCCGCGGGAAGGTCCTCACGGTCAATACGGAGCGCGTTGCCTATTTCGCGATGAACAGCGCACTTGAGCCGCTGGACAATACGGAGCTGCGCAAGGCGATCGGCTTTGCCATCGACCGCGAAGGCATCGTCGAAGGTCTTCTTGGTGGCTATCCCAAGGTGGTGGACGAGCTGGTCTCGCCTGCGCATTTCGGCTGGGTCGAAGGCGTAGAAGGCTTCAGCTATGACCCCGACCAGGCGAAGGAGATCATCTCCAGTCTGGGCGAGGATGCCAAGCAGACCATGAAGCTTGCGACTTCGCCAGTCTTCGATCAGCGCGTGGTCCAGGCCATTCAGCAGATGCTGACCGATGTCGGCCTGAGCGTCGAGATCGAGAACACCGACATGGCCACCTGGCTGAAAGACCAGCAGACCACGCCGGACCAGGCGCCGATGCTCACTTTCAGCCGCTGGTCCTGCGCCTGTCAGGATGCCGATGGCATCATGTATCCGCTGCTTCATTCTTCCAGCGCATGGTCGCGCTTCAATGATGGCGAGATCGACAAGCTGCTCGACGAGGCGCGCAGTGAGCTCGATGTGGAAAAGCGTCAGCAGCTTTATGCCGATCTTCACGACCTCGTCATCGACAAGGTTGCGATCCTGCCCCTATACCAGGCGGCAATCATCTATGGTGGTGCGGAAGCGCTTGAATGGCAGCCCACCTCCAATGAGAGCCTTTTTCTCAATCGCATGGGCTGGGCGGAATAATCTACCACGCCTGAACATCTTGCGTGTGCCATCAAACCGGCCCGCGCAATGCACCGAAGGAGTTTGACTATGCGTATCCGTACCGCTTTGCTGGCCGCTACCTGTGCGATGGTTCTTGCACAGCCGTTGGCTGCCAAGGAGCTTCTGACGATCGATCTCGTCAATGAGCCGACCACGCTTGACCCGCACATGCAGTGGAATCCGGACAGCTACTATGTCTACCGGAACATTTTCGACAACATCGTCACGCGTGACAATGACGGCAAGATCGTGCCGCAGGTGGCCGAGAGCTGGGAGCAGATCTCCGATACCGAACTCGCTCTGACGATCCGCGAAGGTATCAAGTTCCACGACGGTTCGGACCTGACCGCTGAGGATGTGGCCTTCTCGGTCAAGCGCATCATCGACCCGGAATTCGCAAGCCCGCAGCTTGGCCAGTTCAACAAGATCACCGATGCCCGCGTTGAAGGTGACAACAAGGTCGTCCTCGTCACCGATGGGCCCTACCCGGCACTGCTCGCCCAGCTTGTGAAGCTGTCGGTGGTCCCCAAGGCCATTGTCGAGGAAGTCGGCAAAGATGGCTTCAATGCCAATCCGATTGGCAGCGGCCCCTACAAGTTCGGCGAACAGCAGCGCGGCGTCTCCGTCACGCTTGTGCGCAACGATGACTACTGGGGCGAGAAGGGCGAGTTCGAGGAAGCCGTCTTCCGCGCTGTTCCAGATGCCGCAACCCGCGTTGCCAATCTGAAGGCCGGTACGTCAGACCTCGTCGTCAGCCTTGATTCCGATCTGGCGCTACAGCTTGAAAACGACCCGCAGGTTCAGCTTCTGACCGCTCTTACAGAACGCGTCGGCTTCATGGGTATCAACACCACCCGCGAGCCGCTGGACGATCCGGAGCTTCGCAAGGCGCTCGCCATGGCGATCGACCGGGAAGGCATCGTGGAAGGCATTCTGGGCGGCGGCGAGAAGGTCGTCTCCCAGATGGCGACCTCGGCGCATTTCGGATATGTCGAAGGTATCGAGCCGATCCCTTACGATCCCGAGCAGGCAAAACAGATTGTCGAGGCCGCGGGTGATGCGGCCAAGACCAAGATGGAGTTTGCCACAGCACCTGTCTTCGACCAGCGTATCGTTCAGGCCATCCAGCAGATGCTCAATGATGTCGGCTTCAATGTCGAGATCAGCATGTCTGACATGGCCACCTATCTGAAGACGGTGCAGCAGCCTGAACAGGGAAGCCGCCCCTACCTCTCCTTCGGTCGCTGGTCCTGCGCCTGCCAGGATGTGGACGGCGTGCTCTTCCCGCTTCTGCATTCCGGTTCCAACTGGTCGCGCGTCTCCAACGAGACGATCGACGAGGCACTTGAGACCGGCCGTTCATCGCTTGATGAGCAGGAGCGCCTGGACGCTTACAAGACCGTGCATCAGCTGGTTCATGACGAGACGCTCATCCTGCCGCTTTACCAGGCAGCCGCACTTTACGGTGGTGCTGCGGAACTGGAATGGGAGCCGACGGCCAATGAAAGCCTCTTCCTCAACCGCATGAGCTGGAAAGAACAGGAATAAGGCGTGGCCGTCTTCCTAGCAAAAAGAGCGGGCCAGGCACTGGTCGCGATTTTCGGGGTCATGACGCTGGTGTTCTTCATCCAGCGTCTGACCGGCGATCCGACCTATCTTCTGGTGCCTGAAACCGCCACCCAGGCAGACATCGAGGCCATGCGTCAGTCGCTTGGCCTCGACCGTCCCCTGCTGGTTCAGTATCTGTCTTTCCTGGCTGATATCGTCCGCTTCGATCTCGGGCGCTCCTTCATCCAGAACATCCCCGTCACGGAAATCATCGCCTCGCGTCTGCCCTATACGCTGCAGCTTGCAGGAGGTGCGCTCTTCGTTGCCTTCATGATCGGGCTGCCGATCGGCCTCATCCTGGCGCTGGCGCGCAAATACAAGAGCTCCAACATCCTGATGGGTGTCGTGCTTGCCGCCCAAAGTCTGCCGACCTTCTGGAGCGGCATATTGATGATCATGGTGTTCGGCGTCTGGCTCGGCTGGCTTCCGCCGTCCGGTTCGGGAAGCTTCGCGCATCTCATCATGCCTTCCATAGCGCTCGGCCTCCTGTCCATGGCGACCTATGCACGCATAGCGCGCTCTTCCATTCTGGATGAACTTTCCAAGGATTATGTGCGCTCGGCACGTGCCCGCGGCGTGCCGCAGGGGCGCCTCGTGCGCCGTCACCTCCTGCGCAATTCTATCATCCCCGTCATCTCCATAACGGCATTGGAAATCTCGCAACTTCTCGCAGGCGCGGTAATCGTGGAGACGGTATTTGCCTGGCCGGGGCTTGGACTGCTCACCGTGCAATCCGTCGTCGCGCGCGACTTCGTGGTCGTTCAGGGCGTGGTGCTTCTGGGCGCCTTCGTCACCATCGCGGTGAATTTCATCGCTGACATTCTCTACAGCGTGGTTGATCCGCGCATCAGGCTGGACGGAGCGGGCCAATGACGACGCTCATCAACCGCATTCGCCCAATCTTCTTGTCGTCAGGCAGCGGCGTACCAACCGGCTTTTTCATCGGCATTGTCGCGCTGATGGTGATCGTGGCCGTTTTCGCCCCCTGGATCGCTCCTTATGATCCCAATGCGCAGAACCTGCTTGGCCGCCTGAAGGCACCGGGCACCGAGGCACGCAATGTGCTCTATGTGCTTGGCTCGGATGAGCTCGGCCGCGATCTGTTAAGCCGGCTCATCTATGGCGCGCGCATCTCGCTTTCCGTTGCGTTTCTCTCGGTGATCCTTTCCGGCTGTGTGGGCATACTGCTCGGCATGCTGGCCGGTTATCGCCGCGGCTGGGTCGAAACCGTCATCATGCGTCTGGTCGACATCTTTTTGTCGGTTCCGGCGATCCTGCTGGCGATCATCACGGTCGCGGTTCTGGGACCGGGCTTCATCAATGTGATCCTCGTGCTCGCACTGACCCGTTGGCCGCGTTATGCCCGTGTTGCCTACGGCCAGACCCTGTCGGTTGCCGGCCAACCCTATGTGCGTCTCGCGCGCGCCATGGGTGCGAGTTGGGGCCGCATTCTGCTTCTGCACATCCTGCCGAATATCATTGCCCCACTGTCGGTCGTCGCGACGCTGGAATTCGGCCTGATGGTGCTTTTCGAAGCGGGCTTGTCCTTCCTGGGCCTCGGTGTACAACCGCCAACCGCAAGCTGGGGCGCGATGCTGTCCGTGGGGCGCAACTACGTCTCCAATGCCTGGTGGATCGCCACCTTCCCCGGCCTTTGTCTCTTCATGCTTGTGCTTTCGGTCAACCTGATCGGTGACCGGCTGAGCGAATATCTCAACCCGAAATCACGGTGATGCGTATGGAATTCGGCAATCAATTCGAGGGCCGCCGCGTGGTCCTGACCGGTGCTGCAGGTCTTTTCGGCAGCGGTCTTGCCAAGGTCTTTGCCGCACATGGTGCCAGGCTCTGCCTGACCGACCGCAACCAACATGAGGTCGAGAAGGTACTCGGCGAGATCGACGCTCCGGAAGGAAGCTTCGCCCATGCGGCTGAATTGACCGAGAAGGGCTCCATGCAGGCTCTTGTCGATGCAGTCGGCGAAAAATGGGGTGCCGCCGATATCGTCATCAACAATGCCGCGATCTACCCCTCCGGCTTCATGCTCGATATCGAACTGGAAGACTGGGACCGCATGCAGGACATCAATGTCCGCGCCCCCTATTTCCTCATCCGCCAGTTTGCACGGCAGATGATCGACAAGGGCGTGAAGGGCAACTTCATCAATATCGGGTCGGGTGCCTCGCGCAAGATGCGGCTGACGGCAGCGCCCTATTGCATCTCCAAATCATCCCTCGACCGGCTGACCAAGGCATGGGCGCAGGAACTCGCCCAGTTCGGCATCCGCGTGAACATTCTGGAGCCCGGCTTTTCTGCAGGCAGCGCGGTCAGCCACCTGCCAGAGGAGCATGTACGCAAGGTGACCGCCGCGATCCCACTCGGCCGCGCCTCAACGGTCGATGACATCGGGCCTGCCGCCCTTTATCTCGCTTCCGATGCCGCGGCCTATGTCACCGGCACGACCCTTACCGTTGATGGCGGCAACTCGCTTGGCTCGCTTGAAGTGTTTCAGGACAAGAAGAGGCCGCTTTGACGATGAAGATGCCAGCTCCCTACAAGTGGCCCGAGGGCAAGAAGGCGGCGTTCTGCTTCAGTGTCGACGTGGACGCCCATTCGCCCTGGATGTGGAACAACCGCAACGACCAGCCACAGCTCCTCTCCCATCTCGAGCAGCGCCATTTCGGCCCGCGCGTCGGCCTGCCGCGCATTGTCCAGATGCTGGACAGGCTCGGCATCAAGGGCAGCTTTTACGTGCCCGCGGCTGTCGCCGAGAAATATCCCGACATGCTGCCCTCGCTCGTCGAAGGCGGCCATGAGATCGGCCTGCACGGCTATTTCCACGAGCTCGTAAATCAGACGAGCGACGAGGAATTCACCCGAATGCTCGAAGCCTCCATCGCGCTGTTCCAGAAACAGGTCGGCTTCAAGCCCAAGGGCTTCCGTTCTCCCGCCTGGGAGATGACGCCCCACATGGTGGCCGAGATCAAAAAGCACGGCTTCTATGACAGCTCGCTCATGGGTTACGACACGCCCTACCAGATGGATGGCGTGACGGAAGTTCCGGTCAACTGGAGCACGGATGACGCCATCTTCTTCAAATTTCTGGGCGGTGCGGGCTTCGACATGGGGCCACCGGTCGGCACCGACCGTGTTCTGGCGGCATGGCAGGATGAGCTCGACGCGCTGCACGATGCAGGCGCGCTTTTCATGCTGACCATCCACGACTGGATATCCGGCCGCGCGCCGCGTGCCGTGATGGTCGAAAAACTGCTTCACGACGTGCTTTCGCGCTCAGATCTCTGGGTCGCGACGGTCGGTGAAGTGGCAGCCCATTACGAAGCCGAGAACAAGGGCGCGAATGCGGTCGGCATCGACATTCCGGCCCCCATGTTCGACCACCCAGCCTGGAAAGGTGAATGATGCAGACCTGGCAGATCAAGAAGGGCCAGCTTTCCAGCGACAAGGGTGTTGTCGCAGCCCAGCATTTCGAGGCAGCCCGTGCGGCAGCCGACGTGCTTTCCCGCGGGGGCAACGCGATGGACGCGGCTGTCACCTGCGCGCTCGCGCTTTCCGTGGTCGAGCCCTGGCTGAGCGGTGTCGGCGGTGGCGGCTTCCTGCTTTATGGCGATGGAGAGACGGGTGAAGTCGACACGCTCGACTTCAACGTCCGTGCTTCACGCAATATCGATCCGGCACGCTATCCCCTCGTTGAAGGCAATGACGGCGAGTGGTTCAACTGGCCGGCCGTGAAGGAAGACCGCAACATTATCGGCTACGAATCCATCTGCATTCCCGGTGCTGTGGATGGCCTTGCGCAGGCACTTGAGAAATACGGCACGATCAGCTTTGCGGAAGCCGTCCAGCCTGCCATAGAACTGGCCGAACGCGGCATGATCGTCGACTGGTTCACCGCGCTTTGCTTTGCCATCGACGCACGCGGCCTCGCGCAATTCGAACATTCGGCCGAGCTTTTCCTTGAAGACGGTATGCCCATCCGCACCCCGGCAAGCGGTGGCGCGGAATATCTGCCGATGCCCGCCAAGGCGAAGATGCTCAAGAGACTTGCCGAAGCAGGTCCGCGCGACTTCTATGAGGGTCATGTCGCGAAGCAGGTCGTGGAAGACCTGAACGCCGGCGGCAATGTGATCGACGCTGAGGACCTTGCCGGTTTCGCCGCGCGCTGGGCCAAGCCTGCAACCGCCAATTACCGCGATACCGAGATCAACGTGATCGCTGAACTCTCCGGCGGTCCGAGCTTCATCCACGCCATGGCGGAAGTGGAAGCCAAGCTCGACGTGGCGAAGCGCCCGGATGCTGCCGCATCCAGGCTCTATGCGCAGGCAATCCGACGCGCCTACGAATACCGCCTGCAGAATATGGGCCACGCCTCCAAGCGCGAGGACTGCACCAGCCACATGTCGGTGGTGGATTCCAAGGGCAACATGGTCTCGCTCACCAACACGCTGCTCTCGCGCTTCGGCTCCAAGGTGACGCTTCCGCAGACGGGCATGCTGATGAACAATGGCATGATGTGGTTTGACCCGCGCCCGGGTGCGGCCAATGCAATAGCACCCGCAGCACAACCGCTGGCCAATATGTGCCCCGTTCTTTTCCGCAAGAACGGCAAGCCTTATCTGGCTATCGGTGCAGCCGGCGGACGACAGATCTTCCCGGCCCTCGTGCAGCTCTCATCCTATGTCATCGACTATGGCATGAGCCTTGAAGACGCCTTCCACGAGCCGCGCATCGATGCCAGTACGCCGACCATTCTCGTTGACCGCATGGCACAGCCTGATGTTGCAGCCACGATTGCCGAGGACTTCCCCGTGAAGATCGTGTCCAACACGCTTCATCCGGTGAACTTCGCAATCCC